>Ga0268248_100011_pt1 | contig 302872 bp, 278 predicted proteins | sample AgamicAtAme_FD_200856 | JGI IMG/M metagenome (GOLD analysis project Ga0268248, IMG submission 200856) | Agave microbial communities from Guanajuato, Mexico - At.Am.e (v2) (version 2) | ecosystem: Host-associated > Plants > Phyllosphere > Phylloplane/Leaf | place: Guanajuato, Mexico | collected... | reverse complement strand
TCACCCGCGGGCTTGAAAACCCAGAGGGCTAACGGGCTGTGGCATCAGGTGAAACTCAGTGACAGTTTACCCGTCTGTAGACGGGTAACTGAAGTGACTTTAAACATACAAGGGCATCAGGCCGCACTACTTGCTGATAGAGGAAAACCATGCACACCACCCACAGCACATTTTCTCTCGCCGGCCACACCCTCCACCGCGTCACCTTCGATCCCGCCACCTTCACCGACGCCGATCTCCTCTGGCTCCCCCATCACGCACAGCTCGCTGACGCAGGACGCAAGCGCAAGGCCGACCACCTCGCCGGACGCATCGCTGCCGCGCACGCATTGAACGATCGCACCATTCCCGCCATCGGCCCCAGCGGGGAACCGCTCTGGCCGGAGGGCGTTTCCGGCAGCATCACCCACAGCGGCACGCAGGCCATGGCGGTGGTGGTTCGCGACAGACTCGCGCTTCTCGGCATCGACTGCGAAACCATCCTGCCCGAAAATGAAGCCAGAGAAATTAAAGACGGCGTCATTGATGCCCGGGAAGAGCGCGTGCTTTCCCACTCGGGATATCCATTTGCCCTCGCCCTGACGCTGGCGTTCAGCGCCAAAGAGAGCCTGTTCAAGGCCCTCTTCCCGCGGGTTCAGGCCTGGATGGGATTTGACAGCGCCCGCGTTACCATGCTCGACGATAAGACGCTTACGCTGGCGTTGACCCGTCAACTGGCAGGCTTTAACGAAGGCGCCACCTTCACTCTGCACTGGCAGCAGCACGGCGAGCAGGCGATCACCCTGCTGTCACGCTCTCCTGCCGACGGGCCTTCACGCTGGTAACCCCAAACGTCACGATAAACACCGCCGCGAACAGCACCACAATGGTCGGTGCAGGCGCGCTGTCGAGATAAAACGAGGCATATACGCCGCTAACCGACACAATGGCTGAAACGGCGACCGCCACCAGCAGCGCCATGTGGAAGCGCCGGGTGATGAGCACCGCTACCGCGCCGGGCGCGATCAGCAGTGAAATCGACAGAATAATCCCCACCGCCTTTAGAGTGGCCACGATGGTCAGCGACACCATGCACAGTAAGCCATAGTGGAGCCAGCGGGTGCGCAGGCCGCTCGCCTGAGCCTGCTGATAGTCAAAGCAGAACAGCAGAAAGTCCCGCCACTTCAGGCCAATCACCAGCGCGATCAGCCCCGCCACGATCCCGCTTTGCAGAATGTCCATCCCGTTAATGCCCAGCATATCGCCGAACAAAATGTGGTCGAGATGCACCTCGGGCTTGACGGCGATATAGAGGATCAGGCCAGCGCCGAACATGCCGGAAAAGACGATCCCCATGACCGTATCCTGCTTAATGCGGCTGTTGTCCTTCAGGTAGCCGGTGGCAACCGCGCAGAACAGACCGGCCACGAACGCACCCAGCGCCAGCGGCAGGCCCATTATCCAGGCCAGCACGACGCCGGGAAACACCGCGTGGCTCATGGCGTCGCCCATCAGCGCCCAGCCTTTCAGCACCAGGAAAACGGACAGCAGCGCGCAGGGCACGGCCACCAGGAGTGAAATCAGCAGCGCGTTAGTCATAAACGCAAACTGGAAAGGTTCAAGGAGGATTGCCATCATGGGTGTGCCTCCCGCGCGCGACGGCGGCTGGCGAGCAGACCGTGCTTCGGCGCAAAGACGAACGCCAGCAGGAACAGCAGCGTCTGGGCGACGACAATAATGCCGCCGGTGGCGCCGTCCAGATAATAGCTCGCCCACGCGCCGAGGAAGCTGGTGATGCTGCCAATGGCGACGGCAATCATCAGCAGGCGCGGGAAGCGGTCGGTAAGCAGCCACGCGGTCGCGCCGGGGGTGACCACCAGACAGATCACCAGAAATGCCCCGACGGTTTGCAGCGCCGCCACGGTGGAGACCGCCAGCAGGGTAAAGAAGAGGATCTTCAGGTGTTCAGGACGCAGGCCGATAGCGCGGGCGTGGTTCTCATCAAAAAAGGTCACCATCAGATCTTTCCATTTGAACAGCAGGATAACCATCGATACCACGCCGATAATCGCCAGCTGGACGATATCTTCCGGGGCGATGGCGAGAATATTGCCGAGCACGATGGTCTGAATATTCACCGAGGTCGGGTTGAGCGAGACCATAAACAGCCCGAGCCCGAAAAAGGAGGAGAAGATCAGCCCGATGATGGCGTCCTCTTTCAGGCGGCTACGCTGGTTGAGAAACAGCATGCTCCCCGCCGCCAGCCCGCCCGACAGGAACGCCCCCAGCGAGAACGGCAGCCCGAGCATGTACGCTCCCGCCACGCCCGGCACGATGGAGTGCGAGAGCGCATCGCCGATCAGCGACCAGCCTTTGAGCATCAGATAGCAGGAGAGAAACGCGCACAGCCCACCCACCATCGCCGAGACCCACATCGCGTTGAGCATGTACTCGTAGCCGAAGGGTTCGAGAAGCGCGTTCATTTGGCCTCCTGTCGGTGGGTCACAAACGGCCGTTCGTCGTCGGTAATAATGCGATCTTCCGAGCCGCTGAGCACCACGTGGCGCAGCACGCCGCTGAAGGCGCGCTCAAGGTTCTCGGCGGTGAAGGTGGTGTCCGTCGGGCCGCTCGCCAGCACGGTGCCCTTGACCATCACCGTGTAATCGCAAAACTCTGTGACTGAACCTAAATTGTGGGTCGAGACAAGCATGGTTTTGCCCTCGTCGCGCAGCTCCCGCAGCAGGGTGATGATCCTGGCTTCGGTTTTGACGTCCACGCCGGTAAACGGCTCGTCGAGCAGGATCACCTCGCCCTGCTGGGCAATCGCCCGCGCCAGAAACACGCGCTTCTTCTGCCCGCCGGAGAGCTCGCCAATCTGCCGATGGCGCAGCTCGAGCATATCCACGCGCTTCAGGGCGTCGGTCACTATTTGCCTGTCGCGTGCTTTAGGTCGGCGCAGGAAACCCATATGGCCGTAGCGGCCCATCATCACCACGTCTTCCACCAGCACCGGAAACGACCAGTCAACCTCTTCCGACTGCGGCACGTAGGCGACCAGATTCTGACGCAGCGCCCGGTGAGGCGGCAGCCCCAGAATGGTGATAGTGCCGCTCGCCGCCCGCACAAAGCCCATCACCGCCTTAAACAGCGTGGACTTGCCTGAACCGTTCACCCCCACCAGCGCGGCAATCGATCCGCCCGGCACGCTGAACGACGCATCGCGCAGCGCCGTGTGGCCGTTGCGGTAGGTCACGGTCACGTCTGTGACAACAATCCCCTTGTGCATGGTTACTCCTTCATGCCGTCACGGATGCCCTGCACCAGCGTGCGGGTGGTGACGTTCAGCAGATCGATATAGGTCGGCACCGGGCCGTTTTCCGCGCTCAGGGAGTCAACGTACAGCACGCCGCCGTAATGGGCGCCGGTTTCACGCGCCACCTGACGGGCGGGCTTATCCGAGACCGTGCTTTCGCTGAACACCGCCGGGATATGATGTTTTTTCACCTGGTCGATCACCTTACGCACCTGCTGGGGCGTGCCCTGCTGATCGGCGTTGATCGGCCACAGGTAAAGCTCTTTCATCCCAAGATCCCGCGCCAGATAGGAGAAGGCACCTTCGCTGGTTACCATCCAGCGCTTGTCTTCCGGGATCTCCGCGACCTGCTTACGCAGCGGTTCGAGAGTGGCGGTGATCTTCTGCTTGTAGGCTTCGGCGTTGCGCTGGTACGTCTGCGCGTTGGCCGGATCGTACTTCACCAGCGCGTCGCGGATGTTATTGACGTAAATCAGGGCGTTATCCGGCGACATCCACGCGTGCGGGTTGGGCTTGCCGTTATACGGCCCTTCGCCAATCCCCATCGGGGTAATACCTTTGGTGACAATAACCTCCGGCACGCCGTTCAGGTGCTGATAAAAACGCTGGAACCACAGTTCCAGATTCATGCCGTTCGCCAGGATCAATTGCGCCTTCTGCGCGCGTTTGATATCGCCCGGGGTGGGCTGATACTCGTGGATTTCAGCGCCCGGCTTGGTAATGGAGGTCACGTCTGCGGCGTCACCCGCCACGTTTTTCGCCATATCGGCGATGACGGTAAAGGTGGTGATGACCTGAAACTTTTCAGCCGCCAGCGCGCCGGTAGTGGTCGCAGTCATGAGCAGCGCGCCGAGCAACAGACGCTTCAATCCTTGCAGTGGGTGCATTGCAGAAGTCTCCAGAGGTGTTTAAATTCAAAGCAAAATTAGCCCGTGCTATAAGGTATAGCACAGGCTATATTTTAATGAAAATAGTTATCATTAAAGTTATGTCAATGAAGGGCGTGCCTGATGGCGCTTCGCTTATCAAGCCTACGGAAAACTGGTTTGGTAGGCCGGGTAAGGCATCGCCGCCACCCGGCTTGAGGGCGTCTTAACGCTCAGCAAGCGCTCTGAAAAACGCTGGATTATCCCGAATCACATCAAGTACCTTCGCCGCCAGCCCGGTTGGGTTACGACGTTTGGACTCCCAGCTTTTTATCGTATCAACGCTCGTGCCAAGCGCCTTCGCCATCTCACTTTGCGTGATATTAAGCTGCTCTCTGATTGCGCGCACATCTGCAACTTCATAGCGGGTTACTCTGGAAGCGGCTTTCCTTCCGCTATGGATCTCAACGGCCTCTTCAAGCGAAGATTTTAATTCATCAAAGATACTCATTATCAGCCTCCACCTGCCTGATTGGGGTACATAGTACACCTTTCATTTACGGCATTGGAAGCCGTATTTTTCAGAACAGAAGTCAGCTTTTTAAGTTCTGCTTTCTCTGCTTCTGTCAGGCTGTCCTTTATGCATTTTGGATAGGCCATGATAAGATCGCCTTTATCAGGCCAGGCAATGAGTTCCTTTTGCAGATCCTTTAATTCATCATCCGTAGCAATGCTTTTAATCTGTCGGGTAAAGAGTGATGTTTCGATAAACTCTATCGCATGACTCATCCATAGTTCCTTCCCTAAACGCAGCAAAAGCCCGAATGCTTCAGCACCAGGCTCTTACTGCATGGTTACTCTTCCTTGAGTAATACTGCGCCAAATAACTGTATTTATATACAGCTTAAAGGTATTTTAAGAATCCGTTTAAACATCCGGGAACATCACGCTATTCCCCGGCGCTTCCCTGTGCAGATGGATAAAGTTCAGGTGCCGTTCATACTGGTCCAGAATATCCGTTATCACCTGCTCCTTGCTGTAATCCATCAAATCATTCCCCTGGCTCCCCTCCAGCAGGAAGGTCTCCAGCCGGTAGTAGGTCGATTTCCCGCTGCGCGCCCGGTAGGTAAAACCGGGGACCGAGTACTGCTGCGGCCAGATTTGATAGACAAAGTTCTGCTCGTCGCCCATGTGCACCAGCAGATCCAGGTGCCCCAGGGTTTCGCCCTCCTCCGGTGGCAGGTTTTTCAGCTCCACGTAAGCACCACGCAGCTTCAGCTCCTGTGCCACCTCTTCCATAGCGGGGAAGCAGACAGTCTCCATCATCTGTTTGGTGTAGCGCGTGCCAGGGTAGTTCATCAGGCGCGAGAGGCGTTTCTTCCAGCTCAGCCTGTCCTGCGCACCCATCGGACGCGGCGCGGTGTCGCGGCTCGCGCTGACGCGGCGGTAGTCTTCCACCTTGAGCGATTTATACAGCCCGGCCATCACGAAGAAGATGACGAAGCTGAACGGCAGGCCCATGATCACCGTGGTGTTCTGCAGCGCCGAAATGCCGTTGGTCATCAGCATGCCGAGCGTCAGCAGGCCGATGGCGACGGACCAGAAGATGCGCAACCAGTTCGGCGCATCGCTGTTGATGTCCTTGAGCTTCGAGGTGAAGTTGCCCAGCACCAGCGCGCCGGAATCCGCCGAGGTGACGTAGAACAGCAAGCCGGTGATGGTCGCCACGGAGGCGCTAAAGGTAAACGCCGGGTACTGCGCCAGCAGGCTGTAGAAGCCGCGCTCCGGGTGCGCCATCGCTTCCTGTGCGAAGGTCGCATTGCCGTGGATAATCTCGTGCAGCGCGCTGTTGCCGAAAATCGACAGCCACAGCAGGGTGAAGGTGAACGGGATTATCAGCGTGCCCATCACAAACTGGCGGATGGTGCGGCCGCGTGAAATACGCGCCAGGAACAGGCCGACAAACGGCGACCACGCGACCCACCACGCCCAGAAGAACAGCGTCCAGTTGTTCATCCACTCCACCGGACGGTCAAAGGCGAAGCTGTTCAGCGTCATGCCCATAAAGCGGTTTACGTAGTCGCCCACGTTAAGCACTAAGGCATTGAGCAGGAACGAGGTGTCGCCCATAAACAGCACGAACAGGATCAGCCCCAGCGCCAGCGCCACGTTCAGCTCGGAGAGCACGCGAATGCCCTTATCAACGCCCGACGTCACCGAGATGGTGGCGATAATAACGGAGAGCGCAATCAGCGCCGCTTTGGCTGCCATCGAGTCCGGGATGTCAAACAGCACGCTCAGCCCGTAGTTGAGCTGCACCACGCCAATCCCGAGCGTGGTGGCGATACCAAAGATGGTGCCGATCACCGCCGCGATATCAACGCTGTGGCCAATCGGGCCGTTAATTTTTTTACCGAAAATCGGATACAGCGCGGAGCGAATGGTGAGGGGCAAATTATAACGATAGCTAAAGTATCCGAGCGCCATGCCCATCAGGGCATACATCGACCAGCCCGTCAGGCCGTAGTGGAACAGCGTCCAGACCATTGCCTGGCGCGCGGCCTCCATCGTCTGCCCTGCCCCTTCCGGCGGCTGCATATACTGCGTGACCGGTTCCGCCACGGAGAAGAACATCAGGTCGATGCCGATGCCTGCGGCAAACAGCATCGCGGCCCAGCTCAGCAGGCTGAACTCGGGCTTGGACTGCTCTGGCCCGAGCTTCACTGACCCAAAGCGCGAACAGGCAATACAAACCACGAAAACAATGTAAAGCGTCGCCGCCAGCAGGTAGTACCAGCCGAAGGTCTTCGACACCCAGTTCAGGGTGCGCCCAATCCACTCGGCAGAAAAATCGCGAAAGAAGATCGTCGTCAGGGAAAACAACAAAATCAGCCCGGCGGAAGTATAAAAAACGACCGGGTTGATTTTGTCTTTTTCTCTGTCCTGTGAAAGGTCTGTCATCCAGTATCCTCACTGTTTTTGTAACTATTAAAATCCAAATCCGCAACAATTAAGACACATTTTATATTGAACGTCCAATCAAAAACCGCTTTAATATATAACCAACGCTGATGAATGGAGTGGCAAAAATGCCCAAAGTGGGGATGCAGCCGATCCGGCGCAGGCAGCTTATCGACGCCACGCTGGAAGCAATTAATGAAGTGGGCATGCACGATGCGACCATCGCGCAAATCGCCCGTCGGGCGGGCGTGTCCACGGGGATCATCAGTCACTATTTCAAAGACAAAAACGGCCTGCTGGAAGCGACCATGCGCGACATTACCGGCCAGCTGCGCGACGCGGTATTGAGCCGTTTACACGCCCTGCCGGGCGGCAGCGCGGAGCAGCGCCTGCAGGCGATTGTCAGCGGCAACTTCGATGAAACCCAGGTCAGCGGCGCGGCAATGAAGGCCTGGCTGGCCTTCTGGGCAAGCAGCATGCACCAGCCGATGCTCTATCGCCTGCAGCAGGTCAGCAGCCGCCGCCTGCTCTCAAACCTGGTGTACGAGTTCCGCCGCGAGCTGCCGCGTGAACAGGCTGAAGAGGCGGGCTACGGGCTCGCGGCGCTGATCGACGGGCTGTGGCTGCGCGCCGCGCTGAGCGGCAAGCCGCTGGATAAAACCCTGGCGCAGTCGCTCACCAGCCACTTTATCAGCCAGCATTTACCGACCGAATAACCGAGGAGGATTTATGTCCCGAATGGCAGAACAGCAGCTTTACATCAATGGTGGTTATACATCCGCCACCAGCGGTCGCACCTTCGAGACCATCAACCCGGCCAACGGTGAAGTTCTGGCGAGCGTACAGGCCGCCGGGCGAGAAGATGTCAACCGCGCCGTGGAAAGCGCAAAACGCGGGCAAAAAATCTGGGTGGCAATGACCGCCATGGAGCGCTCGCGCATTCTGCGACGCGCCGTCGACATCCTGCGCGAGCGCAACGACGATCTGGCGAAACTGGAAACCCTCGACACCGGTAAAGCGTATTCCGAAACCTCAACCGTCGATATCGTCACCGGCGCGGATGTGCTGGAGTACTACGCGGGGCTGATCCCGGCGCTGGAAGGCAGCCAGATCCCGCTGCGCGACACCTCGTTCGTCTACACCCGCCGCGAGCCGCTGGGCGTGGTGGCGGGCATCGGCGCGTGGAACTACCCGATCCAGATCGCCCTGTGGAAATCGGCCCCGGCGCTGGCGGCGGGCAACGCGATGATCTTCAAGCCAAGCGAAGTGACGCCGCTCACCGCCCTGAAGCTTGCGGAGATCTACACCGAAGCGGGCCTGCCGGACGGCGTGTTTAACGTCCTGCCGGGCGTGGGCGCGGAAACCGGCCAGTACCTGACCGAGCATCCGGGCATCGCGAAAGTCTCCTTTACCGGCGGCGTCGCCAGCGGCAAAAAGGTGATGGCCAACTCGGCGGCCTCGTCTCTGAAAGAGGTGACGATGGAGCTGGGCGGCAAATCCCCGCTGATTATTTTTGACGATGCGGATCTGGATCTCGCTGCAGACATCGCCATGATGGCGAACTTTTTCAGCTCCGGCCAGGTGTGCACCAACGGCACCCGCGTGTTCGTGCCCGCGAAGTTTAAAGCAACGTTTGAGCAGAAAATCGTTGAGCGGGTGGGCCGCATCCGCGCGGGCGATCTGTTCGATGAACGTACCAACTTCGGCCCGATGGTCAGCTTCCCGCACCGCGACAGCGTGATGCGCTACATCGCCAAAGGCAAAGAGGAAGGCGCCCACGTGCTGTGCGGCGGCGACGTGCTGAAGGGCGACGGCTTTGACAACGGCGCGTGGGTCGCCCCGACCGTGTTCACCGACTGCACCGACGAGATGACCATCGTGCGCGAAGAGATCTTCGGCCCGGTGATGTCCATCCTCACCTATGAAACCGATGAAGAAGCCATTCGCCGCGCCAACGACACAGACTACGGGCTGGCGGCGGGCATCGTCACTGCCGACCTGAACCGCGCCCACGGCGCCATTCATCAGCTCGAAGCGGGCATCTGCTGGATCAACACCTGGGGTGAATCCGCCGCGGAGATGCCGGTCGGCGGCTACAAGCACTCCGGCATTGGCCGCGAGAACGGCGTGATGACGCTGCAGAGCTACACCCAGGTGAAGTCCATCCAGGTTGAGATGGGTAAATTCCAGTCCATATTTTAACCGGGAGGTTTATTTGCAATTTGACTACATCATTATCGGGGCCGGCTCTGCCGGCAACGTCCTGGCAACGCGACTGACTGAAGATCCGAACACCACCGTCCTGCTGCTTGAGGCGGGCGGGCCGGATTACCGCTTTGACTTCCGCACCCAGATGCCCGCCGCTCTGGCGTTCCCGCTGCAGGGCAAGCGCTACAACTGGGCGTACGAAACCGAGCCAGAGCCGTACATGAACAACCGCCGTATGGAGTGCGGACGCGGTAAAGGGCTGGGCGGCTCGTCGCTGATCAACGGCATGTGCTACATCCGCGGTAACGCGATGGATCTCGACCACTGGGCCAAAGAGCCGGGCCTGGAGCACTGGAGCTACCTCAACTGCCTGCCCTACTACCGCAAGGCAGAGACGCGCGACGTGGGCCCGAATGACTACCACGGCGGCGACGGTCCGGTGAGCGTTACCACCTCGAAGCCGGGCGTGAATCCGCTGTTTGAGGCGATGGTGGAGGCTGGCGTGCAGGCGGGCTATCCGCGCACCGAGGATCTCAACGGCTACCAGCAGGAAGGCTTCGGCCCGATGGACCGCACGGTCACGCCGCAGGGCCGACGCGCCAGCACCGCACGCGGCTATCTGGACCAGGCAAAACAGCGCCCGAACCTGACCATCCGCACCCACGCCACGACCGATCGCATTCTGTTCGACGGCAAGCGCGCCGTGGGCGTCGAGTGGCTGGAGGGTGAAAGCACTATTCCGTCCAACGCGACGGCGAACAAAGAGGTGCTGCTGTGCGCAGGGGCCATTGCTTCCCCGCAGATCCTCCAGCGCTCCGGCGTGGGCAGCGCGGACCTGCTGAAGCAGTTTGATATTCCGCTGGTGCACGACCTGCCCGGCGTGGGCGAAAACCTGCAGGATCACCTGGAGATGTACCTTCAGTACGAGTGCAAAGAGCCGGTCTCCCTCTACCCTGCCCTGCAGTGGTGGAACCAGCCGAAGATTGGCGCCGAATGGCTGTTTGGCGGCATCGGCGTAGGGGCGAGCAACCACTTCGAAGCGGGCGGGTTTATCCGCAGCCGCGAGGAGTTCGAATGGCCGAACATTCAGTACCACTTCCTGCCGGTAGCGATTAACTACAACGGCTCGAACGCGGTAAAAGAGCACGGCTTCCAGTGCCACGTCGGATCGATGCGCTCGCCGAGCCGCGGGCACGTGCGGATTAAATCCCGCGATCCGCACCAGCATCCTGCGATCCTGTTCAACTATATGTCCCACGAGCAGGACTGGCAGGAGTTCCGCGACGCGATCCGCATCACCCGCGAGATCATGCACCAGCCCGCGCTGGACAAGTACCGCGGCCGCGAAATCAGCCCGGGCGTCGAGTGCCAGACCGACGAGCAGCTGGACGAGTTCGTGCGTAACCACGCGGAAACCGCGTTCCACCCGTGCGGCACCTGCAAGATGGGCTACGACGAGATGGCGGTGGTCGACGGCGAAGGCCGCGTTCACGGGCTGGAAGGGCTACGCGTGGTGGATGCGTCGATTATGCCGCAGATTATTACCGGCAACCTGAACGCCACCACGATTATGATCGGCGAGAAAATTGCGGATGCCATTCGCGGGCGCGAGCCGCTGGCGAAGAGCACGGCGGCGTATTACGTGGCGAACGGCGCGCCGGTTCGTCAGGCATTACAGAACGTTTAATATTCTGCCCTCTCCGTAAAACGAGAGGGTTTTCAATACATCCCTTCATTACGATAATATTTTTCGATACCTATAAGAAATAAATATTACCCTGCAATTATTTTGTTCATTTAAAAGTCTGTTGACACTGCTCCCGCAATTCAACTAAGTTTAATCGAATGTCTTTCCATTCGAAATATACAATATATTTAAACCTGAAATTAAAGAAGGCGTCATTATTCTTTAATTCTCCCCTGCCTTTATTTTTGCATCACTCAACCGCGAGATAAGATCATGAATAATAGTGCAAACCAAGTTGTTGTTATCACCGGCGCCAGCAGCGGTATCGGTCAGGCTATTGCCCTGTATTTAGCGAATAAGCCCTTTTCGCTGGTACTGGTGGCGCGTCGCCTGGACAGAGTTAACGCCCTGGTGGATCGCATCATCCAGCAGGGCGGCCGGGCGATTGCCGTGAAGGCGGACGTGACCCGTCAGGAGGAGGTCCAGCACGCGATTGACGCTGCCGTTGCCGCATACCAACGCGTCGATGTGCTGATCAACAATGCGGGCTTTATGGCTATTGCCCCCATCAGCGAGCGCAAGACCGACGAGTGGGATCGGATGATCGATACCAATCTTAAAGGCGTTTTATACGGCATTGCGGCGGCGTTACCGGTGTTCCAGCGCCAGCGTGGCGGGCATTTTATTAACGTTGCGTCTGTGGCCGGTATTAAGGTGCTTGCGCCCGGCGGCGTGGTCTACAGCGCCACGAAATTCGCCGTCCGCGCGCTGAGCGAAGGCTTGCGTCAGGAGGTGGGTAAAACGGTCCGCACTACGCTTATTTCCCCCGGAGCGGTCGAGAGCGAACTGCAGTTCGGCAGTTCTGACGAAGAGAGTAAAAAATTCCTGCATGAATTTTATAAGCAGGCTATTCCGGCAGATGCCATTGCGCGGGCCGTATTATTTGCTATCGAGCAGCCTGATGATGTTGATGTAAATGAAATTGTCGTCCGGCCAACGCAGGAAGAATTTTAGCATGACTTAAATAACGCTGAATGAGGTGTCATTATGATTAAGTCATTAACGTCCTTATCAGATTTAAATATGCGGACAGGTGCCGACATTCTCCTTGAGGTTCTTGAGAGTGAAAGCGTGGAATATATATTTGGCAACCCCGGCACGACGGAACTCCCGCTGATTGACGCCCTGCTCCGGCATGAAAATATTCATTATATTCTGGCGCTCCAGGAGAGCAGCGTGGTCGCCATTGCTGACGGCTACGCGAAAGCCTCCGGCAAGACCGGTTTTATCAATTTGCACACCGCCAGCGGTCTCGGGCATGGAATGGGAAATTTAATCAACTCGCGGATCATGAAAACGCCGCTGGTTGTCACCGTCGGGCAGCAGGACACGCGGCACTACGTGCGCGACCCGCTCCTGTATGATGACATAGTCTCCATTGGATCGCCGGTGGTGAAATGGGCGCAGGAGGTCACCAGCGCCGACCAGCTCCCGGTTCTTGTGCGTCGCGCGTTCCACGCTGCCAGCTATCCCCCCGCCGGTCCCGTATTGCTCTCTCTGCCAATGAACGTGATGGAAGAGCTGAGCGACGCCGGGATACAAACGGCCTCCAAAGTGAACTATCACACCGTCGCGGGCTCGCTGGACGAGCTGGCGGCGGACCTGAGCCAGGTTACGCCCGGCAGGATCATGATTGTGGCGGGGGATGAAGTTCACTCCAGCGGCTCAACGCCGGAGATTGTCCAGCTTGCAGAAGCGCTAGGTGCACACGTTTACGGCTCATCGTGGCCGTTGAATTTGCCCTTTCCCACGCAGCATGCCCTCTGGCGCGGCAATATGCCTACCACCGCCAGTGAAATTGCCAGCATCGTTAACGCCTACGACGCGGTGTTTATCATCGGGGGTAGAAGCCTGATCACCATATTATACAGCGAAGGAGACGCGATTCCGGGCTCATGCGCGGTCTACCAGCTTTCCGCCGACATGAACGAGCTGGGCCGCACCTACGCTACACGCCTGTCGGTGATGGGGGATATCAAACTCTCCCTGAAGGCGCTCTTACCTCTGCTTGAGCAGCGCCTGGTGGCAGGCAAATTGACGCATCAGCGGTTGCTCAAAACGGCACGCGCTGAACGTGAAAAAGAGTGGCAACAGCAGGAAGAACGTCTGGCTGCCGAGCGGCTGCGCCCGGCTATTTCGCCGATGGTGGCGGCCTATGAAGTCATCAAAGCCGTTCCGCCGGGCGTCACCATTGTTGATGAAGCGATTGCCACAGCCAGACATGTCCGGCGTTTTATCTCCGACCCGCAGCACCAGCGCTACTATTTCATGCGCGGCGGCGGTCTGGGCTGGGGTATGCCTGCGGCGGTGGGCCACTCGCTGGGGCTGGGCCGCGAGCCGGTAGTGTGCCTGATGGGCGACGGCGCTTCGCTGTATTCACCGCAGGCGCTCTGGACGGCGGCACACGAAAATCTGCCGGTCACCTTTATCGTCATGAACAACCGGGAGTACAACGTTCTTAAAAACTTTATGAAGGGCCAGCCGGGCTACAGCTCGACGCAGCTGGGGCGCTTTATCGGGATGGATTTGGTTAACCCGCACATCGATTTTCAGTCGCTGGGCACCGCCATGGGCATTCGCTGTTGTCGGATAACCGATGCCGCAGACATCGCCGAAGCGGTAACCCGCGGACTGCAGTCAGGAAAAACCAACCTGATTGAAATCGCGATTTCCGCGGATTAACTACATCTTTGCGCTGTACCCTACATAAAAAGCTTATAAACGAAACGCCTCCAGCCGCTTAATCTGCCGCCCCTGGGCGTCAAAATTCTCCGCCGCCAGCCAGGCGCGCAGCTCCGCATCCCTTTGCGGCCATTCGCCGTCAATAATCGAAAGCATATCGCTGTCGCGGTTGCGGCCCTTGCGCACCAGCTTCTGGCGCAGGCGTCCTTCCCAGACGAACCCCAGCCGCTCCGCCGCGCGGCGTGAGGCGGTGTTCATTGAATCACACTTCCACTCCAGCCGACGGTACTTGTGCTCGAAGGCATTTTTCAGCAGCAGCCAGACCACTTCGGTGCCGATGCGGGTGCCTTTCATCCTGCGCGACCAGGTGACGTGGCCGATTTCCACCGAGCCCTGAAACCGCTCAATCGCCATGTAGCTCACCAGCCCTACCGCTTTTTCAGTGCGTAAATCGATTACCGCAAACGGGACCAGATCGTCATTCATCACCTTGCCGAGCACCCAGTGCGCGGTGGCTTCCACGCTTTCTGGCTGGGTACTTGCAAGCCACGTCCAGTCGCTGTCATCACCCAGTGCGTAAGCTTCGTATAAATCAGCCGAATGGCGATCCGCGTCCAGCGGCTCCAGGCGGCAATACTGACCGGTGAGCGGGGTGCGGGTTAAGACGCGAGCGCATTTCCAGTCCGGGACGATATCGTTAACGGTTTGACCATGTTGATTGATTTCGGGCACGGCGGTGACTCCCTGAAAGGTAAGGAGTTTGTTATAGCAGGTTAAAAAGCGGTCGGAAAGGGAGAACGTGCAGGCCGGGTAACGCGTCGCCGCTACCCGGCATAAAATCACTTAAGCAGCTTCACCGTAGCGTCGATGTCGATCTCATCTTCGGTAAAGATCATCGTTGTGTTCTGGAAGGTGGTGATCGCCAGCTTCTTCACCGTGCGCATTTCGCCCGGCTTCTTGTCGGATTTCGGCTTGATGCTGTTCATCAGCAGCCCCACCGACAGCACCGCATTCTCTTTGTCGATTTTAGTCTCAACCGGCTCTTCTTCGCTGAACACCACGAAGGATTTGATCGAGGAGAGCTTCACGCGCTCGCCCGCAATAAAGAGATGTTTGCTTTCCGGGATCACCTTCACCGCATAGGCGGAAAGGCCTTTGTTGTTGGTGGTTGGCTCAAAGGTCACCGCGGCATCTTTCTTAATCAGATCGGGGTTGGCGACCTTAATCACATGAAAATAGCGGTTGTCGCCGTTTTCATCTTTGATAAATCCGAAGCCTTTATCTTTAAACCACGTTGTGATTGTACCGTTCATCGCTGTTACCGCCTGTCAGATCTCAAGACTAAAGTTTTGCAGCGCGCAGTGTAATGCACAATGGCTGAGGAGACAAAAAAAAGCCCCTGCACGGAGGCAGGGGAAAACTCATGTCAGAGCTTATTAGTATTACGTTTTTAGTTGAACACCATCCCACCATCAATCAACAGCGACTGGCCGGTCATGTAGTCGGAATCCGGCCCGGCCAGGTATGAGACGCAGGCGGCGACGTCTTCCGGCTCGGACAGACGGCCAAGCGTAATGCGTTTGGCAAAGGTTTCAGTCCCGTAGCCAAGCGGTTTACCCGCCGCCTCGGAGACCTGACGGTCGATTTCCGCCCACATCGGCGTTTTAACGATGCCCGGGCAGTAGGCGTTAACGGTGATGCCCAGCGGCGCAAGGTCTCGCGCTGCGGTCTGAGTCAGGCCGCGCACCGCGAACTTGCTGGAGCTGTACACCGCCAGTTCAGGGTTGCCGGTGTGGCCCGCCTGGGAGCAGGCGTTGATGATTTTGCCGCCGTGCCCCTCTTTGCGAAACGCGTCGATGGCAGCCTGAATGCCCCAGATCACCCCTTTCACGTTGATGTTGTAGACCTTGTCGACAATCTCCGGCGTGATGGATTCGATGGGGGTGGATGGCGCAATCCCGGCATTGTTGACGATGACGTGGAAGCCGCCCAGCGCGGTGCGGGCTTTCTCCACCGCCGCAAATACCTGCTCGCGGTCAGAGACATCGACCTTCACGGCGACGGCCTTACCGCCGTTGCGGGTGATTTCATCGGCGACTGCTTTTGCCGTCTCAACGTTATAGTCGGCGATGGCGACGGCAAAGCCATCCTTCACCAGGCGAAGCGCTATCGCTTTACCAATCCCCTGGCCTGAGCCTGTTACGAGAGCAACTTTTTGCATTTCTCTGTCCTTATATTGAGTCACAAAATCTGGCTGAGATGGAGCTGGCCCATCAGCAGCGGGTTATCGCTGTAGTCGACGGGAATGGCCACCACGGCAGGGCCGTCCACATCCATTGCCGCACGCAGCGTGGGTTCCAGCGCCTCGGCGCTCTCCACGGCAAAGCCCTTCGCGCCGAAGGCGTCGGCATACGCTTTGAAATCGACAGGGCCGAACTCTACGCCGGAAAGGCGCTGGTATTTTTTCTCTTCCTGAATGGCCACCATGTTGTAGCCGTTATCCACCCAGATGATGTGCAGCACATTGGCGTTGAGGCGCACTGCGGTTTCCAGCTCCATGCTCGACTGTAAAAAACCGCCGTCACCGGAGACCGACACAACCTTGCGGCCCGGGTTCACCAGCCATGCGCCAATGGCCCACGGCAGGGCGACGCCCATGGTCTGCTGACCGTTGGAGATCATCACCTGACGCGCCCGGAAGCTGTAGAGGTAGCGGGCGATCCAGATGTGGAAGCTGCCCATATCCACGGTAAGCGTCACGTCGTTATTCACGATATCCTGCATGGCACGCACGATGCGCAGCGGGTGCAGGGCAAACTGGTTGAGCGAGGCGCCACGGCGATCGAGCAGATCCCGCTGATGCTGGCGATCGACCAGAATTTCTGACGCACGCTGGCTCAGCTCCAGCTTATGGTCGATCCGGTTTGCGAGCAGGTTCAGCGTTTCGGCGATATCCCCCACCAGCTCCAGATCCGGGACGTAGTTACGCTCTTCATAGGCGGGCAGGACATCGATGTGCACCAGCGTCGCGTCGCCGCTGTTCCACATGGACGGCTCGTACTCCACCGGGCTGTAGCCTACGCAGATAATCAGATCCGCCAGATGCAGCAGCCGGTCGCCCGCCTGGTTATTGAACAGGCCGACGCGTCCGGCAAAGCGGGTGAAGTGTTCCTGGTTTACCGCCCCGGCGGCCTGATAGGTGCTGGTCACCGGAATACGGCTTTTCTCCAGCAGCTTGCGCAGCGCGGCGCTGTTGGCGGGCTGGCTGGCCATCAGGCCGAGTAAGATGACCGGGTTTTTGGCGTTTTCGATAAGCTTCGCCACGTCGTTAATGGCGGATTCCGGTGCCGGGCCCATCAGCGCCGGACCGCTGGCGGGTAAAATCGCGCCCGTCGCGGGCTGGTCGACAATATCCTGCGGCAGGCTGACGAACGCGCCCCCCGGCCTGCCGTGCTCGGCGGCGCGAAACGCGTTCGATACCACTTCGGCAATCGCGTCCGGTGAACTCACCTCCACGGCGTATTTGGTGACCGGGCTGAACATGGCGACGGTGTCCATGCTCTGGTGCACCAGCTTGGCTTTATCCGCCCGCTTCACCGCCCCGCCCAGCGCCACCACCGGGTCGCCCTCGCTGTTGGCGGTGGCGATGCCGGTGATCAGGTTAGAGCAGCCCGGCCCGGAGGTGACCAGCGCCACCCCGGCCTTGCCGGTCAGCCGCCCGACCGCCGCCGCCATAAACGCCGCGTTGGCCTCATGACGCACCGGGATGATCTCAATGGAGGAGTCCAGCAGGGAATCAAATACCTTGTCGATTTTCGCACCCGGGATCCCGAACACCTGCTTCACGCCCTGCGCTTCCAGCTGGCCGACAACCATATCGGCGCCGTGCGCCCACTGACGTGACTGTTTCTCACTGTTCACGGTAGTTCTCCTGTTAGTTTTCGACGGAACGGATCGCTGCATCAAGATTGCTGGGGTGAAGGTTGGCCTGTAAGAACGCGCTGTCGGCGGGCAGGTCAATCATCAGCTTGTGTATTTCGCCGAAGGTGAGCACGCCGCTCTCCAGCTGGTAGTCCAGCAGATGGCCCCCGCCCTGACGGTCGTCGGTAATGAAGTGTTCGTGATACCCCGCCACGTTAATGCCCTGCATATGCTGCGGGGTGCGGAACCCGACCAGCACCCCTTCACGCTGGTTAAAGCGGAACACCGGCTGGTCATCCAGCACGTCGGTCATCGCCCGGTACGGCGGCTTCTGGCGCGGTACGGTGCGGGTGTGGGCGTGGCGGAAATTGCCGTCAATGCGCAGCGCGCAGAACAGGTTGTCGGAGGGGATCTGCTGGTCAATCACGTCGTGGATCTGCTGACGGCTGACCGGCGCATCGAAGGTTTTGCGGTACTGCGGCTGGAACCAGGTCATTACCGCAAACGGCGTTTTCTGCTCCGGCTTCGCGGCCCGGGCGCTGCCGTCGGCGCGCAGCTGGTAGACCTGGCTGCTGAAGGCAATCATTTCACCGTCCAGCTCGTTAAAGGTGCCGAGACCAAAATCACCGTGTGCCAGCAGGTCGGCGATCGTCGTCTCCCCTTCGTACACGCCGCTTAGCAGGGCGCTCATTAGCGATGTCTGGTAGATCACGCTGTCAGGATGCTGGGCTGAGAACCCGCGCAGGGTCTCGCACAGGCTGGCCTCACAGTCGCAGGCAGATGAATGCGTCATCGTGCTCGTCCTCTTCAACTTTATTTAGAAAGGTTAAATAAATGTTGACCCGATTCAGCAGAGAGTTCCAATATAGAAACCATGCTGGTTTGAGACGTTTTAGATATGGAACTTCGTTATCTGCGGTATTTTGTCGCGGTTGCACGCGAGCGACACTTCACCCGGGCGGCCGAAGCGCTGGGTATTTCACAGCCACCTCTGAGTCAGCAGATCAAACGGCTTGAAGAGGAGGTGGGCACGCCGCTGTTCAGACGCCTGACGCGGGGCGTGGAGCTGACCGAGGCGGGAGAAGCGTTCTATGAGGATGCCTGCAAGATCCTGGCGCTGAGCGATGCCGCGCTGGAAAAGGCCCGCGGTATCGCACGCGGGCTGAACGGCAATCTGTCGATTGGGATCACCAGTTCAGATGCCTTTCACCCCAAAATTTTCGCGCTGATTCGCCAGTTTCAGGTGCAGAACATGGCGGTGCAGGTTCACCAGGTGGAGGCCAATATGTCGTCGCTGACGACGATGCTGGCGGAGGGTGAACTGGATATTGCCTTCGTACGCCTGCCATGCGAAAGCAGTAAGATGTTTGAAATTAAAATCCTCGACCGGGAGCCGATGGAGGTGGCGCTGCATCGCGACCATCCGCTGGCGGCTTGCGGTTCGCTGGCGTTAGAGCAGCTTCGGGGTACGCCGGTGGTGCTGTTCCCGCAGGAGGTCGCGCCGGGCCTGTATGACCGGGTGCACGGCTGCTGCGAGCGGGCCGGAATTGACGTGCAGCACGCGCTGCAATCGTCACAGCTTTCGTCGTCCCTGAGCATGGTCTCCGCCGGCGGCGGGTTTGCGCTGGTGCCGAAATCCATGGCGGCCATTTCACCGCCGAATGTGACCTATCATGCGCTAAGCTCACCGGCGCTTTATACCGATATCGCGCTGTGCTGGCGGCGTTTTGAACGCTCGCGGACGGTGAGGCGGTTTTTGACGATGATGAGCGAGGAATCATAGCGGCTTATAGGGGTTTTGAGGGTTTGTTGGCCGGGTAAGGCGCAGCCGCCACCCGGCAAGTCAGCCTTCGTCGTCAAATCCAGACATCGTTCTCTGCGGTGCGATCCCCGCCTTCGTGTCCCGTATTCAGAACCCCGCAAGGTTCTATCATCATCATTTTTACCGTCGTTTCAGCAGACGTCTTATGTTCAACGCCTTTCGGCACAACGTACAATTCCCCCGGATTAACGAGCACGTGCCCGTCACGAAAATCAATACGTAACACACCCTCAACCACGATAAATGCTTCGTCGGTTTCAGGATGCGCGTGCCATATAAAATCTCCCTCTATTTTCACAATCTTAAACTGGTAGTCATTCATCTGAGCGATGACCTTCGGCTGCCAGTGCGCGTCGAAGAGGGAAAATTTATTTTCCAGATTAATGGGCTGATACATGGTGACACTCCCTATGGTTGAGAAGTGTCCAGGATAGAGTAAGGCCGTTGCGCCGGTCTTGAATGATTGTGCAGCTCAGGTGCGGCTGTTTTGGATGATTTTCTGCCAGCGTCCCGGTGAGATCCCCAGCGTTTTGATAAACTGGCGAGTCATATGACTTTGGTCAGAAAACCCGGCCTCAACGGCCGCTTCAGCAAGAGACAGGCCTTTTTCAATCAAACGTCGGCAATATTCAAGACGCCGCATCGTCACATAGCGATACGGGCTTGTTCCGTAAAGTGCACGAAAATCCCGACTCAGGCTCCAGCGATCCCTGCCGCTGACCTCGGATAGCGTGTCGAGCGTAATGTCCTGGCTGAATTCTGTTTGAATATATTCGCGTGCACGCTCTGCGCGACGATAATCGAATGCGCATCGACGAAAGCGTTGTCCTCCCACCATGGCCAGCGTGTTGGCCAGATCGTAAAGCGCATCCTCTTCTTCCAGCGTATCGACAGGTTCTTCTGGTGCTTTTAGCAAGGATTCGGTCGCCGCAAAAAGCCGGGGATCGGATGAGATCCCGCCGGGAATAAACGGCAGCGGTTTTCCGCCCAGGATTTTCTGAACTAACGCCGGAACGATATACAGCATCCGATACTGAAATCCTTCAGTCGTCCCCGCCTCTCCGTCATGCACTTCGTCCGGGTGCAGAACCATCGTCCCGCCCGGAAGGCTGTGTTGTTGACTGCCCCGATAGTGAAAGCTCTGCACCCCGGACAAGGTTCTGCCTATCGCGTAGTTGTCATGCCGATGTGGCTCATAGCCATGTCCGCTGAAATACGCCTCTATGCGCTCTATTTTCCCTGGCGTTTGCGCAAATTTGACCCAGTCTTTGCTCTCGCTGGCGCTCGGCATATGTGCAACCTGATAAAAGTTGAAGGGGAAGTAACACCATAGACGCATGGAGTGGCATTTGGAAAGATATTGATGACAGGGTTTTCTGGAAGACTCCTCGCAAACCTGCAAGTAACCTTATGTAATCCAGGAGGATCCCTTTTCATCCCTTCTTCGCGGTCGTAAAGTGCCTGCGTTGCGGCACATCCGTAACCGGGCGTAGGAACCCGTTTAACATGACTCGGCAATTATTTTTGTCGCGACAGCGTTCATCCCGTTAAAATACGGTCGCGCTGGCGGAGCAACCGAAAGGTTGGCCGCTTTGTCATGTGCGGTATTCCTACCTCCGTCAGCGCTACCACCCATGAGCGTAGGAACTTATGTGGTGGTCTGGAGTAAGTTTAAAAAGGAAAATCACATGACAACTATCCCTTCCCTGTCTTACGCGCTTTCTGAGGAAAGTGCTGTTCATCACCTTCTTCACCTGCAACTTCCCGATTCTGCTGATCTCTTTGAGTTGGCTGACGCCTGCACTGCGTATGTTAGCGTGCTGGTGGACACTGACGATACGGTGACGTTTGCCACACTCTGCAAGCGATTGCTGGCTGCGCTTAAGCGGCTGCGTGAGTGCTGTGACTCGGAGCTTCCGTCGTATCTGGTTGAACAGTTGATCGCAGGGGAAAAGATTACCTCCTGTGTGCCGGACTGCTGGCAGGAAACGGCGTTGCAGGTGGATTATGCTGTGGCGTTAACGCTGGCGGTGATGGGCGGAACGTTGCCTGCGAGCGTGGCGAAAGAACTCACCGGGCTGCTGCATGATATGGTCTGGCTGCTGGCTGAATTTGTGAAGGAGCCTTATATAACGGCGCACTGAGGCGGGTGACTGAAGGCCGGAAATATGCGAGGTAATAAGCAGGATTTCGGCCTTACTCAAAGTACAAAGTTGTTTGTTGAATGTCCGTTAAGAGCGAAGAGCGGACCCGGGCGTTCTTTATAAAAATCCGTTTTGTGTTGTTTTGCATTAGGTTAGAGACGAAAAATATTGCGTCGGTGATTTACCCAGTGCTTTTCTGAACATCGTAATAAACGCGCTGACCGAATCATATCCCAGCATTCCGGCGACGCGCTGCACAGACTGACCTTCTGCCAGATGGCTCAGGGCAATCATCAAATGCAGTTGCTGACGCCAGCGACCAAAGCTCATTCCTGTCGCCTCTTTTATCAGTCTGGCCAGAGAACGTTCGCTGATGGCCAGATGAGCAGCCCACTGCTTTAACGTTCGCCGGTCATCAGGTTCATTAAAAAGTGCCGAAGCCATCTTCCGGATTTTAGGATGATCGGATACGGGAAGATGGAGCGCATTCACCGGCGCCTCCGGAATATGTTCCAGCAGCACCGCTGCGAGCCTGGCAGTTTTACTGTCAGGAGAATAAGCCTGTTCCTGCTCTGCAAGATACAGAACAAGCTCGCGGACCAGAGGCGTAATCGCCAGGGTACAGCAGATTTCCGGCATCGCTCCCGCTCCGGGTTCTATAAACAGAAAGCAGGTATCTGCATTCTTCGTGACCCGGCAACTATGAGGGATTTCACCCGGAACCCAGACTGCATGTCCCGGTGGAACAAGCCACAGCGCATCCTCAACCTCACAGCTTACTGCACCGTGCAAAGAGAGAATAAGTTGTCCCTTGCGATGAGCGTGCGGACTCTGCCCGGCATACTCGCCTGACGATGATACATGCAGGGCAATAGCAGCCTGACTGAAAGCATCGGCGTTAAACTCCTCCGGCGAGGTCACAGGTTTTTTATTAACTGGCATGATTTAGCTATATGTTGTCAGGTTATCTATATTCTGTAACTCATGTGTTCTTTAAAGTCTTTCTTTTTTCCAGAGAAAGCAAAATTTATGTCCCAAACGACGAACAAGTGGTCTTCAATCATACTTGTGACCGGCATCCTTTTTATTGCCATTAACCTGCGTGTTCCTTTTACCGCTATTGCACCCGTTTTAGAGTCTATCCGCCATGATTTTGGGCTTAGTATCACAGCCGTTGGGTTGCTTAACTCGCTACCTTTACTGGCCTTTGCCGCGTTTTCCCCCCTGAGCGCATCCATCTCCCGCAAGTACGGTCTGGATCGTACCCTATTTGGTGCTCTGGCCGTGATTTCAGCGGGCATCCTGCTTCGCTCCACAGGCAGCGTCGGGGCGCTTTATGGCGGAACCATATTAATAGGTATCGGGATTGCCCTGGGCAATGTGCTTCTGCCAGGCCTTATTAAACGTGATTTTTCCGGCAACGTGGCTTCCGTGACAGGGGCATATTCCATCACTATGGGTGCCGCTGGTGCCATTGGTTCAGCCATTGTCATTCCTCTGACGCAGAGCTGGGGCTGGAACATCGCATTAGCCATGCTGGTTATAGCACCGCTCCTTGCGCTGCTTTTATGGTTGCCTCAGTTAGCGAACAAGCATCAGTTGCCAACAGCGGCGGAGAAACGAGCGGTGTCCGTCGCGGTCTGGCGCTCGCCTCTGGCATGGCAGGTCACCCTGTTTATGGGCCTGAATGCGTTGCCGTTTTATGTTGCGGTGGGCTGGCTGCCGGCCATTCTTACGGACAGTGGACTCTCCTCTGCTCAGGCTGGCGAGGTACACGGCATCCTTCAGCTGACCACTGCCATTCCCGGCCTGATTCTGGCGGCCACGCTGCGTCGTCTCAACGATCAGAAATTAGCTGCTGCTGGCGTCAGCCTGTTAACCGCGGTGTCCTTTATCGGCATCCTTTATTTGCCGAATATGGCGATGCTGTGGGCTGCGCTTCTCGGCTTCGGCTCTGGTGCCAGCATGATGCTGGGTCTGACATTCATTGGGCTCCGTACTAAAAACGCCGGTGATGCTGCCGCCTTGTCAGGCATGGCGCAGAGTGTCGGTTATCTGATGGCGGCGATGGGGCCGCTGTTGCTGGGCAAGGTACAGGAGTTATCCGGAGGCTGGACGGTGCCATTACTGATGACCGCAGCAGTCGCAGTCGCAGGTGCCTGCACCGGAATGGCTGCCGGACGAAACGCTCACCTGGAACCTGTACTGCAGCCGGGCTGAATTCACAGACACAGCAGGGGGATCGTTCGGTTCCTCTGCTGAGCGGGCTATTAATTGTCGCTCTGAAGAATCTTCCTCTTATCGGAGTCATCTTTTATCGGAAAGACCTTTCTCACCTGCGCCGACGTTGAAAAGTCCAGCGACCCAGTCAGCAAAAGCACGCACGGCGGGAGAGAGAAAACGCTGATGCGGATAGAGCAGCGTTACCGGCACGGAGGATGGCTGCCAGTCCGCCAGAACCTCGACCAGTTTGCCTTGCTGCAGATTCTCCGAAATCACATTCTCAGCAAGCTGAGCAAGCCCAAAACCCTCAAGACACAGTCTGATGTAGAGTCCCGTTTCGTTGACGGCTGCATCCCCCTCAACCGGAACAGAGAAGGCCTCGGTGCCACACGTAAAACGCAGTTCATTGGTGCGCCTTCCCGAACCCGAAAAGTAATGAATCGCCCGATGCTGTGACAACGCTTCAGGCGTCTCAGGGACACCGAACTTCCTGAGATAGTCCGGCGAGGCGCAGGTCACCCAGCGAAACCGGCCAAGCGGACGGGCAACCAGCGTGGAGTCAGTTAATTCCCCGGTTCTGATGACGCAATCCACCCCTTCCTGAACAAGATCGACCTGCCGATCGCTCACGCCAATCATCAGATAGATATCCGGATAGAGCCGGTAGAAGTCTTTCAGATTTGGCATCACGATGAACTGGGCGATCCCACCAGGCATATCAACCCGCAGCCGACCCTGGGGGCGTCTGAGGGAATCAGTCAGGCTGGATTCACTATGTTCAATCAGCGACAGGATCTCCCGGCACTGCGCCAGATACTGCAGGCCTTCAGGAGTAAGGCTGACCCGTCTTGTCGTCCGGTTAAGCAAACGCACCTGCAGGTATTTCTCCAGGTTTTTAATCGTGCTGGTGACGGTGGAAGAAGGCAGTGAAAGTGTTTCTGCCGCGCGAACAAAACTCCCGGCTTCAGCAACCCGCGTGAAAACCTGCATAGCCTGAATCCGATCCATCGTTCTGCTCCAGGTAAAAGTGAGTCTGATTATTCGAGAATTATGAATTATGAAAACACTTTACGCATCTTTTTCAGGCTAATGGTGTGGCGTATTGTTTCCTCATTGATCAGGAAAGAGGCAAGTTTATGGCCGGTTACATCAGAAATATTGTTAACAATCAAAATGTCACTTCACAGGCTACGCTGATTCGTGGCGCGACGATACTGAGCATGGACGAGAACATCGGTAATATTGAGCGTGGTGATATTCACATCAACGGCTCAACGATTACCGCCGTGGGCCAGAACCTTGATGTGCCGGGGGCGCAAGTCATTAATGCCACCAATATGATTGCCATGCCGGGAATGGTCGATTCTCATCGTCATGCCTGGGAAGGACAGCTGCGCCGCATTAATCCAAACGCCACCTGCCTGGACGACTACAGCAACGCCACACACTTCTCGTTCGCTAAATATTACCGTCCTGCCGATATCTATGTCGGTAACCTGCTGACGGCGCTGGGCGCTATTGACGCGGGCATCACCACGATGATCGATAACTCGCACAACAGCCGAACTGCAGCGCATTCCGATGCCGCCGTCGAGGCCCTGCTTGATACTGGCATTCGCGCCATTCATGCTTCCGGAGCACCGGTAGCCGGCGAATGGGATAAAGCGCACTGGCCGGGAAACTGGCAGCGTCTGCAGGAGAAGTATTTCACCGACAACCCTGAAAGCCTGGTCTCTCTCGCCGTCATGGCCCAGTTGGAGCCAGAGTTGTGGGCCGAGGCCCGTAGACTGGGACTGTCGATAGTCACTGAGTTTTTTGGCGCTGAGATGGGGTCTGAACTTGAGTCGCTGCATCAGCAGGGGCTGCTGGGTCCGGACAATATTTTCAATCACTGCACGGCGCTGCCAGACCGGGGATGGGAAATTCTGCGGGAAGCGGGTGTCCGGGTGAACGTCTGCCCGCGCTCAGATTCGCACTATGGGATCGAAAGCGGGATGTTCGCCATTGAGGCCGCGCAGCGTCATGGCATCCATCCCGGTCTGAGCGTGGACAATGAAACGTCATACAGCACCGACATGTTTATGGAGATGCGTGTCGCTTTTTATCTGCAGCGTGTGATAGGCATGCATCAGCAGCAGTGCTGCGATTCTGAACATGCGCTGAAAACGCTTCCGGCAGCGCAACTCCTTAAGGCCGCGACTCTTGATGGCGCAGCCTGTGCAGGGTTACAGGACAAAGTGGGCAGCCTGACGCCAGGCAAACAGGCTGATCTGGTGCTGATTAACGTCAGTGATCTCAATCTTTACCCGTCCGGCAATGCCTTTGGCACGGTGGTTCATGCAGCCGAGCGCAGCAACATCGACACCGTCATGATCGGCGGACGCATCGTTAAGCAGAACGGTAAGGTGCTGGGCGTAGACAGCGCGCGACTACGTGCGGCGATTGATGAGTCGCGTGAGCACCTGTTTGCAGCCTCTGGCTACGAGCCTGACATTTTTGCTGACACTTTCCTGCCGCTGGCGCAGGCCGACTGACCAGGGTGAAAAGCATGGGTATGATCTATTACGTAATCGCCTTTGCTGCTGGTCTGGGGATCACCCTGCAGACGTCCTTGAACAGCCAACTGGCAAAGGGACTGGGCGGCGACCCGGTCACTGCGGCGCTGTTTTCCTTCACGGCGGGCGCGTTCAGTCTGGGGGTTTACGCGCTGCTGCGGGGTGGGTTGATGACATCATTGGCGGCGATCCCGTCGCAACCCCTCTGGAGCCTGGCGGGCGGAATGATAGGCGCATGTGCCCTTTTCAGCTATGTCGTGCTGGCGCCGAAAATCGGGTTTTCAGCTCTGCTCGGGCTGGCGATTGTCGGGCAGTTGCTTTCCTCGCAGATGATTGACCATTTTGGCTTGCTGGGCACTGTTCGGCGTCCGGTTTCGTTACTCAGGCTGGGGGGAATGGTTGTCATGCTGATCGGACTTGCCGTCATGCTTTTCGGCGATCGGCTATCTGCACGTTTTCTGCAGTAACTGCATTATCCACTTGCCATCGTACAGTATGACTTTTTTATCCGGAGGATTAACATGTTTTCAATTGCAGCTGATGTCAGAAATACGCTGGGAGAGTGCCCGCTGTGGTGTGAAAGAACCCGCAGGCTCTTCTGGGCTGACATTGAAGCCAGTGAACTGCTCGCCATAGAAGAAGGCAATGACGCTGTGATGCGCTGGTCGCTGCCTGAACGCCTTGGCTCCTTTGCCCTGACTGAACAAAACCACGTTCTGCTGATGGGACTCGCGTCCAGGCTGGCTTTCTATGATCTCAATACCGGGTTGCTCACCACGGTGGTTGCTTCTCCGGGAAATACCGGTGCCCGTATAGGTGATGGACGGTGTGACCGTGCCGGTAATTTTGTCTTCGGGACGATGGATGTTGGTTATCCCGCTAAAGTCATCGGTAAGTTTCACCGTCTCAACGCGGCAACGCTGACTGTTGAGACGCTTGAACTGCCCGATGTCGCTATCCCGAACAGCATCTCTTTCAGCCCCGATGGTTGCACGCTCTATTATTGTGACTCGATGCAGGGTCGGATAATGTGCTGTGATTACCCCTCGCTGCAGAACCAGCACGTGTTCGCCGAAACCGAAAGCAGCGGCGCGCCTGATGGTTCCTGCATTGATGCGCAGGGCTATTTGTGGAACGCAGAATGGGGCGGCAGTCGGGTTGTTCGATACAGTCCGGGGGGAGAAATACACAGCATTCTTTCTGCTCCAGCCCTCCAGACAACCTGCCCGGTGCTTGGTGGTTCGTCACTCAACACACTTTTTTGTACCAGTGCCCGGGTAGGACTCGCAGAGCCAACCGCTTATGACGGTGCGCTTTTCAGCATTAGGTCACCTTTTTTTGCCGGATTACCAGAAAGCCGATTTGCAGCGCACAAAATATAACTTCCGGCATTTGAGCTGATTCCGGCTGAGAGAAATCGTCCGCTTATGGCACAACACAGACATTCATACTCACATCTATCACCTTCCCTCCCTATCTCCCTACAGCCACGCTCGCCGACAGCCCCGCCACCAGCTCAACCTCCTCCGGCAACCTGTCGATATGAATACGCACCGGCACGCGCTGCGCCAGCCGCACCCAGCTAAAGGTTGGCTCGACGTCGGGCAGCCCCAGCCCGCCCGTCTCATCGTTGCTGTCCCCGATCCCATGTCCGATGCTCTCCACGTGACCCGTGATGACCGGCTCGTACCCCATCAGCACCACCTGCGCGGCATCCCCGACGCGGATATGGCGCAGCTTGGTCTCTTCAAAGTACCCCACCACCCAGAAGCTGTGGGCATCGACGATGGCGACCTTCGTCTCCCCCGCTGTCGCATAATCGCCAGGGCGAAGCCGCAGGTGCGTGACGTACCCCGAAACCGGCGCACGGACGGTGGCGTGCGCCAGATTAAGCTCTGCCAGATCCAGCGCGGCAAGCGCGCCGTGATAGTTGGCCGCCGCGACGTTCGCCGCGCTGCCGGTTTGCTGCAAATCCTCGCTCGAAATAGCGTTTTTAATCAGCGTGCGGCGATGGGCCGCGTCCTGGCGCATCAGCATTTCATGGCGTTTCGACTCGACGTCAGCCTGCGCGCTGACCACCGCCAGCTTCAGCCAGCGCGGATCGATGGTGTAGAGCACATCGCCCCGGTTCACCCACTGGTTGTCCCGCACGGCCACGCTGATGACCGGCCCGGAGACGTCCGGCGCTATCTGCACCACGTCCGCCCGCACGCGGCCGTCGCGGGTCCACGGCGTATGTGCATAGTGTTTCCACATCAGAAACGCCAGAAGCGTGGCCGCCGCGACGACGCTTAACGTCAGCGCATAGCGAGCCAGTAAAGAAAGCAGTGATTTCATGACAATAACCCCAACTCGGTCAGGCCCTGCATCAGCAGGAAAAAGGTGACAATCCAGGTGGAAACATCCATCAGCGGGCGAAACGGCAAGCGCCGGTAGAGCCTGCTGAGAGAGAAAAGCGCGACGAGGCCCAGCGTGCAGACCAGCGCCGCGAGGGCGACCGTCAGCAGCCCTGGAATAAAAACGCCGTCGATATTGAGATCGTTAACCATGGTCCGGCCCCCGTAATGCACAGTGCAGATCCACCAGCCTGAAGACAAACTGGCGCGTATGTTCATCTGCCGCAGGCAGATGGCGTTCGATAAGGGTGGCGATGCGCTCGCGTAAGGCGTGGCGGTCCGCGGCGTTTATCCGATGAAAAAGTGCGGCCACCTCCCTGCCGGGCGGTGTGTCGCTGCGGCGTAAATGCATGACCGACAGCCCCAGGCGCAGCGCGTGCAGCAGCCGATCGAGCGCCTGCTCCGGCGCGCGCTCGCTGCGCTGCAGGCGCGGCAGCAACAGGGCGGTTCGGTCCATCATCAGGTTGATCCAGTGCGTTTCGTCGACCCGCAGCGTGCCCTTCACGCTGCGGCGAATGTCGCGCTGGCACAGGTTCAGCAGTCGCGTGATGGCACCATCCGCCTGCACGGTTTGCAGCAGGCTCATGCTGATGACGGCATAGCCGGTGGCGGCAAAGAGCGCGATGGCGGTGTTAGCCGCAACGGCAAAATCTCCGCTGTAGTGCGCCCCCAGCTCGCACAGAATGGGCAGCGTCAGGGTAATACCCATCGCCATAAACGTGGTGGGCGGGCGGGCCTGAAGCGACCCGGCCAGCAGATACGCCGGGGCAAGCACCGCCACCAGCACCGGGAAATCGCTCACCAGCGGCAGCAGCGCAAAGCTGTAGAACAGGCTAATGACCACGCCCCAGAACGAGCCAACGATGTATTTCACGATGTGGGGCGCCGGAGTGTCGAAGCTGCCAAACAGCGTGCAGCAGACCCCCAGGATAGACACCGCCGTGCCGCCATCCGGCCAGGCTGAGAAGATCCAGACCAGGCAGCCGCTCAGGATGATGGCGAAAGCCCCCAGCGCCGTGCGGGCTGCGGTCAGAGGATCCCGGTGAAAAACGTAGCCTTTCGCCGCGCGGGTTTGCCTCTCCCCAACGACGGGTTTGGCATGGCGGATGGCCCCGGAAAGACGTTCGCACTGCTGCAGAAGAGCGATGGCCTCCGGGAGGTAGCGAATAAAACTGACCTGCAACGCATCGTCAAAGGTCTGCGCCTGCGCGGCATACCGTTCGACGAGAAGCGCACAGCGGAGCCGCAGCGCCTCTGCCGTGCTGCTGGCGCCCGCGCCTTCAGCTTTAAGCCAGGCCTGAACGTCGCCCAGCAATGCCTGAACGTCGGCGGGCAGGGTTCCGATCGCTGGCAGGCGATCGTGAAGTTCACAGTTGACGATAACCAGCCGAGCCAGCCGATCGTGGATCGCCTTTCTGGCCTGCCGCACCGGAGCTGAAAGGGCAAAATCATACGGAATATGGTGGCTTACGCCCTGCAGGAACTGCAGCGCCAGGGCCAGATGCAGGGGAGCGGAAGCCGCATCGGGTTTACCTGATAAGGTATCAGCCACCCGCCCGCCCGCGGCCTGTAGCGTCTGGGATAATTTCGCGTTGAACAGCCCCGAGACGCGCGCGGGCAGCACGTAGCGGTGAATCAGCGCCGCGCAGAAAATCCCGATAGCGATCTCCTGCACGCGGACAATGGCGACGTTAAAAATGCCGCCGGGATCGGACACCGCGGGAAAACCAATCAGGCTCGCGGTGTAGCCGGCCAGCACAAAGGCGTAAGCCCTGGGCGTGCGCTCCAGCAGGGAGAGCCACAGGCAGAACGTGATCCAACCCGTCAGCACCACGCTACACAGGACTGGCGTATTCGCGAAGGTGGGCACAATCAGCACGGTCGCGCTGGCCCCCGCCACGGTACCGGCCAGCCGGTAGATGCTTCGGCTCAGCGATGCCCCAACTGACGTCTGTGACACGATGTAAACCGTAATAATGGCCCACGAGGGACGTTCGAGGCCTATCGAGAGCGCTATGTAATAAGCCAGCATCGCCGCGGCAAAGCTCTTCGCGGCGTAGATCAGCGCGCCCGCGTCGTTTCGCAACGTGTCAGGCAGGCGCACAGGATGAGAGAAGATGTTTTTCATGCCGGGATTATTACCGGCTTACAGACGCCCTTAAATACTCTATTCTGTCAAAAAATACCTAAATGTTGCCAGAATCGTGAAACCTCAACTCGCTCATACGCTGTATGACCCTGACGCCACCACCTCCCCTGCCGTGGCGCGTCATCTGGACTTCATGGATTACGCCGCAGAAGTGCCGGTACATACCCACCGCAAGGGCCAGCTGATTATTGCCCGATACGGTGCGGTCAGCTGTTACGCGGAGAATGACATCTGGATCGTGCCGCCGGACTGCGCCGTCTGGATCCCCGGCGGGATCCCGCACAGCGCCAAAGCGACCTGGAACGCGCATCTCAACTATCTGTTTATTGAGCCCGGCGCGGCGGCGCTGCCGGAGAGATGCTGCACCCTGGCGATCTCGCCGTTGATTAAGGAGCTGGTCGATCGTCTTACGCGCGAAGGCGTGGATTATCCTCCCGACAGCCACGTCGCCAGGCTGACCAGAGTCACGCTTGACGAGCTCGCCAGCATGCCACAGCAGAAGCTGAGCCTGCCGGTCTCAACCGACCCGAAAATTCGCGCCATGGCCGACGCGCTGGTCAGCCGCCCGGAGGACAGAAGCACTCTGAAGGAGTGGGCAATACGGCTTGCCCTCAGCGAGCGCTCGTTTGCCCGCCTGATGCAGCGCGAGACCGGGCTGAGCTTCGGGCGATGGCGCCAGCAGCTGCATTTGATTATTGCCCTGCGGGAGCTGGCCAGCGGCGTGCCCGTCCAGAACGTGGCGACAACGCTTGGGTACGAATCCGTGAATGCGTTTATCACCATGTTCCGTAAAGCGATGGGCAGCACGCCCGCCCACTACTTTGCCGAGAGGAAAAACAGCGGCCGTTAGCCCGGCCCCTCGCTGCCCGCCGCCAGCAGCGGCACCACCACGTCGCTGATGGGCACCGCAATCCCGTGCTTGCGGCCGTAGCGCTGGATCACGCCGTTGCGGATATCCCACTCCATCGGGCGATCGGCCTGACGGTCGGCAAGGATCGACGTGCCCAGATCCTCAGGCGCACGCTGGAAGTTCGCCAGAATCTCCTGCGCCACCGCATCATCCAGCTTTGCCCCCTCGGCGCGGGCGACGGCAAGCCCCTCGCGCAGATAGGCTAGCGCAAGCTCTCTGATATCCTCGCGCCTGAACATCCCGGCGCGGCGGTTGGCCAGCACCATCAGCCCGGCGACCGCGTTTTGCAGCAGCTTGCGCCAGGCGACGGTAGCGAAATCTGCCGAGAGTTCAACTGCGCAGCGCGTACCGCGAAGCGCCTCCATCACCCGCTGCGCCTGCGGCACGTCCGGCAGCGTCAGGCGCGGCTTCGCCCGCAGCCAGACGGAGGCATCCGGCTCGCGCTGCGCCGGGAACCAGACTACCGACGGCAGCACCGCTGCGCCGTTAACCCACGCCTCAAGCTGGGCTTTTTGCTCCACGCCATTTTGCAGCGCGCAGACCACGGTGTTTTCGTCGCACAGGGCCCGCAGCCACCCGGCGCTGTCGGCATTTTGCGTCGTTTTTACCGCCACAAAAACGAGATCGGCGGGGCGCGTGATGATAGCCGGATCGGTTAATACCGGACCGGGCACCACGGTTTCACCCTCGTCGTGGCGCAGGCGTAATTCCGGATGCGCGGTGCGTCCGCACAGCAGCGGCGTGCGGCCCGCGTCATGCAACACAGCGGCAATGGTGGTGCCAATCGCACCGGGACCAATCAGCGCAATGGTTGGATGGTCAGACATAAGTCACTCCCCGTTTGCTAAGCCTGCTATCAGTTATACCACCCTGAGACGAGCGCGCCACACCCGTTGTCTATACTCAACATTCACAGACAACGGAGTGCGCCATGCCTTTACCTGATTTTAAATCCTCTGAACCGTTCACCCTCGGCATCGAACTCGAACTGCAGGTGGTTAACCCGCCGGGCTACGATCTGAGCCAGGACTCCTCCGCGCTTATCGCCGCCGTCAAAGACGACATCAAAGGCGGCGAAGTCAAACACGACATCACCGAAAGCATGCTCGAAATCGCCACCGGCGTGTGCCAGAACATCGACCAGGCGGCGGCGCAGTTCTCGGTGATGCAGCAGAGCATTCTGCGCGCCGCGGCGGAGCAGCATATTCAGATTTGCGGCGGCGGGACGCACCCCTTCCAGAAGTGGCAGCGTCAGGAGGTGTGCGACGACGAGCGCTATAACGTCACGCTGGAGCGCTTTGGCTATCTGATTTTGCAGGCAACGGTGTTCGGCCAGCACGTGCACGTCGGCTGCAGGACCGGGGACGACGCGATTTACCTGCTGCACGGCCTGTCGCGCTTCGTGCCGCACTTTATCGCCCTGGCGGCAGCCTCGCCGTATATGCAGGGCACGGACACGAAATTCGCCTCGTCGCGACTGAACATTTTTTCGGGGTTCCCGGATAACGGCCAGATGCCGTGGGTTAACAGCTGGCAGGAGTTCGAAGGGCTGTTCCGCCGCCTGAGTTCGACCAGCATGATCGACAGCATTAAGGATCTGCACTGGGACATCCGCCCCAGCCCGCACTTCGGCACTGTGGAGGTGCGGGTGATGGATACGCCGCTGACGCTCGGCCACGCGATTAACATCGCCGGGCTTATTCAGGCGACGTCGCACTGGCTGTTAACCGCACGACCTTATAAGCATCAGGAGAAGGATTTTCTGCTCTACCGCTTTAACCGTTTTCAGGCCTGTCGCTACGGGCTGGAGGGGATCCTGACGGACGTGCACACCGGCGAGCACAAAACCGTAGCGGAAGACATTGCGTGGCTGCTGGAGCAGGTTGCACCGTCGGCCGAGAAGCTCGGCGCGACCAGCGCAATCAATGAAATCGCCCTGCTGTTAAAGCAGGGCAAGAGCGAGGCACAGCGCATGCGGGACTTTATCGCCGACGGCGGCTCGCTTATTTCTCTGGTGCAGAAACACTGCGAGCTGTGGGCGACGAGTCCGTAAGGCCGTGACCCCACTCGCGCAGGCGCTGGAACAGCACGAACAGCGCGGGGATGAACATAATCCCCACCACGGTCGCCACCAGCATGCCGCTGAAGACCGTGGTGCCGATGATGCGGCGGCTCTGGGCACCAGCCCCGGTCGCCAGCATCATGGGCAGGACGCCGATAATGAACGACACGGCGGTCATCATCACCGCGCGGAAGCGGCGCGAGGCCCCTTCCCTTGCGGCATCGACAATCGCCATGCCGTCCATGCGCCGCGCGCGGGCAAACTCCACGATAAGAATGGCGTTTTTAGCCGCTAGCGCGATCAGCAATACCAGGCCAATCTGCACGTACACGTCATTGGCGTAGCCCGCCAACCACAGACAGACCAGCGCCCCGCCGAGGGCGAACAGCACCGAGAGCATCACGCTCGCCGGGAGCGTCCAGCTCTCGTACTGGGCGACGAGGAACAGCCACGCCATCACCACCGCCGCCAGCACGATCCATATCGCCTGATTGCCGGTCTGCTGCTCCTGATATGACATGCCGCTCCAGGCGTAGTTGTACCCCGCAGGCAAATTCTCCGCCAGAATCTCGCCCATCGCCGCCATCGCGGTGCTGCTGCTCACCCCAGCCGCCGCCGAGCCGCTCACCGACACGGACGGGAACTGGTTGTACTGCTGCAGGAACGGCGCGCCGACGCTCGGCGTGATGGTGACGAGGTTGCTCAGGCGCACCCGCTCGCCGCTGTTGCTACGCACGAACAGCTCGCTGATTTGCTCTGCGCGCTCGCGCCACTGCATCTCGTTTTGCATCACCACGTGGTAGACGCGGTTGTTGACGCTGAAATCCCCAGCGCGGGTGCCGCCAAAGGCGGTCTGCAGGCTGCTGAAGATTCGTGATACCGGCACGTCGAGGCGCGCGGCGCGCTCGCGGTCAACGGTCAGCGTCAGCTGCGGCACATTGCTGCTCCAGGTGGTGAACACGCGGCTCAGCTGCGGATGCTGGTTAGCTTTCGCCAGCACCTCACGCGTCACGCGCTCCAGCTCCGCCGGGCTCTGCCCCGCCTGCGCCTGAATGCGCAGGTCGAAGCCGGAGGCGTTGCCCAGCCCCGGCAGCGTCGGTGGCGCGAAGGTCATGATGGTCGCTTCCGGCAGGGCCAGCAACTGGCGCTGCAGGCTCCCCATCACCTCGTCCAGCGGCGGACGCTCGCTCCAGTCTTTGAGCATGATGGAGATAAACCCGCCGTTGGAGGCGCTGGTGCCGTTGAGGATGTTAAACCCGGAGACCTGAATCACGTCCTCCACCGCCGGATTTTTGGCGATGAGTTCGCGCGCAGTGGTCATCACCGCTTCGGTACGCTCCAGCGAGGCCGCTTCCGGCAGCTGGACGCTGGCGAAGAAGTAGCCCTGATCCTCCTGCGGCAGGAAGCCTTTTGGCATCGACATAAAGCTGAAGACCACTACCGCCGCCGCGCATGCGGTGGCCAGCAGTGCCAGCCACGGGCGCAGGTTTAAGACGTGCACGATGCGGGTATAGAAACCGCGCGTGGCGTCCAACTCGCGATTAAAGGCGCGATAAACCGCAGCAGGCTTCTCCGGGCGCGGGCGCAGCAGCAGCGCGCACAGGGCGGGCGTCAGGGTCAGCGCCACCAGGCTTGAGAGCGTGACGGCGGTGGAGAGTGTCACCGCGAACTGGCGGTACAGCTCGCCGACAATCCCCGGCAGGAGCGCAACCGGCACAAACACCGCCAGCAGCACCAGCGTCGTCGCGATGACCGGCCCGGCAATCTGGCGCAGGGCCAGCGCGGTCGCCGCCGTGCGGCTCTGCCCTTCCGCCATCAGCGTTTCGACGCTCTCCACCACCACGATGGCGTCATCCACCACCATGGTCAGCGCCAGAATGATGGCGAACAGGCTGAGGGTGTTGGCGGAGTAGCCGAGCGCGTAGAGCAGCGCGAAGGTGCCCACCAGCGACACCGGAATGGCGAGCGCGACAATCAGCGTCGCGCGCCAGCTTTGCAGGAACAGGGAAACGACCACCACAACCGCCAGCATGGTGAGCGCCAGCGAGACGCCGATCTCTTTAATGGTGGCGGCCACAAAGGAAGTGGTGTCGAACTTCACCTCGTAGACCAGGTCGTCCGGGAAGCGCGTCGAGAGGCGCTCCAGCTCCGCGCGCACCGCGTCGGCCACGCGCAGGGCGTTGGCGGACGGCGTCGGGTAGATGCCGAGGTAGGCGGAGTCGTGCCCGTTCAGCTGCGCGCCCGAGCTGTAGCTGCGCGAGCCAAGCTCAATGATGGCGACATCCTTCAGGCGCACCAGCTGGCCCATCTCGCCCGCGCGGATGATGATGTCGGCAAAGTCTTCGGCCTGATTTAAGCGCCCCAGCCCGTTGATGGTCAGGGTCTGCTGCTGGCCGTTAAATACCGGCGGCGTGCCAACCTGGCCTGCCGCCCCCTGCACGTTCTGCTCGCGCAGCGCCTGCGCCACGTCGTCGGTGGTGACGTTCAGGGCGTTCATGCGGTCCGGACGCAGCCAGATGCGCATGCTGTAGTCGCGCGCGCCAAACATCTGCACCTGCCCGACGCCCGGCAGGCGAGCCAGCGCCTCGCGCACCTGGGTGCTGGCGTAGTTGCTGACGAACAGCGGCGTATGGGTGTTATTCGGTGAGTAAAGGCTTACCCCCATCATCAGGTTGGTGGCGCGCTTGCGCACCTGCACGCCGTTTTGCTGCGCCTCGGTCGGCAGCTGCGCCACGGCCTGCGCCACGCGGTTCTGCACGTCGATGGCGGCGAGGTCCGGATCGGTGCCCGCCGCAAAGGTAATGTTCAGACTGTAGGTGCCTTCGTCCGAACTGGTGGACTCCATGTAGAGCATGTGGTCGACGCCGTTCAGTTGGGTCTCCAGCGGCGTGGCAATGGCCTCCGCCACGTCGGCCGAGCTGGCGCCCGGCCAGCTGGCAGAAACGTTCACGACCGGCGGCGCGATCTGCGGGTACTGCTCCACCGGAATAATCCTCAGCGCGATGGCCCCCAGCAGGGTGATGACCAGCGCAATCACCATCGCGAAGCGCGGGCGTTTGATGAAAAACGTCAGCATGATGGCTCCTTAGTTGAGTATCTGTACGGTAGCGCCGGGCTGCACGCGCTGCGCGCCGTCAGTAATCGCTCGCTCACCGGACTTCACGCCGGAGGTAATCTGGAACTGCTGGCCAATCTGTCCGGCGACCATCAGCGGACGCATTTCGGCTTTGCCGTCGGCGTTAACCACCCAGGCGAAGAACCCGTCGCCGTTCTGCTGCACCGCGGCAGCGGGCAGGGTCAGTACCGGCTGTTCGCTTGCCGGGCGCAAATACACGTTTACATTGCCGCCGGGCAGGAGCTGATGGAGCGGGTTGGCGAACTCGGCGCGCAGCATCACGCTGGCGGTGCGCGGGTCGATGCGGTTGTCTACGGAGGTGAGCTCGCCGCTGACGCGCTGGCCGTTGCTGTCAATTAACGCCTGCCAGGCCTGCTTCATGGCGCTGATGTCGGCATGCTGTCCGGCTTTGGTGGCAAATGCCCCCTCCTCCAGCGCAAAGGCGATGCGGATCGGGTCAAGCTGCACCACCTCCACCAGCACGCCGCTGGCAGGGTTAACCAGGCTGCCGACGTGGAACTGGCTGTGCCCCACGCGGCCGTCAATCGGCGAGGTAATGCGGGTGTAGCTCAGGGTAACGCTGCGGGTGTCGAGCCGGGCTTTGGCCTGCTCCAGCGCGGCGCTGGCGACGTCCCGCTGCATGCGGGCGTTATCCACGTCGTGACGGCTGATGGCGTTGCTGCTGCCCAGGCTTTCAAATCGGGAAAGCTGCTGCTGCGCCTGACGCAGCGTGGCTTCGGCGCTTCTCACCTCGGCCTGCGCCAGGCGCAGGGCGGCGCGCGGCTCGGCGTCGTCCAGCTCGAACAGCACGTCGCCTTTTTTCACGTACTGCCCGTCGCGGAAGTGGATTTTGGTAATCTCGCCTTCCGTGCGGGCGCGCAGCTCAACGGTGTGGATAGCTTCGATGCGGCCCGGGATCTGGCGCTCGGCGGCGTGGGCGGTCTGTTCCACGGCGGCGACGCGCACGGGGATGACGGCGGCGAATACGGGTTGCAGGGTGCAGGCGAGGAGTGCGAACAGGAGTGGGCGTTTCATGGGGTTTACCTCAGCGTTGTTTCTCCCCTCACCCCGGCCTTCTCCCACAGGGAGAGGGAGGTCAGAGTTCCCTCTCCCTGTGGGAGAGGGTTAGGGTGAGGGCAAAAGGTTATGCAGCCTTACGGAACCTGCGGGTCAGTCGCTTCTCGATTTCGACGACGAAGAACATCACGCCCGCCACCGCCAGAGTCACGAACCAGTAGCGCAGCGGCAGCGCTTCGGTGCCGAACAGCATCTGCATAAACGGCAGGTAGATAATCGCCGCCTGGAGCAGGAACAGCACGCCCGTCACCAGCCAGATCCCTTTGTTCGCCAGCAGGCCGCGGTTCAGGGAGAACCCTTCGGTATTGCGGCAGTTAATCATGTACACCCACTGGGCGCAGACCAACATCTGCAGCAGCACGGTGCGGATGAACTCCGCGCTGTGGCCGCGCGGAGCCAGCCAGGCTTCCAGCGCAAAGGCGGCGATGGCAATCATGGTGCCGACGAAGGCCACGCGCCACACGGCGTAGACGTCCATCACGTGCTGCCCGGTCTGACGCGGCGGACGACGCATGATGTTGCGCTCGGCGGCCTCAAAGGCCAGACCGAAGGAGAGCGTGGCGGAGGTGGCCATGTTCATCCACAAAATCAGCACCGGCGTCAGCGGAATGATGTTCCCCGCCAGCAGCGCAATCACAATCAGCAGCCCCTGCGCGAGGTTGGTCGGCATGATGAACAGAATGGTCTTCTTCAGGTTGTCGTAAACGCGACGCCCCTCTTTTACCGCGCTGGCGATGGTGGCGAAGTTATCGTCCGTCAGGACCATGTCCGCCGCCTCTTTGGTCACTTCCGTGCCCTTGATGCCCATCGCGATACCCACGTCAGCCTGACGCAGCGCCGGAGCATCGTTCACGCCGTCACCGGTCATACCGACGATTTCGCCTTTATCCTGCAGCGCTTTCACCAGACGCAGCTTATGCTCCGGGCTGGTGCGGGCGAAGATGTCATACTTCACCGCCGCTTCCGCCAGCGCGGCATCGTCCATTTTCTCCAGCTCGTAGCCAGTGACCGCCTGCTCGCTGTTGGCGATCCCCAGCATCTGACCGATGCTCATCGCCGTCTGTGGGTGATCCCCGGTGATCATCTTCACGCGGATCCCCGCCTGCTGGCAGGCGTTAATCGCATCAATGGCTTCCGGACGCGGCGGATCCATCATCCCGGCGATGCCGAGGAAGATCAGACCGTGGCTCAGAACGTCGTGCGTCAGTTCCTGCTCGCCGTTCGCCGGCTTGAACGCCGCGGCGACCATGCGCAGCCCCTGACGGGCATAGCGCTCCATCTCGCTTTCCCAGTACGCGCGGTTGAAGGCTTCCGCACCGTTGCGGGTCTGCTGCTCGGCGCACAGGGCGAAAATGACGTCCGGCGCGCCGGTGATCAAAATCTGCTCCTCACCGCCAATCTGGTAGTGGGTGCTCATGTACTTGTACTGCGAGTCGAACGGGATCTTATTAACCAGCGTAGTCACGACCGGCTCAAGGCTGGCCTTCGCCGCCAGCACCTTCAGCGCCCCCTCTGTCGGGCCACCGGTGATGCCCCACAGGCCGCGCTCGTCCTGAATCAGCTGGCTGTCGTTGCAGAGGTCGATGGTGCGCAGGTACTGCTCCAGCACGGTGCCCGGCTGGATGTGGACCGGCTCGTCGCTGCCTTCCAGGTAGATGTTGCCCACCGGCTCGTAGCTGTTGCCGTCCACGCGGTAGCAGGCGTCGGCGGTGATAATGGCTTTGACCGTCATCTCGTTCATGGTCAGGGTGCCGGTTTTATCCGAGCAGACCACGGTCATTGCGCCGAGCGTTTCAACCGTCGGCAGCTTGCGGATAATCGCCCGCTTGCGGGCCATCGCCTGCACGCCCAGCGAGAGGATGATGGAGATAATCGCCGGCAGACCTTCCGGCACGGAGGCCACCGCCAGGCTGATCAGGGAGAGCAGCAGCTCGCCCATCGGGATTTCGCGGAACACCAGGCTGAAGACAAACAGCGCGGCCATCATTGCGAGGATAATGGCGAAGATCGCTTTACCCAGCTTGTCCATCTGCACCAGCAGCGGCGTGCGGTGCTTTTCGATACCCGCCATCATCTGGTTGATGTGGCCGAGCTCCGTCTCCTTACCGGTCGCGGTGACCACGCCGATGCCGCCGCCCGCGCTGACGGTCGTCCCGGAGAAGACCATATTGGTGCGGTCGCCCAGCGGCAGTTCACCACTCAGCGGATTAATATGTTTATCCACCACGGTGGATTCGCCGGTCAGAATCGCCTCTTCCACGCGTAAATTATGCGCTTCGATTAAACGCATATCAGCCGGAATACGATCCCCCGCGCGTAATACAATAATATCGCCCGGGACTATTTCAGTCGTTGGGATGGTTTCATGGTTGCCGTTGCGAATAACGCGTGCCTCGCTGGAGAGCATATTACGAATGCTCTTCAGGGATTTTTCCGCGTTGCTTTCCTGAATATGGCCAATCAAGGCGTTGATAACCGCCACGCCCAAAATAACCAGCGTATCGACCCAGTGACCCATTACCGCCGTTAATACCGCAGCGGCCAGCAGAACGTAAATCAGCACATCGTTAAAGTGCGCGAGAAAACGCAGCCAGCCCGGCTTGCCCTTTTTCTCCGGAAGCGCGTTCGGGCCCTGTTTTTGCAGACGCGCCTGCGCCTCTGCGCGGTCCAGACCGCTCGCCTGGCTTTGCGCGTAGGCAAGCACCTGCTCTGTGGTCTGCTGGTATGCCAGCCCGCCGGAAGGCGGCATGTTTGAGGAGAATTTTTTTTCAGTCATGGTATTTTTCCTTCAATATCCGGTGAACAGAAGCCTGAATTCCTTTCTGGCTTAAATAAATTGATTTTAAAGTCTTGCGGGTAAAATTGATCTACCGCAATATATTTACCACTGGGTTATTCAAAATTGATTAAAATTATTTCGACGAGCTGATTTTTACAAAATATTTCTAAACCATTCCTAAACGAGGGGGTACCATGTTTGGTATTTATCGCGGACGGCGCCTGGCGTTATACATTGTCGCAGCCATTGTTATTGCGACGTTAATTGGATACAGCACCTATACGTTTGTAAAATTATTTTCGTGATGCAGACATTTATTTACATAGTGCGAAATTAATTTAATCATCATGGTTAAATTAATTTCCTTTCGCGCATTATTTGTTGGTTCGAGAATTATTTAATTAAAAAAGGCCTGGCGGGTTGATATTGCTTTACGTTAAAGGATGCCGGACAATGACATTTTTAACTGACGATTAACATTACGATGAAACACCCGTTGGAATCGCTGCTGACTGCAGGGGGCATTTTATTGCTGGCCCTGCTCTCTTGCTTACTGCTGCCCGCACCGTCGCTGGGTCTGGTGCTGGCGCAGAAGCTGGTTCAGACCTTTCATATGGTCGATCTGAACCAGCTCTACACCATTTTGTTCTGCGTGTGGTTTTTACTGCTCGGGGCCATTGAATTCTTCATCCTGCGTTTCGTCTGGCGCCGCTGGTTTTCACTGGCGTCGTAGGCCAATAAAAAAGCCGGGTGGCAGCAATGCCTTTCCCGGCCTACGTTTCGTCAATTTCAATGCGCCCGACTATGGTTCTCTTTGCGATATGCCCCAGGCGGTTGATGGAAGGTGCGGGTAAAGATGCGCGTAAACGTCTGCTGCGATTCAAAACCGTAGCGCAGGCAGATTTCGTACACGCGCTCGTCAGATTCACGCAGATCCCGCGCCGCCAGCAGCAGCTTGCGTTCGCGGATGTAGCGCCCCAGGCTTTCGCCTTTGTACTGCATAAACAGCCGCTGTAAATGCCACTTGGAGTAACCCGCGTGGCGGGCGATCTCTTCGATGCGTAGCGGCTGGTGTAGGTTGTCATCGATCCATTCGACTATGGTATCAATGACCTGAGCGGAAATCGTCATGCTGCTCTCCCCCTCTGTTTCTTGGTTCAACATTATTCCCACCACTCACGAAACTGTTGCGTGCTATCGCTCACCCGAACCGGCTCACCCAGTTCCGGCGTCAGCAGCCGATAATTTTTATCCTTACTGGCCCGCGCCAGCTGGATCAGCGGATCGTTCCAGGTGTGTTTCGCCAGCACGAAGCGCCCGTTATGCCCCGGCACCACCGTTTTCGCGTTGAGGTCCGCCGAAGCCTGCGCCGTTTCATCCGGCAACATGTGGATGTACTTCCAGTCCTGGTCGTACTGGCCGTTTTCCATGATGGCCAGATCCACCTCGCCAAACTGCTCGCCAATGGCCTTAAAGTGCGGGCCGTAACCGGAGTCGCCGCTGTAGTAGACCTTCTGCTCTGGCGTGACGAACATAAAACTGCCCCACAGGGTCTGGTCACGCTTGATGCCGCGCCCGGAGAAGTGGCGCGCGGGCAGCACGTGAACCGTCAGCGCATCGCTGATGTGCACCGACTGGTTCCAGTCGCGCTCGTCGATAATCTCAGGCCTCATTCCCCAGTAGCGCAGGTGGGATCCCACGCCGAGCGGCGTCACGACGCGCTTCACCTTCGGCAATAGCGACCGGATGGTGGCGTAGTCCAGATGGTCGTAGTGATCGTGCGAGATAATCAGCAGGTCGATTTCCGGCATGCTCTCCGCACGCCACGGGTACTCTCCCGCAAACGCCTTATTAAGGAACGAGAACGGCGCGGCATAGTTGCCGAGGACCGGGTCGATCAGGATGCGTTTTCCCGCCAGCTGCATATACCACGAGGAGTGGCCGAGCCACACCAGCGTATCCTGCTCCAGAGGCAAGCTCGCCAGATCGGTTTTCACCAGTGGCAACGGCTGCGCCGGACGGGCGTTTTCGGTTTTACGGGTCAGGAACTGCCACCACGCCACCAGCATGTTTTGCTGCCCGGTAAAGCCAGGCGTCGGAAGCGCGTTGTGGAACTTCCCGTCGCGATAGTGCGGAGAAGCCTCCACTTCCGTAAGCTGCGCACCCTGCGGCGGCTGGCCAAATCCGGCATTCAGAACAAACGGTAAACTCGCAGCTGAAGCAATAATCATGACGAACACCACGCAGATGAAGAGAGGCTTTTTCATATCCTGACCCGAAAACGCGCGCCATCCGATGGTTTACGCGGGGGAAACTTGATTATGAGTGAGTAAGCACTCATTATAGATATGATGATAAAGTCGTCAAGACGTTTTCGATCTTTGACATTCCGCGTTGCAGCGTGTCAAAGCACGTGTTTCAATCAGGGTTTTTAGCATTGAGAGGGGGAAAATTTAGTGGCACGTCCGAAGAGTGAAGATAAAAAACAGGCCTTACTGGAAGCCGCAACTGTGGCATTTGCACAGTCAGGTATTGCCGCCTCAACGGCGTTAATTGCCCGTAACGCGGGCGTCGCTGAAGGCACGCTGTTTCGCTACTTTGCTACTAAAGACGACCTGCTGAATGCCCTTTACCTGCACCTCAAGCAGGATCTCTGCCAGACCATGCTGGCGAACCTCGATCGCACCCTCACCCTTCCTAAAGAGCATACCCGCAATATCTGGAACAGCTACGTGGACTGGGGTATTCGTAACCCCGTTTCTCATGCGGCAATCCGCCAGATTGGCGTCAGTGAAAAGCTGAGCGCCGAAACGGAACAGGCGGTGAAGGAGATGTTCCCGGAACTTCACGAGCTGTGCCGCCGCTCGGTGCGCCCGGTGTTTATGTCCGATGAATTTAAAACGTTTGGCGATGCGCTTTTCTTATCGCTGGCGGAAACCACCATGGAGTTTGCCACCCGCGATCCGTCCCGTGCCGTCGATTTTAAAGCGCTGGGTTTTGAAGCCATGTGGCGCGGGCTGGCTCAGGAGGATAGCGATGGACAGTAACTCTCTGCAGGCGCACGCGAAACGCGTCGCGCTGGAGATGCCTTTCACCGAACACTGCTGGCCGTTTGGCCCCGAGTACGACGTGTTTAAGGTTGGCGGGAAAATTTTTATGCTGATGGCCACCGCGCACGGCAGGCCCCACGTTAGCCTGAAATCCGACCCGGAAAAATCCCTGTTAAACCAGCAGATTTATCGCGGCGTTGAGCCGGGCTACCACCTCAATAAAAAACACTGGATTTCGCTCTACGGCACCGACGACATCACGCCTGAACTGGTCGCCGACCTGATCGCGGACTCGTGGAATCTGGTTGTCGATAAGCTGCCGAAAAAAGACCAGAAGTGGATACGGCCAGCCTGACTGTTCGTCTGTGCCGAACAGTATAACCGCTCGAATCGCACTTATCTTTTGCGGCCTCGCGCGGTAATCTGCTCTCCTTTCGCGCCCGCGCACGGGCGAATTTCATTACCAGGAGTAGTTATGGATATCATTTCTGTCGCCCTGAAACGCCACTCTACCAAGGCGTTCGACCCAACCAAAAAACTGACCGCTGAAGAAGCGGAAAAAATCAAAACCCTGCTGCAGTACAGCCCATCCAGCACCAACTCCCAGCCGTGGCACTTCATTGTGGCCAGCACCGAGGAAGGTAAAGCGCGCGTGGCGAAATCCGCCGCGGGCACCTATGTGTTCAACGAACGCAAAATGCTGGATGCTTCTCACGTGGTGGTATTTTGCGCGAAAACCGCGATGGACGACGCCTGGCTGGAGCGCGTTGTCGATCAGGAAGAGGCGGATGGTCGTTTCAACACGCCGGAAGCGAAAGCGGCCAATAACAAAGGACGCCACTATTTTGCCGATATGCACCGCGTGGATCTGAAAGATGACGACCAGTGGATGGCGAAACAGGTTTACCTGAACGTCGGTAACTTCCTGCTGGGCGTGGGTGCGCTGGGTCTGGACGCCGTGCCAATCGAAGGCTTCGACGCCGCTATTCTCGACGAAGAGTTTGGCCTGAAAGAGAAAGGCTTCACCAGCCTGGTGGTGGTGCCGGTTGGGCACCACAGCGTGGAAGATTTCAACGCCACGCTGCCGAAGTCTCGCCTGCCGCTGAGCACGATTGTGACCGAGTGCTGATCAAAACGGGCCGCTCTGTGCGGCCCGTTACGCTTTACTGATGACTAACCTGCGATGTGGATGAACATCACGATCGTATCCCCAGGCAAACGCAATCCAGCGCTCTTCCAGCTCGGCGTAAGAACTCACCGGTGTTAAGTGCCACTCCTCACCTACCGTACCGTCCGCCACGCTTATCTGATAATTCATGCTGAACGCCCAGTCAATCATGCGTAACCAAAACCGCTGTCCGTCTCCGGTTTGTTCGCTGTCAGAAACCACAATGTCGTATTCGCTAAGCACCCATTGAAAGAAGGATTGTGGTAACCCACTTATTACTCGCTGATGCACGGCGCGTGGCGTACGCCAGACCATAACCTGTGTCGCAGCCCCGTGAGGAAATGTAATTTCTTTATGAAACGTCAACTTCACGGCATACGCCGTATAGGGTTTACCATCGTCAGTGGTCACGAGACGGTATTCATCGCCGTAGCGCGATTTTAACAGGCGATATCCCGCTGGCAGCATAAATCCAGGCAGATGAAAATCCACCGTGCCTCGTGCAAGAAACGCTTCAGTATGTTCAACGTTTCGGGAGATAAGGCCTAATTTTTGGCTGAAGTCTGCGGAATCAATCATCAGTGGCGACATGGTGGTTTCTCATGGCGTGAGTATAGACGACTTAACACCTCATCGAAATGATGTCGATTCAGTCGATTGGTTTAAGATAACCCCACCTTACACCTGTCTCATCCACTTAGCAGAACCAGCCATTATTCCCTGAAAGCGCCTCGCAAAAAACTTATTTCCCCTGCTCCGCCAGCCATTCCATCGCCCGCTCCCCCGCCTCATCCACCGGTAAATAGACCAGCAGCCGCGAGCCGTTTCGCGGTGCGGAGTACCAGTACATCTGCTGCAGCGTAAAATCACCCAGTTCTGGATGGGTAAACAGCTTGAGCTGGTTCTCCACGCCGCGCACGTCGTTGCGCTGCTGCCACAGGGTTTTAAACTCTTCAGACACCGCGAAGAAGCGCGCCAGCTTGGCTTCCCACAGCGGGTCGCCCCGGTGCTCGGCCATCGCCGCGCGGAAATAGGAAACGAAAATCGGCAGCACGTCGTCGCGTCTGCCGAGACGCGCGCGCCACGCCGGATGGGTGAGGAACAGGTAAATACAGTTGCGGTCTTCCGGCGGGATGTCATTGAAATCAACGCCCATCAGGTGCCCGAAGCTGTCGTTCCACGCCACGATGTCGAAGTTGGGCTTCTGGATGCTGGCGGGTTTTGGCATCAGGGTATCGAGCAGGCGGCGGGTGCCTTCGCTGATGCCCTCGCAGCAGACCGCCTGCGGCGCTTCACCCGGCGGCAATCCGGCTAACACAAACAGATGTCGGGTTTCGGTTGGGGTGCACTGCAGGGCTTTCGCCACGGCGGCCATCACCGTGCTGGACGGTTTGACGTCCCTGCCCTGCTCAAGCCAGGTGTACCAGGTCACGCCCACATCCGCGAGCATCGCCACCTCTTCCCGGCGCAGGCCCGGCGTGCGGCGCCGACCGCTGCGCGGCAGGCCGAGACGCTGCGGATCGAGGCTTTCCCGCCGGGCGCGTAAAAATGCCCCCAGCTGTTTTCGGGTGTCATCCTGATGTGAGGCGACGGGCTCAGACATCAAGGCCATAAATCCCCCTGCATGGTAGTGCCAGTACCAGTATAAGCAAGAACTGGTACCCGTTTATCAGATGGTTGATGCTACGACCATCTGATGAATGACGCAATGGAGTTACCATGAATACGTCAGTTGTTTCACCGGGCCGCGCAGGCCTGATACTGCTGTTGACCGGCCAGATGCTGCCCATGATTGATACCTCAATCACCAATGTGGCGCTGGACGCTATCACCCATTCACTGCAGGCTACCGCCACCGAGCTGGAGCTGATTGTCGCCCTCTACGGCGTGGCCTTTGCCGTCTGCCTCGCGCTCGGCAGCAAGCTGGGGGATAACCTTGGCCGCCGTCGCCTGTTTATGTGGGGCGTGGCAGTTTTTGGCCTGGCCTCACTGCTGTGCGGGATGGCGGGAAACATTGAACAGCTGCTGGCCGCGCGCATCGTTCAGGGCGCGGGGGCAGCGCTGATTATGCCGCAGATCCTCGCGACGCTGCACGTCACGCTAAAAGGCAGCGCCCACGCGAAAGCCATAAGCCTGTTTGGCGGCATCGGCGGGATTGCGTTTATCGTGGGCCAGATGGGCGGCGGCTGGCTGGTGTCGGCGGATATCGCCGGGCTGGGCTGGCGTAACGCCTTCTTTATCAACGTGCCGATTTGTCTGCTGGTGCTGGCGTTAAGCCGCCGCTACGTGCCGGAAACCCGCCGTGAGACGCCGTCACGCATCGACTGGCCGGGCACCGTGCTGCTGGCGATCATTCTTTGCTGTCTGCTGTTCCCGATGGCGCTCGGCCCACAACAGCACTGGCCGTGGTCGCTGAAGGTTATGCTTCTTGTCATTATTCCGCTGGCCTGGCTGATGGCGCAGAATGCGCGCAAAAAGGAGCGTGAGAATGCCCATCCACTGATCCCGCCGCGTCTGCTTCAGCTTCGCAGCGTTCGCTTTGGCATCGTGATTGCGCTGCTCTTTTTCAGCGTCTGGTCCGGGTTTATGTTCTGCATGGCGCTGACCATGCAGACCGGGCTGGGGATGGCGCCGTGGCAGTCCGGGAACAGTTTTATCGCCCTTGGCGTGACCTATTTTATCTCCGCATGGTTCGCGCCGAGGCTGATTGCCCGCTACAGCACCAGCACGATTCTGCTGACGGGTCTGGCAATTCAGATAATCGGCCTGCTGGCGCTGATCGTCACGTTCCGCTACTGGGGATTGCAAAATACTGCGCTGACGCTGGCGCCTGCCACCGGGCTGGTAGGCTACGGCCAGGCGCTGATTGTAAACAGCTTTTACCGCATCGGGATGCGCGATATTCAGCCCGATGACGCGGGGGCCGCGAGCGCCATTCTCAGCACGTTGCAGCAGGCCGCGCTGGGGCTGGGCCCGGCCATTTTCGGCGCGATTTTGCTACACGGCCTGCAGAATTATCACGGAAATTACGCGCAGGCGATTAACCTTTTCCTGGCAGTAGAAACCGGCCTGATGGTTATCCTGGCGCTGGCGACAATCCGTATGCGTCACAGGCTGTGCCTGCCGGTGGCGAAGGTCTGCCAGGCCGCCAAATAAGCCCGCAAATTTGCATAATAGATCCGCAGCCGCCATTATGGGGCTGCAACAATACAGGAGATGTTATGCAGGAATTAATTGCTCAGGTTGAAGAGTTAGGCATTGAAATTAATCACACCACCTCTTTAGTGATTATCTTTGGTATTATTTTTCTTACCGCCATCATCGTTCATTTTATTCTTCACAAAGTGGTGCTGCGCGCATTTGAGAAACGCGCGCAGGCCAGCAGCCATTTATGGTTGCAGATCATTACCCAGAATAAACTATTTCACCGTCTGGCCTTTACCCTTCAGGGGATAATCGTCAACGTTCAGGCGGTGCTGTGGCTGCAAAAAGGCAGCGAAGCGGCGGAAATGCTCACCACCTGCGCGAAGCTGTGGGTGATGGTGTATGCCCTGCTCTCCTTCTTCTCGCTGCTGGACGTGATTTTTAACCTGTCGCAGAAAATGGCCACCGCGTCGCAGCTACCGCTAAAGGGGATTTTCCAGGGCATCAAGCTGGTGAGCGCCATTCTGGTGGGGATATTGATTATCTCCCTGCTGATCGGCCAGTCCCCGGCAATTCTTATCAGCGGTCTGGGCGCCATGGCCGCCGTTCTGATGCTGGTGTTTAAAGACCCGATACTCGGACTGGTGGCGGGTATTCAGCTCTCCGCCAACGACATGCTCAAGCTCGGCGACTGGCTGGAGATGCCGAAGTACGGCGCCAACGGCACGGTGACGGATATCGGCCTGACCACCGTTAAGGTGCGCAACTTTGATAACACCATCACCACCATCCCGACATGGGCGCTGGTCTCTGACGCCTTTATTAACTGGAGCGGCATGTCTGCCTCCGGCGGGCGACGCATTAAGCGCAGCCTGAATATTGATACCACCAGCATTCATTTCCTCGACGAGCAGGAGCAGCAGAAACTGATTCAGGCGAAGCTGCTGAAGCCCTATCTGGCCGCGCGTCATGAGGAAATTAGCCTGTGGAATCAGAAGAACGGTGAAGGGGAATCGGTATTAAATCTGCGCAAGATGACCAATATCGGCACCTTCCGCGCCTACCTGAATGAATATCTGCGCAACCACCCGCGCATCCGCAAAGATATGACGCTGATGGTGCGCCAGCTCGCGCCGGACGCCAACGGCCTGCCGATTGAAATATACGCCTTCACCAACACAGTGGTCTGGGCGGAATATGAGGAAATTCAGGCCGACATCTTCGATCATATTTTTGCGGTGGTGGATGAATTTGGTCTGCGCATTCACCAGTCGCCAACCGGGAACGATATTCGCTCCCTGGCTGGCGTCATCGCGCAATAATCAGGTGCTGGCGCGGGAAATAAAGCGCCAGTCCATCATCACCCTCTCCGTGGGCGCGTCCGGGTTGTCGATCTTATTTAAGAGCAGATCGACCGCCTTGCGCCCGATATCCCGCGACGGCTGTTCGATGGTGGTGAGCGAAATCATCTCCGCGAGCTCGGTGCCGTCAAAGCCCACGACCGCGATATCCTCCGGCACCCGCAGCCCGGCCTGCTGAATAGCACGCAGCGCGCCCGCCGCCAGCGTGTCGGAAACGGCAAATACCGCATCCGGCGGGTTTTCTTTTAGCAAATTTTGCATCGCGGCCATGCCCGCGCCGGAGCTGAGATCGCTGGCATACTCCACCGCCTGATAGTCCAGATCCCGCAGGTGGATCACGCTTTTGTAGCCCCGCTCGCGCAGGCGGGCATATTTGTAGCTGAGATCGTGGTTGATCATCGCGATACGCTTGCGGCCGCCGTCGGCCAGCTGGCTGACGGCATGCTGTGAAGCGTCCACATCATTGATGCCGACGCAGGAGACCGCGCCCGCATCGGCGTATTCGGCGCACTGCACCCACGGTGCAGAACCAATCAGCGCGGCCAGTTCCGGCAGCTTCGAGAAGGCGTCCATGGTGATAATGCCGTCGACGATTTTGCCGGAGAGCAGGCTTAAGCCCGAGCGGGAGCGCTCGATGTCCGAGCCAGAGTTGCACAGCAGAATGCGGTAGCCGTTTTTCTCGGCCTCGGCCTCGATGCCCTTCACCACTTCGGCGCAGAACGGGTTGGCAATGTTGGACACCATCACCAGGATCATATAGCTGCGGGCGGTGCGCAGCTGACGGGCGAGCAGGTTTGGCTGGTAGTTACTCTCCTGAATCGCCCGCAGAACGCGCTCGCGGTTTTTCGCCTTCACGGTGTCGCTGTTATTCAGCACGCGGGAGACCGTCGCCACGGAGACCCCGGCCAGCTGAGCGATTTTCTGAATTGACATAGCGACGACACATCCTGCGGTTAGCGTTTTGTGCAGGCTACCATAAATTTATTGCCCGGCGAACCGGGCAACGCGTTATTGTTCCACGCGCACCCAGCGCTGCTGTTGATGGCTTTTCACAATAGCATCAATGATATACATCACATTTGCGCCATCGTGAAACGTCGCAAACTGCGGCGTATCCGGCATCGCGCCCGCCTGCACGGCGCGGTAGAACTGCGCCATCATATTTTTGAAGGCGTCCGGCCAGCCTTCGATATGTCCGCCGGGGAAGTGGGCGCTGTCGGCCACGTCAGGGTTCATCAGCCCCGGATCGTCGGTGAGCGTCTGGTTGGCCTGCGCGCGATGGCCGATCCACAGCTGCTGCGGCACCTCCTGATCCCACGCCAGCGACCGCTCGCTGCCGTTGACCTCAAACGTCAGGCGGTTTTTACGCCCGGCGCTCACCTGCGAGACGCTAAAGCTGCCCTTGCTGCCGTCGTCGAAGCGGAACAGCACCGAGCCGAAATCTTCGGTGGTGACCGGTTTGTCTTCATACTCCGCCCGCTCGTCGTGGGAGAAAGTTTGATTCCAGCCTTTGCTGGCCCTGCGCGTCGGCCAGACGATGGAGAGATCCGCCATCACCTCGGTAATGCGCCGCCCGGTGACGAACTGCACCGTGTCGCACCAGTGGGAGCCGATGTCCGCCACCGCGCGTGATGCGCCGCCCAGCGCGGCATCTACCCGCCAGTTATAGTCGGTTTCCAGCAGCATCCAGTCCTGCAGATAGCTGCCGTGCGAGGCAAACAGCCGCCCGACGCTGCCCGCACGCATCATGCTCTCCGCCTGGCGCACCATCGCAAACTGGCGATAGACAAAGCTCACGCCGTGCACCGCGCCCGTCTGATCCGCCAGCGCCACCAGCTCGCGCGCCTCGTCCGGGGTCATGCACAGCGGCTTTTCGGAAAACACGTGCTTGCCCGCGCGCAGGATCTGGCGGTTAATCTCCGCGTGCAGGTGGTTAGGCGTGCAGTTGTGCACCACGTGCAGATCGGGGTGTGCGAGCAGTTCCTCAACGCTGCCGTACGCGTGCGGCACGTTAAGCTGACGCGCTTTTTCCTGCGCTTTGGCAAGCGTGCCGTCGCAGAGGGCCACAACCTGCACGTATCCGAGACGCCGCAGCGCCTCGATATGCGCCGGGCCGATAAACCCGCTGCCGATAATTCCGACGTTAATCATGCTTGCCTCCAGCGGCGAAATCATCAAACGCGCGCCCGGAAACCGGAATGATGTGGCGGCGGATAAACTCGCTGCCTTCGCGCGCGCCGGTCTCGCCGTCCTTCAGACAGCACTCCCACTCCAGCACCGCCCAGCCGCCATAGTCGTACTGGGTCAGCTTGCTGAAAATGCCCTTAAAGTCGATCTGCCCGTCGCCGAGCGACCGGAAGCGTCCGGCGCGGTTGATCCACGGCTGGTAGCCGCCGTACGCGCCGCTGCGCCCGTTCGGGCGAAACTCCGCATCCTTCACGTGGAACGCCCTGATGCGCGCGTGGTAGATGTCGATGAAGGTCAGGTAGTCCATCTGCTGCAACAGCATGTGGCTCGGATCAAAGAGAATGTTGCAGCGTGGGTGGTTATCCACCAGCGCCAGAAAACGCTCGAAGGTCACGCCGTCGTGCAGATCTTCCCCCGGATGCAACTCAAAGCAGACGTCCACCCCCTGCTCGTCGAAGGTATCCAGAATCGGCCGCCAGCGGTTTGCCAGCTCCCCGAACGCTTCCTGAAAACGCTGTTCGTTATGCGGCGGCCACGGGTAGAAAAACGGCCAGGCCAGTGAGCCGGAGAAGGTGGCGTGCGCTTTTAGGCCTAATCTGGCCGAGGCGACCGCCGCCTGTTTCAGCTTCTCCGTGGCCCACGCCCGGCGCGCCGCATCGTTACCGCGCACGGACGTGGGCGCGAAGTGATCAAACGCGTCGCTGTAAATCGGGTTTACCGCGACAAGCTGCCCTTCCAGATGGGTCGACAGTTCGCTGATAACCAGCCCGTGCGCGGCCAGCTTAGCGGTGACGTCATCGCAGTAGGCCTGGCTCTCAGCCGCTTTCTCGACGTCAAAAATATGCGGATGGTTGCAGGGGATCTGCACCGCTTTATAACCTTTACCTGCCGCCCATTCAGCCAGCCCGTCGAGCGAATTAAACGGCGCTTCTGCGCCAATAAACTGAGACAGAAAAATGCCGGGTCCTTTTATCGTCCTCATACCACCTCCTGAACATTACGCCTTGTCATCGTCATACTTAAACGTGAGAAGGAAAATCAGCGCGATCGCCGCGGCAGCCACCGCCGGGATCCACCAGAATGTCACCCACGCCTGCGGCACGGTCTGCCCGGCCACCAGGCGGTTATAGAGCGCGCCGGAAATCTGCGAGCCGAGCAGCATGCCGATGCCGTAGGTGAACATGACGATCATGCTCTGGGCCTGGCCTTTCACCTTCTCGCCCGCCACGCGGTCGGTGTAGATAAAGCCGACGACAAAGAAGAAATCGTAGCAGACGCCGTGAAGCAGAATGCCGAGGTACAGCAGGATGCGTCCTTCTTCGCTGACGCCCAGCGCGAACATGGCGTAACGCACGAACCACGCCAGCATGCCGATCAGCAGCATCACCTTCACGCCCAGGCGGCGGAACAACAGCGGAATGACCAGCATGAAGACGATCTCGGACATCTGCCCGAACGACATGGCGGTGCTGACGTCGGCAATTCCGGCATCCGCCAGATACGAGGCGGTGTAGGCGTAGTAGGTGCCCAGCGGAACGGAGATCAGCATCGCGCAGACGGAGAAGACGAAGAAGTGGCGGGTTTTGAGCAGCGCAAAGGCATCCGCGCAGAAGAGATCGCGCACCTTGACCGGCAGGCCTTTCGCCGGGGCTGGCGTGTGCGGCAGCGTCAGGCTGTAAAGCGCCAGCAGCACGGAGCTGGCCGCCGCCACCTGGAAGATGGTGACGCTTGCCGCCACGCCGGTAACGCCGATGAAAATACCCGCCACGATCCAGCCGATGGTGCCGAACACGCGCACCACCGGGAAGGTTTTATCCACGTTCGCCAGGCTGTGAAACGCGATGTTGTTGGTCAGCGCCAGCGTCGGCATGTAGCAGAGCGTGTAGCCAAACAGCAGGCCAATCAGCAGCGCGCCGTTTTCGGCAATCAGCGCGCCCGGAACAAACCACAGGATCGCCGCCCCGGCGAGATGCATCACCGCCATTACCTTTTGCGAGGCAAAGAAGCGATCCACCAGCATGCCAAGCACGAACGGCGAGAGAATAGAGGCGATTGGCCCGGCGGAGAACGCATCGCCAATCAGCAAAGACATGTTGTGCTGAGTCATCACCAGGCCGAGCGTGACCGACCAGCTACCCCAGATAAAAAACTGCAAAAACATCATCAGCGACAGCCGCGGAACCAGCAGCCGGTGCTGTGCTATCGCCTTCCCACTACTTTCAGTTGTTGACACCATGATGAGCCCCACCCTCAAAAGTAATCGATTACAAAACAGTTCAAGTAAAAAGTAATCGATTACAATTTAAAGATCCTGTGGATCGAAACAGATTTGGGAGGGGGGTCACGATAAAGCTCGTTGTATGACAAAACGAGACGTTCTGATTGTAGCTATAGCCAATAGGCTATAAAATAATACAGCGAGGAAGCTACAGGAGAAACGATGTGGAATGTCGAGACAACGGAAAGATTTGATGAATGGTTCTTTGAACAAACAACAGCATTAAAAGAAGATGTGCTGGCAACAATGCATATTCTTGCTGAATTTGGCCCGACGCTTGGGCGGCCATACGTAGACACCGTGAAGGCTTCAGCCTATGCGAACATGAAAGAGTTACGGATTCAACATGCGAGAAATCCCATCAGAGCTTTTTTTGCTTTTGATCCCGACCGTAAGGCAATTGTGCTCTGTGCTGGAGACAAAACCGGTTGCAATCAAAAACGGTTTTATGACGAAATGATTACGCTGGCTGACGTTGAGTACAGCAGACATCTGGCGGATAAGGAGGCCATATGGCAACGCTAAAAGAACTCATGGCACAACAGAGCGCGGAAAGTCAGGAGCGTATTGCGGCTAAAGTTGAAGTGATGCGCAGAATTGTTGCCCTGAACCAACTGCGGGAAGAGCTCAATGTTTCGCAGACAGAGCTGGCCGAGGCAATGGGGGTAAAACAACCCACTGTGGCAAAAATCGAACAGCCGGGAAACGATCCCCGGCTTTCAACGCTCAAACGTTATGTCAGCGCGCTAGGCGGTGAAATGAGCATCGATGTGACGTTACCGAATGGGAAACGGATCGCGTTTCAGATTTGATACTGCAGGTGGCTGCTTCGCCTGACCGGGCGTGAAGGCAGGTGCGGTCTGGTGCCCTCATCCCGGCCCTCTCCCACAGGGAGAGGGAGAAAACCGCGCTACTTTTTGCGCGAGAGCTTAAATGCGATAAACAGGAACACCACCCACACCGGCAGCAGCATTGCCGAAAGACGCATCTCATCCATGGTGCACATCAGCGCCAGGATCAGCCCCAGGAAGGCGATACAGATGTAGTTCCCTGCCGGGTAGAGCAACGCCTTAAACTGCGTCTCGCGTCCCTTGCGGCGCATCGCGGCGCGAAAGCGCAGGTGCGCCAGGCAGATCATGATCCAGTTCAGCAGCAGCGTCGCGACCACCAGCGCCATCAGCAGGCCAAAGGCCTGTTTCGGCAGCAGATAGTTGATCAGCACCACCAGAGAGGTAATCGCGCCGGAAAGGAACAGCGAATTCACCGGCACGCCGCGACGGCTAACGCGGGTGAGAAACTTCGGCGCGTTGCCCTGCACGGAGAGGCCAAACAGCATGCGACTGTTGGAGTAAACCCCGCTGTTATAGACCGACAGCGACGCCACCAGAATGACGAAGTTCAGCGCTGAAGCCACCATATTGCTGTTGAGATCGTGGAAAATCATCACGAACGGGCTGCTGTCGGACTTCACTTCCACCCACGGGTAGAGCGCCAGCAGCACCACCAGCGAGCCGATGTAGAACAGCAGAATACGGTACACCACCTGGTTGACCGCTTTCGGAATGCTTTTGTGCGGGTCGCGCGCTTCGGCAGCGGTGATGCCAATCAGCTCCAGCCCGCCGAAGGAGAACATAATCACCGCCAGGGAGAGGATGAGCCCTTTCCAGCCGGTCGCGAGGAAGCCCCCGTGCTGCCACAGGTTGTCGATAGTGGCCCGCTCGCCGCCGTGGCCGGAGAACAGCAGCCACAGGCCGAAACCGATCATGCCGATAATCGCCAGCACCTTGATCAGCGCAAACCAGAACTCGGTTTCGCCATACAGGCGCACGTTCACGAGGTTAACGGCGTTAATGATGATGAAGAAGGCCGCCGCCCAGATCCACGTGGGCACGTCCGGGAGCCAGTACTGCATGTAGATGCCTGCGGCGGTCAGTTCCGCCATCCCCACCAGCACGAACATCACCCAGTAGTTCCAGCCGGAGAGGAAGCCTGCGAACGGGCCCCAGTATTTATAGGCAAAGTGTGCGAAGGAGCCTGACACCGGCTCTTCAACGACCATCTCGCCGAGCTGGCGCATGATCAGGAAGGCGATAATCCCGGCGATAGCGTAACCCAGCAGAACCGCCGGGCCGGCCATCTGAATGGCGGGGCCGATGCCGAGAAACAGCCCGGTACCGATCGCGCCGCCAAGGGCAATTAACTGAATATGTCGATTTTGCAAACCACGTTGCAGCGTCGGATTCTGATCCGACGAAGCTTCAGCGCTACCATGGCCTGAAGCGGATGACGCGTCTTTCACGCCCTACCCCTGTCTCTTTTTTAGAAGGGGCACGTTTTAACACTTCATGCTGGTGGTAGCAAGTTTAACGCCGGGCCAGCGCGTGCGCCCGGCGGATAAACGTCATGACCCGATGATCCCGCCGTCCGCTTTGGTAATCACCACCGTTGACGAACGCGGGCGTCCGTTCGGGCTGGCGTCCGGCCAGTTAGAGACGGCGCGCGGATTGGCCGGGTCGGTAATATCATCCCCGCCCTCCCCCGGATGCTGAATGTTGATAAACAGCGTCCGGTTGTCCGGCGTAAACGCAATGCCGGTAATTTCACACCCGCGCGGCCCGGTCAGGAAACGGCGATACTCGTTGGTGCCCGGAATGGTGGCCACCATCTGGTTATTGCCCATCCCCTCGTAGGCTTTCTTATTAATGGTGCTGGAGGAGACGTCGGTCTGGATCCACAGGACGCCCTGATGATCGAAAGAGAGTCCATCAGGGCTGCCGAATGCCGCGCCCTGCATGGAGCCTTTGGCCTTCGGATCATCGCTGTCGGTCCGCCCACCCATCACCAGAATATCCCACTTAAAGCGCGTGGCGGCAGGATCGGTCCCCTCTTCGTGCCAGTGCATAATATGACCAAACACGTTGTTGGCGCGCGGGTTGGCGGCATCCACCGGCGCCTTACCCTCTTTCCCGCGATCGCTGTTGTTGGTGAGCGTACAGTAGACGCTGCCGCTGGCGTGCGGATCGACGGCTATCCACTCGGGACGATCCATTTTGGTTGCCCCCACCGCGTCGGCCGCCAGGCGGGTTTTAATCAGCAGATCGCCCTGGCTTTCAAACCCTTTGCTTTTATCCAGACCGTTTTGCCCGAAGATCAGCGGCAGCCAGTCGCCGCTCCCGTCCTCGTTGAACCTGGCGACGTACAGCGTGCCGGACGTCAGCAGCTGCATATTGGCTTCACGGTTCGCGGGATCGTATTTTTTATCCGAGACAAACTTATAGATGTACTCGAACTTCTGATCGTCACCCATATAGACCACCACGCGGCTGTCGGCGGCGAGCGTGACGGCCGCCCCTTCATGCTTGAAGCGGCCCAGCGCGGTGTGCTTGCGCGGGGTGGAGGTTGGGTTGTAGGGATCGATCTCCACGACCCAGCCGAAACGGTTCGGTTCGTTAGGGGTTTTATCGACGCTGAATCGCTCATCCACCTCGTTCCAGCGGTAGGATTCGTCGCTGTCGCTGATGCCGTAGCGTTTTTCCAGCGGGTTACGATCGGCTTTTTTAACAAAAATATCCGACCAGTTCTCCTCGCAGGTGAGATAGGTGCCCCACGGCGTGTGGCCGTTGGCGCAGTTTTGCATGGTGCCCAGCACGCGTTCCCCCTGCGGGTCGGCGGCGGTTTTCATTAAGTCCTGATGCCGGGCCGGGCCGGTAAGCTGCATCGGCGTATTGACGGTGATGCGGCGGGCATATGAAGAGGGGCGTACCACCTGCCAGTCGCTGCCCGCTTTTTTCACTTCCACCACCGAGACGCCCATCGCGTTCTGCCCCTTGCGGGCTTTGTCGAGGCTCCAGTTCGCCGTACCGTCGGTAAACAGCATCCCGTTATCGATGTATTCATGGTTCATCGCCAGCAGGCCATGCTCCGGGTTTTGCTCCCCCTGCGGCAGGCTAAACCACGCCATGCCGTCGTGGTGCATGCCCGCCTGTACGGCCTGTTCGTCCGTGGTGTTGCTGGCGTCCGGCTTAAAGGCCGGCATGTTGTTCTTGATCCCCGTCGGGTCACCCCAGCGATAGAACGGGCGGGCAATATAGCCTTCCGGCACCCTGACCGTATCTTCCGTGGAGACGTCGATACTGGTAAAGCCCAGGGAAACCGCTTTTGCCAGCGCGGAAGGCTTCGATACCGCGGCAACGGCATTTTCGGGTTTGATCAAAAAGGGGAATGAAACGGCAGCGCCCGCGACGGCGCCCATCTGGAGAAAACGGCGGCGGGAGAGGAACACTTCTGCCACCTCGGAGAATACCGGGTTAGCGCTGCGATTAGCGATATCGTCGCGATGTTCTTTTTTAAAAACGGATTTGAGGGGTCTGCCCATAGCGGCTTCCTGTCATTGGCCAAGAGGTAAAGAGTTGGCGACCAGTGTAAGAAGCTTTTATTACAATTTTATAACACTGTGACGGAAGGATGGGGGCATCCGTGCCCCGGATAACGAGGTGGAACGCTTAGAACTCGTAGCCAACCGAGACCTTAAAGGTCCGCGGTTCGCCCTGAGTGATGTAGGTACCGGAGTCGTCCACACTGGCCCAGTAGTTTTCGTTGGTCACGTTGTCGATACCCGCGCGAACGGTCATCTGGTTTGCGCTGTGGTTCACCGCGAAGCGATAGCGCATGCCCAGATCCAGCGTGGTGTAGCTGTCGAGTTTTTTGCTGTTCGCGAGGTCAGCATACTGCGTGCCGGAGTGGTTCACCCGCGCGGTCGCCGTCAGGCCGTCAACCGGCTTGATGTCGTACTCCGCGCCCAGCACGGCGTAGAAGTTCGGAATACCGATCGCATCGTTGCCCTGGTTCACGCCGTTTTTGGTTTTGGTCAGCTCCGCCTGCAGCCAGGTGGCGCTGGCGTTCAGGCGCATCCCGAGCATCGGCTCGCCGAAGACGTTCAGCTCCACGCCACGGTTACGCTGCTCCGCATCCAGGCCGTAGTGATTGTTAGCATCGAGGATCGCCGACGGCATTTTGATCTCAAACAGCGCCAGCGAGCCGCCCACGCGCCCGAAGTCCGCCTTCACGCCCACTTCGTTCTGCTTAGAGTGAACGATGCCGGTGCTCTGACCGTAGTTGGTGGCGGTGTTAGGTGCGGTTTTGCCCGGCTGCAGCGCTTCGGTGTGGTTGGCGTAGAGGGAAATTTCCTCCCACGGTTTGTAGACCACGCCGTAGGTTGGCATCCAGCGGCTGCCGTCGAAACCGTCCGCGTCGTTCTCTGCGCCGGTGATTTTGTTATACCCGCGAACGACCACTTTCTGATGGCGCGCGCCTGCGGTGAACAGCAGCTTGTCGTCAAGCACGCCCAAGGTATCGCTCAGCAGCCAGCCCTGGGTGCGGGTGCGCCCGCTGGTCAGCGGATCGCTGTATTTGCCGCCGGAGCCGTTGAAGTTAGTGCTGTCCGGCATATCGACGCCGGTGTTGTGATAGATGTTGGTGGTCGGGTTATCCTTCGCCGCCGACATTTTCCACGCGATTTTTTCGTTTTTAGTCATCGCGGAATACCCGACGTTCACCTTGTGCGAGACGAAACCGGTAGTGAAGTTACCGCGAATGCCCGCCATGCCGCTGACGGAATCGCTGATGCGGTTGGTATCCAGACGGCTGACCGTCGCCTTGCCGCTCTTGTCCACCAGCTTCGGCGCGCTGTAGATCCCTTCTTCATGCGCGTGCTGCGCGCCCAGGCCGGTATAGGCCGTCCAGTTATCGGTAATGTCGTACTCGCTGCGCCACATCCCGAACTCGTTTTCGATATCGCTGTAGGCCCACTTCTGCGAGAAGTTCCGATCGTTTTTAGGCGGTTCAGGCACGAAATCCACCGCCGAGATGTTGACGCTGGTAGGGCTGCCGTGGAAGGTTTTTTTCTGATAGCCCAGGTCCAGCGAGGAACGGAAGCGGTCGCCTTTGTAGTCCAGGCCGGTGGAGAGCAGCGTGGTGCGGCGGCGATCGTTAGGTACGCCGGTTTCCCCTTCACGATGGACCAGGTTGACACGTGCGCCGAACTGGTCGTTATCGCCAAAGCGACGGCCCGCATCCAGCGTGGTGCCAATCTGGGAGTCCGAGGTGTAGTCCACGCCCACTTTCGCCTGCGGGGTGTCGCCCGCGTGTTTTGGCTCAAGGTTGATCATCCCGCCCACGCCGGAGCTTGCCGCGCCGTTCATCAGGGAGTTTGCCCCTTTGAAGATCTCGATGCGGTCGACCATCTGGGCATCCACCACCTGACGCGGCAGCACGCCGGACAGGCCGCCAAAGGTCATGTCGTCGCCGTCAAACTTCAGGCCGCGAATGCGGAAGGTTTCAGCGCTGTTGCCGTACCCCTGAACGAACTGCACGCCCGCGTCGTTGGCGACCACGTCAGCAATGGTTTTCGCCTGCTGATCTTCCACCAGCTTCGAGGTGTAGCTGATGATGTTGAACGGCACGTCCATGGCGTTCTGCTGTCCGAGCATCCCCATGCGTCCGCCATTCGCCACCTGCCCGTCAAGGAAGGCCGGCACCAGCTGGTCGCCGCCGGGTTTGAAGTCGCCGGCAGGTGCAGACTGCACAACTATGGTGTCTTCTTTTTTATCCTCCGCCGCCCAGGCGGAATGTGTAACCGCGCCAATGGCGAGTGCCAGCAGCGTTTTGTGCATTTTGGTGTTGTTCATCGTTAACTCGTTTGAAAGTGCGCGCAAAAATGACCCGTTGGCGGGCCTTAGAATGTATTAGTTGCAATGCAAATGAGAACTATACGCATTATCTATACTTTGGCAAGCGCAAATATGCGCAAGATCCAGCTCAAAAAAGTGCGTGATAAAGGGGCCCCCTCATCCTTTAGCACAGTAAAACGCGGGAGTATTTCCGAAGATGAAGAGGTAGGAAGCAGCGTTCACCGGAACGAGCTGTATACTAATGCCATGGTCGCGTTGACGGAAAAAATCGGGAATAGAGTGACGAAAAGGTTCGTCTTTTTTGGGGCGCTCATTTGTATCACTGGAAATCATAATAATTCGCCCTTCTTCGCGCCAGTAACGGAAGGCAATTTTATTGCTGATGGCAACCGTTTCCTGACCCGCCTGACTGTATTCTCCGGTGGAATCGTAACTGCCAGCACCATTATTAAATGTAAACGTCATGAGGGCATCTACCCGCGAATTTTCATCAACAATAATGAGATGACTCTCACAGGTAAAATGATTCCGCTGATAATGCGTATACCAGGCATAAAAAAGTGGCGCGATAATCATCAACAGGATGAACAACCAGCGCACACTCCGGCTAGTCATTTTCATGGTATTGCTCCCTGTACAAAATGGAATCACATTGTGCACCAGCAACCTCAGGCAATTTATCGCACACAATCACCGACGTTCCATTTTGATAACGGTTGAGCGTGATATAGGCCACCCCACCGGCGTTGCACTGAATGGGATAACGTTTGGTCAGGCCAATATATATCCGCTGACTTTTTATTTTGTCATACCAGGAGGAGTAAACGTCGCACCCTGCAATATTGCCTATCGGTTGATAGGTTTCAAATCCGGCGCGTTTTTCATGCAACTGTTGATAGAGAACCATACACGAAAGGATAAATAACACCGTAGCGACGCCATACGCTATTTTCCCTGAGAGAAAGCGGAAACGGTTATGTGCTACGCGCGGTGTCGGCACGGAAGCTTCAGTTTGCAGGTCGGCTGGCGAAACCGCGTCCGTCGCGATAAAGGTGTCGAGTGTACCCGTCTGAATTTGAGCAACCGACTTAAACCCCGCTTTGGGTACGGTTTGCACAACATTATCTGCCAGACCCGCCATCTTAAGGGCCTTACGGATAGAGGCGATAGTCTGGTAGAGGGCGTTGGTCGTGACAACTGCCCCCTGTTTTTCCCATACCGCTGAGAAAAGATAACGTTGCGTAAGCACCTCACCGTTGTGTTCAAGCAGCTGCAGCAGGCACTCGCTAACCGGAGCATGCAGGAGCACAGCGCGCTCAGGGTAGCCCGAAAGTGAGCACAGTCGACGCAGCTCAGGCTCAAAAAGCACGGTGCCGTTTATCAGAAAGACGGGCTTCATGAGGCACCGGCCGTTAACGCGCAGGGATTTTGTACATTCATCATTATTATACTTTCACATCCGTATCCGTTTTCTGATTCAGGAATTAGTTATTTATTATCAACGAATTATTGGTTTTCACTCCCCATTCCCTCTCACTTTCCGCCCAGCTTAAGGATCAACTTAATCAGTATAAATCATTTATCTTCACTCCTCTTTGCTGCAGAGGAATCGTAACCTATGCGGTATCGAAAGGGCGCTATCAGGCTTCTCATTACCTGGTAGTGTCCACAGAAAGAAATGCTGAATCTTTTTCAAAATTTGCATTTTTATGTTGAGCGGTCGATTGCATATCGATTCTCAGAACAAACAAAAGAAAAATGAAAAGCATTTGACGTTTTATTCCAAAAATACAACTTATATCGACAAAAACTCCATGCCAGGGTGAGGTACAACCGGTTTCTCATAGCGCACAGGGATGTGTATTGGAAAGCATTTATTGCAGCCATATAATCCACCCTATAAACGGTATGGATTATCTCAGCGCTTATATGTAGTGATGCAAGTTCGTCTTCATTTAATATGGGTATTAGATATGGGTTATCGTCTATATGGGTTTATGATCGGTGATGACATTCATTTTGATATTTCTAACCGCAGACTCTACCGCCTTACTGGCATCCAGAGTGATAAAAGTATTGCATTTGCCTCTATTTATTTTAATGAAACGATGCTCAGGCTTTTCCTTTATTTGTTGATGAATGGCAGAGCCCAGCCCATCCCTAAAGAAGAGCTCTTTGAAGAAATTTGGGAGGCGCATAATCTGAGCCCCTCCACACAACGACTGTGGCAGGTTCTGCGCAATCTCAACAACAAACTGAGTATGCTAGGGTTACCAGAAAACTTTATTCGCAATATTAAAGGGTGTGGTTACATTATTAATTATTCAGATGTAATCCCCGTTTATTACAGAATGAGCGAACTCCCGGCTCATTCTGTTAAAAAAGAGGAGAAGACAGATAGCCTGAGTGAGTGATGTCAACTCAGGTTCTTGCCCTGAGCACTCACGTGTGAGGGGCTTTTTTTTATCATCTCTCTGCCACAGCATTTTTTTCGTTAATGATTTATTAGCACTGTTGTTTGGTTTATACCAACACTGGAATTTTATATATGAGCATAATCAACCATTTTGCCAACTTGAAAGTTCGTAAGAAGTTATTCTTTGGTTTTTCTCTCGTGCTGCTCGTGACGATTGTTATTCTGATTTCAGGTTTGCTGGGTCTCAGCAACATTCAGGATAAAGTCGAAAAGAACGGCCATACCACCGACCTGTTTAACGCCCTGACGCAGGTTCGCTTAGGGCGGACGAATTTTCAGTATACGCTCGACCAGAAGTACCTTGATCAGACCAACGCCGCCTCCCAGCGCATGCAGAGCATTGTCGCCAGTATGGAAAAACTGTCCTGGTCCCCGGAAGGAAAAAAAGCGCTGGACGATACGGCAAATGCGGTGAACAGCTACGTCGCCACCCTGCTACCTTTCACAAAATCCCTTTCTGAGAAGAAAATCAGCGAACAGAAACTGAGCACTCAGGGACTGTGCGATAACTCCGGCCTGGCTTCCACGCTCAGCCGAAATGGCTCGCTGGACGCTTCGCACGCCCTTGTGGCCGCTCAGATTGCGTTTGTCATGAGCGACATTGATTCTCAGGTTACCCTCTATAAACAGCATCCTACGGATGCGTTAATGAAAGGGATCCGCGCGCGTCTGGACATCGCAAAATCGGACACCGAACAACTGCTTTCGGTTGCTACCGAGGAACAAAAGGTCTGGCTGCAGTCAGGCCTGGAAGACATGCAAAACGTCGCGGCAGAGTTAATAAATTACCAAAACGTCTGGAATCAACAGTCGACACTCTCCGATACCTTAACCGGTAAAGCGATAACGCTGACGCAGGCCATCCAGACATTATTTAGCCTGCAGCAGAAAAAAGTGTCTGATACGGTTGATAGCGTTCAGATACAGATGGGCATCGTTGCTGCCATCGGTCTTGCGCTTGGTGTCCTCTTAGCGATGGGCATCACCCTGTCCATCACCCGTCCGCTTAATGAGACCCTGCGTGTTGCAGAGCAAATCGCCCAGGGCGACCTCACCAGCACACTGACCAGCACACGTCGTGATGAGCCGGGTCTGCTGATGCAGGCCGTTGCGACCATGAATGCCAACCTGAAAAACATCATTAATGACGTACGCAATGGGGTGGATAGCGTCGCCCGTTCGTCTTCAGAAATTGCCGCAGGCAATATGGACCTCTCTTCGCGCACCGAACAGCAGTCAGCCGCCGTCGTCGAAACCGCCGCCAGCATGGAAGAGTTGACTTCTACCGTCGCGCTCAACGCCGAGAATGCTAATCATGCGCGCCAGCTGGCTGATGAAGCCGCGCAAAATGCGACGGAAGGGAGTCAGATCTCACTGAAGGTGATCGATACGATGAAAAACGTGCGCAGCAGTTCGCACCGCATTTCAGAGATCACCACCGTGATTAACAGTATCGCCTTCCAGACCAATATTCTGGCGCTAAATGCCGCCGTTGAGGCCGCCAGAGCGGGCGACCAGGGTAAAGGCTTTGCCGTGGTTGCCGCAGAAGTGAGAACCCTTGCTCAGCGCAGCGCGCAGTCAGCAAAAGAGATTGAAAACCTGATTAACGAATCGGTCGTGCAGGTGGATACCGGCTTTAGTCTGGTTGAAAGCGCAGGGGATGCGATGACGAAAATAGAGACATCCGTGGCGCAGGTGCGTGACATTATGAACGAAATTGCCGCCGCCACTGATGAGCAAAGCCGCGGAATTTCGCAGATTGCCCAGGCGATGGCAGAAATGGACACCACCACTCAGCAAAATGCCGCCCTGGTGGAGGAGTCTTCCGCTGCGGCAAGTTCGCTGGAGGATCAGGCCGTGCAGCTTGAAAAAGTGGTGTCGATTTTCCGTGTGTCAAACGGGCACAAACCCCGCCAACGAGAAAGCCAGCTAACCGCCAGCGTGACCCCTATTAAACGATCTTCTTCCCATGACCAGAATGACTGGGTCAAATTCTGATAACCACCGCGCGGCTGTCCGGAGAGGGCGCCGCGCGCTTAAGGCTCACGATGATAACCACAACAAAATTAACCTCAGGATGGTTCACCCGCTTCAATGCACTGTTGGCCCGCCTGCTTACCCTCTCCCCGGAAAGCACCCTGAGCGCGGCCATCGAGAAGCGCGAGATTGTGCCGGTTTACCAGCCCTTCTTTAACAGCCAGACGGGCACTATCGCGGGTATCGAGGTACTCGCTCGCTGGAATCATCCTCTGTACGGTCCCGTGTCTCCAGATACATTTATCCCGCTGGCAGAGAAACACCGGCTTATCGCCCCGCTAACGCATCATCTGATTCAGCAGGTCATTGCCGATCTTCAGCATCGAATTCACCTTTTCCCTGACCGGCTTTATATCAACCTTAATCTGAGCGCCCGCAACTGCCTCGATCCGCGCTTCGAGACGGATACGCTTGAGCTTTTGCAAAAACTCGCGTCGAGTCAGGTCCAGCTGGTTATCGAAATTACGGAACGCGATCCGCTGCATTTCACTCCTCAGTTAAGCGAATGGTTTGCAACGCTCCGACAAGCCAATATCTCCCTGGCGCTGGATGACTTTGGGACCGGCTGTTCCAACATCTCTTACATTCACGCGCTAGACCCCGAATTCATCAAGATAGACAAACTGTTTGTCAGCCAGATTAGTGAAAATGGCGATACCCGACTGGTGGACAGTCTTATCGAATTGGCGAAAAAAATGCACCTGAGGATTATTGCCGAGGGCGTAGAAACAAAGGCTCAGGCTGACTATCTGCGCTTAAAGGACAGCGATTTTTTGCAGGGTTACTATTTCGGTAAGCCTATGAAGATCGATGAACTCGTCGGGAAAGTTAATGCTTGCTGAAGGACAGCCACTCTGCGTTGGGAGCGGCTGCAATGACATTATTTCTAGTTCTCGGTGTCGTTAATTTTATTGTGAATCACGAGGGAATAGGATCCTCATCCTGTCATTACCCTCATTATCGCTTAGATAATTTTAACAGGCAGCGTCTCCAGCGTACGGAGAATCAGGCTTCGATTCGACCATTTCGCGTCTCCCACAAGAGAGATCGTCCCGCGTTCGCTTAAGGCCATCGCCAGCGTTTCAGCCTGACACTGCGCCAGCAGTTGCCCAATACACTGGTGTACACCGGCGCCAAATCCCAGCTGTCGCTGCGCGTTCTTGCGGCCGGGAATAAAGCGCCACGCCTCTTCAAAGACGCTTTCATCCCGATTCGCAGAGCCGAGGCATAATAAGATGTTATCCCCGGCTTTAAGTTCGCGCCCCAGAAACTGCACGGGAGCTGCAACCCTTCGTCTGCCCATCTGCAGCGGAGACTCAAAGCGCATGGTTTCACTGACGATCTCTTTCATCCGGAGAGTGTTATTTCTGACGCGTTCCTGTAGTTCAGGATGCTGTGCCAGCATATACACCAGGTTTCCGGTTAACGCTTCGCTGGTTTCACTGCCGCCGATAAGCATCGTGACGCAGTCGGTGCTAAACCGTGCGGCAAGCGCATCCCGATCGCCGCCATATCCTTTCAGAAGGCTGCGATAAAAAAGCGAGTCGTAACCCTGCCCGTGCGCCTGTGCAAGTTGTCGAAAACTGTCATCCAGACGGGAAAGCGCCACGACCAGCCGCTCAAGTCCCTCTCGATCGATGGCGCTGGGATCTAATAAGAGCCGGATGGCATTTTTCTCTTGTTCTACCACCTCCTGCTGCGCTTTCGGCAGGTTGAGCCAGGCGGTAAACAGTTTTCCCCAGAGCGGCGCAGCAAGCTGGCTTATGCCGTCAAATGTGCCGGTGGTTGTTAAATCTGCCACCACTGAATGCGACTCCTCAGAAACAAGCCGGGTTAGTGCCGCCCAGGATTCGCCGGTAAACAGAGCCTGCAGCGCCTGACGGTGCGCGCGATGCACATTTCCATCTTCAAACAGCACAATGCCGTAGAGAAGATCCCGTAAAGGAGGCGAGAGATTGAAGCACTGTTTTTCCATTTCGGTATGAACATCTTCGGGTATGCCCGAAGAGACAAACGCTCGCTCTTTTAGCGCCTGATAAACATCCTGATAGCGGGTAAGCACCCACGTTTTACCGATTCGCGCCACCGGCTGGTGGTGTCGCATATGCTGATAGACGTTATGAAGATTTTCCTGAAAGACAGGTGAGGCGGGATTAAACCGAAGTGCTTTGTCGACATATGCCACAGGTGGACCCTCATCGCAGGATTAATCACCTTTCAGTAAAGCAGGGATATGTTTCAGTTCAAATATTTCAGTAAAGGATAAGGATAATGGCACGCCCTGTAGGATTCGAACCTACGACCTACGGCTTAGAAGGCCGTTGCTCTATCCAACTGAGCTAAGGGCGCACTGAGAAGAGTGTACTTCGCGGTGGTGAAACGCGAAGAATTATACGGTCAATGGCAGGTGAGTCAATGCCTTTTCCGTTTTCCGGGGCAATTACCCCTAGCCGATTGTAAATACGGCTATTTTCTCAACATTTCTCCCTGTTTCACCGTAAAATTCAGCACTGCGAAAAGGCTTAGTTGCATTTAAGTAACGCCTGCTGTTTTCCGGAACGTCAGCTCGTCACACTAGAGCGAGGTATCCCGGCCGCCTGGAGGCTGACAGACAACAGGATAATGGAGTGACAGCGCACAACCCGTTCGATACGCCCCCCCGGTTACACGACATTTCTCAGGACATCGTCGGCATCAAACTGGAGCCTGTCGTCGCCCTCACCTCTCAACGACGGGTTGGCGTAGAGGTACTAAGCGTCCTGTCAGACACATGCTACAGCGAGGATTTTTTCCGCCATCAGCCAGCAGGCTGGTCAATGACGCTGCTTGAAGCGCAGCTTGCCGCACTAAAAAATACGCCGCACGGTCATAACCTTTTTATTAATTTGCCGATAACCGTTCTGACAGAGCCAGCGTCTTTTCAGCGGCTTATAAAACTGAAAAACACGCCGCTGAATATTGAGATTGTTGATCCCCCTGTTTTTCTGACGTTCTCTGCCGCACAGAAGCAGAGCGCCATTCAGAACATGCGGACACTCCGGCAGCAGGGGCACAGTATATGGCTGGATGATATTGACGAAATTATCATTCAGCCGTTTTTATTTTGTCGGTTACCGTTGAGCGGCATCAAAATTGATAAGGACGCATTCTGGCGTTTACGCGCCACGCCTGCGCTGAGGCAACTGGTTTCACGTTGCTTTCAGCTGGCCGGGAGCGTGCTTATCGAAGGTATTGAGACTGAACGCGATCGCACCTGGGCACTGCAGGCAGGCGCAGATTTCGGCCAGGGGTATTACTGGCCGTCCTGGACATGGCCGGAGGATTAAAACGCCATTTCCAGGAGGGAGACCATGCGAATGACAGTGCGCCGTTACCGGCGGCGGCGTACAGGAAGTGATGCACTGGGATTTACGCGCTCACCATTTGCTCCCCCCTTTTTCGACCGGCTCGAATTTTTGAGCCAGTCCATCAGCCAGCCCCGAAAAACCGATGCTCCGTTTATTATCCTTGTTACGGAAGATCATTTTCTGCGCACCGGTTTTCTCAATGGGCAGTTTCCTCTGAGCAGCTGTTGTGACTACACCTCGCTGGATGATGCGCTGGGCGCCCAGTTCCAATGGCCTTCAGCCCGTCTGGTGGTGGATATTGAAAGCCGTTCCACCGGGCTTATCGATCAACTGGATCGGTTAAGAAGGCATAGCCTGTATCCCCCCTTCCTGACGCCGTGGCTTCTGGTCCGGGCAGATAATTATGATACCCGCCTGTTCTGCAAGGCGGCAGGCCCTTTTCACGTGCTGGAACGTCAGATGAACGCGGCAGGACTTCAGCACAGCCTGATGGATTCTCGCCCCCCGCAGGGTTCCGACAAAGACTGGTTTTCCCGCAACGAATGGCCCATTCTGCAGGAGCTTGCCCGCGGTAAGACGTTACGTCAGATTGCCCTTTTGCAGAATCGTCCCTATAGCCGCATTATCTACCGTCTCAGCTGCATCCTGCTGAAGCTGGGGTTGAGCCATCGCCAGGAATTGTTACACCTTCTTAATAACCTCTCAGACTGTACGTTTTAACTTGCGCACTAACCTCTTATTTCCTAAAGCGCTTTAGGAATTTACTTACCCTCAATGTTAATTAATGGTTAAATTTTAACAATATATTCGATTTTATAACTATTCCTAATTTATGGTCCGAAACCATGTGAAATGTCACAGATCGAATCAATGGCAGCACTTTCCTCCATCCGTTAAGTGAAAGCAGAAGGCGTTAATAAGATGATAATGATGTAAAAACAAGCAGCTTCGCTTCACTCTCCTGGAGCGGAAAGCAAAGTGAATAGCATGTTCTCCTGTGCGATGATGGTGCGACGGTGATACGCCTTAAGTACTTTCAAATGAAGGTTTGACACTCTGCGGGATACTTTTTCGCCTCAATTTCCCTGGCTCGCCCTCCGAATTGAGGCTCTCTTTTGTTAACAATATCGCAACATAAAGAGACATCTGTTATTTTTTGTTATTACATAAAGATGAAAAGATGTGGTAAATAGGATAACAGGATATTTCCGCTAAATTTAAAAAAATAGCCATTCAGATCCAGAAGATAATACAAACCAATAAGCGGAGGTTAATTTACAGGGTTTTCGGAAAAAACTTACCCTGTATAATAAGAAGCGTACCAAATCTGAATAAGAAAAACCTTTTTGCCAACACCAGCCAAATGAGATGACCGCGCTGAGGCACCGTTCTTTTCATTACGTAAACAAGGATGCTTTCGCTCTTTCCAGGGAAATACTACGGTATAGGGATCTGCACTTTATATCCTTCCGGCATTTCGAGAGTTTTACAAAACTCTGCATAACGCTTTTAACAATCTGAGGCATTAAAAATGAAACCGGCATCCGTTATCATTATGGACGAACATCCTATCGTCAGAATGTCGATAGAGGTCCTGCTACAGAAAAATAAAAATATCATAGTCAAGCTTAAGTCTGGCGATAGCCATGAAGTTCTTGACTGCATTCGCAATCATCCTATCGATTTGGTGATCCTTGACATCGAACTCACGGGCACAGACGCATTCGCTTTACTGAAGAGAATCAGAAACTTAAAAAAAGACATCAAGGTTCTGTTCCTCTCCTCTAAATCAGAGTTATTTTACGCGGGTCGTGCGATTCGCGCCGGGGCCAACGGCTTCGTCAGTAAACGAAAAGATTTGGGTGAGATCTACAACGCCGTAGAGATGATTCTGATGGGCTATTCTTTTTTCCCGTCTGAAACGCTGAATTTTATAAACCATATGGGTTCAGGAAAAGGGATGGCTGTAGATATGCCATTATCGAATCGTGAGGTCACGGTATTGCGTTATCTGGCGAATGGATTATCCAATAAGGAGATTGCTGAGCAGCTATTGTTGAGCAATAAAACCATTAGTGCGCACAAATCCAATATTTATTCCAAGCTTGGCGTGCAAAGCATCGTGGAATTAATCGATTACGCCAAAGCGCACGAGCTACTATAACCTGAATTCACTCCCTGCAGTTTATCTGAGCTGCAGGGAGTGCGGTCAGTGCTAATTATAATTAATCATGAAGGTGGCATCCGCATCAGCCCGTCCGGGCTGAGGGTTATCGGCAGTGGCAATATAATTGGCATAAAATGACAGCGTCGCATTCCCCTGCGCATCAACCGTGACCGGCTGGCTGGCCTGCTGAAGCGCCAGGCGCGTCTTATCCGCATCCCTGATCTCAACGGCGACGTGGCTCGCTGTACTGGCATCATTCAGCGCCAGCAATCCGCTGTTGCTCCCGTCAGCTTTACCGGAGAACGTTATGGACGCCGCCCCGGGCGGGCAGCCGGTCAGCTTCAGCGTGAAGGGCATTGGCTGCGTGCGGCTCCCCGTGGTGTTGAGCTGCTTCGTGGGCCAGGTGCCCAGCGTGACCGTTTTGTCGCTATCGTTACCCTCTGCCACGCAGGTGAAATCGACAATATTGCCGTAGAGCCGAATATTAATTTCGCCCAATGCGGTTTCCGCCTGAGCCTGGGTGCAAAGCGCAAAGAGCGCCACGGTGATAAAACGGATCCCGTTTCGCATGTCTGCTCCTTAGTCGTAATCCACGCGCAAATATCCGCGCGAGGTAAAGCGCCCTTCCGCTGGCTTGTTGCCCGTCACGCTCACCGGCCAGACCCTGATCCCCACCTGCGCCTGGGCGCTGTCGTCCAGGCGGAACGGAATTTTGCTCGTCAGGTTGTTAGGCGTGAGCGGCGCACCGCTCTCGTTGGCAATGATGAACCCCACATCCGGGTTATCCGACACCAGCACGTTATCGGAGACCTTTTCAGCTTCGACGCGCATCGTCAGCATGGCGTTTGCCTCCACGTTGGTGCATTTAATCGCGATGGTTTTGCTTTGCGATGAGACGCCCTCCGGCTTGTTACCCACGCCAGCCTTGCTGAACAGGGAGGCGCCAATGTCGCCGAAATCAAACTCAACCACATTGCCGGCGTTGATGGCGCAGCTCTGCGGCACCTGAATGATTCCGCTGTAGCTGATGGTGTAGACCGGCGTGGTCAACGGATCGGAGGAGGTGGTGGTGACGTAAACCCGGAACATGGTGGCACGCGGGATCACCACCATATTGATAAAGCGTCGGGTCACCTTAAGACGGAAAATAAGACTGGAATCCTGCACGCCAAACGGTTTGTTTTTTGAAACGTTCGGATGGCTCCCCATTTGGATATAATTTTTGGGTGGATAAAACGCGCCAGCATAGCTGTCCGTGATTTTCATCGCCCCGTCCAGATAGTCGTTAAGCTTCAGATACTGATAGCCATCGCTGGTCCCGGTGACCGGATAATCCGTGACGTAGCTGCGCTTGGTCGTATTCCCGACGGTGCCCTTCGGGCAGACGGCATTGACCCCCACCCACTGCGATTTCTCGCTGAGGGTCACAACCTGCCCAACCTGGTTATTCGAGCTGTTGAATTTATCCGTCAGGTCGTAATGCACCTCCGTCGGCACGCCCTTTTCATTGACGCACACGGTGGCTAACGCGTTTGTCGCGGGCAGGAGTGCCAGAAGCGACAAGGCTAAGATATGGATTTTAATCACAGCGGATCCCCTTAAGTGTGATCGCCTGTTGCAGGCTCTTTTCAGGCAAGCTGTAAGGCGCACGGCACTGGGATTGCGCCCCGTTCCCCCACTGGATCAGCAATTCGCCTTCCAGCGGCAGCCCACTCAGGTATATTTGCCCGTCATCACCCACCATGCTGGTCATGCCGCTCTGGACTTCACGCACCACGGCGCCGAACGGCACGGGCTGGTTGCCACGCGTTACCGTCAGCAAAGCGCGCACGCCAATGCGGGTATCAAAGCTGGCGCGGACCAGCGCGCCTTTGGTTGGCACCACGCTGCTCACGTTGTTTTCAATATCGGTGCTGTTGCTCATGGTATTGGTGTCCAGCGCCACGCGGTTGTAGCGGTAGACGGTGGCATACGGCATGACCGCGTAGCCTCGCCAGTCGGTCTTCACGCCGGTCTGGTTTTCCACGCTGACGCCTGATGCCCCCGGCGCCTTAATCAGCACGTTGGTATCGCCCAGCGGCTGGCTGAAGGTCACGCCGTCGGCATGGCCAACCACCCCGCCGGAGAGCTGCCAGTTGAGATCGTGCTGATCGCGGGAATAGTTGTAGCCCACGCCCAGCGTGCCGTAGGTCGCCTGCCAGTTGGCGCTGGCGCTTCCGCTTGAGCCATTGGTGCTGGCGTGTCCCTGGGTCACGCTGTAGTTCAGGTTGCGATCCTCCAGCAGCGTGCCGCTGACGCCGGTTTGCCAGCTCGTGTCGCCATCGCTGTTTCGGCTGGCGGATGCGGTGGCATAGGCGCGATCGATCGCGCTGTCCCGGCGATAGCCCTGACGGGTAAAGAGGCTAAACGGCACGGAGACGTTAAACGACGCGATCCGGTCGGTACCGTCGATCCCGACGGATTTGTTCCACGACCATGACAGGGAGTAGTTGATTCCCTTCACGCCCCCCGCGTAGCCCAGCTGATACCAGAGGTTCGTTTCGTCCGTTCCCCAGTATGTTTGCTCGCTCCCGGAGATATAGACCGAACCGTAGTCCCCCAGCGACTGGGAAATGTTGAGCTGGAAGCGGCCTTTTTTATTCCACGTCAGGTTGTGATAGCTCTGCACGTCCGGCACATCGTTATCGTCCTGGCTATCGGCATACTGGTAGCCCTCCATTGAGCGCCAGGCCACATCGTCCAGGGTGTAAAACCCTTTTGTGGAGTAGCGATAACCCAGCAGCTGGAAGTTGGTGCCAAATCCGTTCAGCGATTTTGCATAAAGAAAACGCAGGGACTGCCCTTCATGTTTGCTGTCGTCCGCGAGCTGGCTGCGGGCGTGGGTGATATCGACGGAGACGGCCCCCCAGTCACCGAGGTTTTTCCCGGCACCGACGGCCAATGCGGTATAGCGTGACGCCAGCTGGGTGCCGCCATAGAGCGTAATGCCGTTGGCCAGGCCGGTAATCAGGGTGCCCTGGGCGAAGAATGGTGTATCCTGGTCGCTGTTACCGCTGCGGTAATCCCCCGCCACGAGGTCATATTTCCAGCGACCTTCACGCTGCAGGAGCGGCACGGTGGAGTACGGCACGGTGTAGCGCTGCTGGCTGCCGTCTTTCTCTTCCACCGTAACGTCCAGGTCACCGCTGGAGGAGGTCGGGTTAAGATCGGTGATGGCGAACGCGCCGGGCTGGACGTAGCTCTGATAGATAACGTAGCCGTTCTGGCGAACCACCACTTTGGCAGGCGTACGGGCAATACCGCGCACGGTCGGCGCGTAGCCCTGCAGGCTGTCGGGATACATGCTGTCGGACGAGAAAAGCCGCCCGCCGCGAAAACCGACGCTGTCGAAAACGTCATTCCCGGTGTTACTGTCGCCCAGCACCAGCTCACTTTTCAGCGGGATAACGGTGCGCTGCGCCCAGGTGCCAATATTCTGCCACTCGCTGCGCCGCTTGCCGTTATTTTGCGTGTAGCGCCATGCGCCGTTGTTACGTAACCGCCAGGCACCATAGTTAAGGCCGCTCTGCAGGTTCAGGTAATAGCTGTCGTCTTCGCTTCCCCGGTTGCCCGTGAAGCTGTAGTTCACCAGCGCGGCGGGAATGCCTTCATCCCACTGTTCAGGCGGAATATAGCCGCGCGCGCTGTTCTGCATCGCCACCTGCGGGAGGCTGACGTTAAGGCGCTGCGAGGCAAAGTTAAATACCGTTTCGCTGCCGGGAATGGCCGTGGTCAACGGAACGCACGTTTCACCCTGCACGTTAGCCAGTTCGGGAAATGCGGCAACGTTGACGCCAAAGCGATCGAGCATCGCGCGCGTAATGCACGGCGACAAACCGCCCGCCATCGGCGGCACGTTCTCGGCCTGCTCAAAACGCACGTCCTGGGTGCCGATAAACTCATCGTTACGCCAGATATCCACGCGATAAATGCCGGGCGCCTGCTGGTGCCCCTGTTCAAAACGCGACAAATCCGCCACGCTGGCGGTGTCGTCGGACAAGAAGGCCGGGTTGAAGTAGCTTTCGCTCCAGCCGGCCTGCGGCCAGAGCGCGGCCATCAGCGCCAGTGCAACCGGGCAGTAACGTCCCTGGTGATTTTTCATCGCCCTGACTCTGCTCACAGGTTGACGCTGCGCGCTGGTGTAATGGCGCCGTAGTCATTCACGCTCTGCCAGGAGAGCGTACCGCCGGCCCCGGCGGGCAGCACCTGCTGAGCCGAGTTTTTCGGCGCCACCATCAGGTTTTCCAGCGTCTGGCCGCCCAGCTTCAGGTTGACCAGGGTGATGTAGTACGGAGAGGCGTTGCTGACTTTAAGATGGTTCCCCACGCGCTCAAAACGCAGCTGGGACAGCGCCTCATCCGGCTGCATCGCCAGGTTAGTCGGGCGCACAAACAGCTTGATGCGTGAGAGGATCGCCAGCTGCAACACGTTATTGTTTTCTGTTTTCGCTTTATTCACTGACGGGATCGCCTTCACGTTCATGTAAAAGAGCGATTCGCGATCGGCAGGCAGCGCCGGACCGGCGTAAATAATACGCAGCGTGTTTTCGCTGTCCGGCTCGCTAACGAACAGCGGCGGCGTGACGGCAAAGGTTTTTTCCTTTTGACCGCTGGCATTTTCGATCCACGCGTTAATTAAATAGCGTTCTTGTTTATTGCTGTTGGTGATCGCCAGCGACGTTTGCTTCGCATCCGCCGGATAAATAACGCGCGTGGCCCCCAGCGCAATACCGCCGGAAGCATTCGCGCAAGCAGAAACCATCATTAAAATAAACGATAAAAGCAGTCCTGGTTTAATTAGCATATTCATCAAAACCGTACCTTTAATAATGTGTTCGCAGGTGTTATGGATAAATCAACGTAAACCAGACATCCGACTGTATATTGCCTGGCACGAGGTGTTCGGAAATAGCGCGATAGCGGGCGCTAAAATGAAATGCGAGCTCGCTGGTATTGACCGGCAGCCAGCTAATGGCCGTCGCATTCGGGATAATCTGACGCTGCTGCTCATCAAAAAGCGCCAGCCCCACGCCGCTGCTTACAGGCGTTTCACCTGGCCGCGATGTCGCCAGAAAAACCTGCGGATCTTCCGCGGGCGTCACGCCCTGAAACTGGATCCCCACGGTGCGCGAGACATCCACGCTGCAGTCCAGCAGCCGCACGGTGAAAGGCACATTAACCGTTGAAAAGCTGCCCACACCGGAAAATGAATTGGTTCGGTACTGCCCCATGTCGATGCGCATATTCTGGCTGTCGGGCGCCACGGCGCAGCCGCCGTTTACCAGCTCCCCCCGGAGATGCACCTTGCCGCCTTCGATCACCACGGTATGTGCCGATGCCGGGCAAGCCATCGCGAGGGTTAACAGCAGTAGTGTTCCAGTCCTTGTCATCCTTCGTTCCTGGCAGTAGCGTATGACGGGCCTCATCCCTGAGGCCTGAACATCCCTGTGCGAGGGTATTATTCGTATTTCATTACGAAGGTGGCGTCAGCGTTCGCCTGGCCTGGCTCGGTGGTCGCAGCCGTTGATTTGTAGCGCGCGGTGAATTGCAGGGTGTTAGTCCCTTTAATCAGGTCTTTCGCGGCAGAGAAGGTCGCACCGTCCGGGGTCAGCACGCTGGATTTGCTGTCGAGGATTTCAATACCCACGCCTTTCGCGGTGTTGTCGTTGTTACCGGACGTCACGGCCAGCAGAGTTTTGTCGGTCGCGTCGATCTGGCCGGTGAAGGCAACGGCAGCGGTTTTAGCAACCAGCGGATCGCAGTCATTCAGTTCGATGTTGAACGGAATATTAGAGGTGGTGTCGCCCACTTTGGTGAATTTCGCGGTACGATACTGACCGAGATTAACCGTCTGCTCGGAAGAATCGGTATTTACTGAACAAGCAGCATTAACCAGTTCACCTTTAAAATGCACGGTACCGCCATTTACGGTAACCGGCGTAACCGGGTCGGCTGCATTAGCGGCACCCGCGACCAGGGCCAGTGTTGCAATAACAGAAGAAGCAATGTTGCTGAGTTTCATGTCTATTCCTTTAAAATGTAAATAACCCTTCCCGCGAAAATCGGGAATAAGAAATACGTTCAATTGATTAATTGAAAGCTTATTTCGGAGAAGACAAAGTAGCTCAGGACGTGATTTTTAAATATGTCAAAACACTGCCATTTCGCCAGGTCACATCCTAATACCGCCTAAGAAATTGACCATCCCTTAAGAAGGGTTTTTGCGCCTCGCGGATGAAAACTCGTAAAGGGTGACTGACAGCGGCGCTCGCTTCTGACAAAATACACGCCATCCCCCCTTTCAAACGTTACAGACGGAATCTTCTCTCTGATGGCAGCAAAGATTATTGACGGTAAAACGATTGCGCAGCAGGTGCGCTCTGAGGTCGCGGAAAAAGTGAAGGCGCGTAAAGCGGCAGGATTTCGCGCCCCCGGGCTGGCCGTTGTGCTGGTTGGCAGCAACCCGGCATCGCAGATTTATGTCGGCAGCAAACGCAAAGCGTGTGAAGAGGTGGGGTTCGTCTCCCGCTCTTACGATTTGCCGGAAACCACCAGCGAAGCGGAACTACTGGAACTTATTGACACTCTGAATGCCGATAAAGAGATCGACGGCATTCTGGTTCAGCTGCCACTGCCGGCAGGTATCGATAACGTGAAGGTGCTGGAGCGTATCGCGCCGGATAAAGACGTTGACGGTTTCCATCCGTATAACGTGGGTCGCCTGTGCCAGCGCGCGCCGCGTCTGCGCCCGTGCACCCCGCGCGGCATCGTGACGCTGCTGGAGCGTTATAACATCGACACCTACGGCCTGAACGCCGTCGTCATCGGTGCGTCCAACATCGTGGGCCGCCCGATGAGCATGGAGCTGCTGCTGGCGGGCTGCACCACCACCGTGACCCACCGCTTTACCAAAAACCTGCGTCACCACATCGAGAATGCCGACCTGCTGATCGTCGCAGTGGGCAAGCCGGGCTTTATTCCAGGCGAGTGGATTAAAGAGGGCGCGATTGTCGTGGATGTAGGGATTAACCGTCTGGAAAACGGCAAGGTGGTCGGCGACGTGGTCTACGAAGATGCGGCGGCTCGCGCCTCTTACATCACGCCAGTACCGGGCGGCGTTGGCCCGATGACCGTCGCAACGCTGATTCAGAATACTTTGCAGGCATGCGAAGAGTACCACGATGTAGAGGAAGCATAAGATGGCCACATTTTCATTAGGCAAACACCCGCACGTTGAGCTGTGCGATCTGCTCAAGCTCGAAGGCTGGAGCGAAAGCGGCGCGCAGGCGAAAATCGTTATCGCCGACGGGCGGGTTTTAGTCGACGGCGTGGTGGAAACCCGCAAGCGCTGCAAGATTGTCGCGGGACAGACCGTGAGCTTTGAAGGTCAGAGCGTGACCGTGACGGCCTGAGTTTCCCCCCTCACCCTAACCCTCTCCCCAAAGGGGAGAGGGGATCAAAAACCCCCTACCTCCATCACGGTCAATTATCGATCAACTTCAAAGAATCACTTTTTCATCTGTTGAAAGGTGAGAATTCAGTTGCGCAGTTTTCACTCTTTCCCCACGATAAGTAGAACGTTCTACTAAAACGTTCTACTTACAATAACAGCGCCAAAAAAAGCGCTACTCGGGGGAAATCAGCATGAGTCTGATATCAGGGTTTGTTAAATCGCTGTCTAAATTATCAATGATTGGTCGCGCCTTAATGCTGCCAATTTCACTGCTTCCCGCCGCGGGCCTGCTGCTGGCCTTCGGCGATAAGTTCCACCTGCCGCTAATGATGAACGCCGGCGGGGTTATCTTTGATAACCTGCCGATGCTGTTTGCCATAGGCTCCGCCGTGGGTCTGGCGTCCGAGTCCGGCATCGCGGCGCTCTCCGCGGCAGTCTCGGTGTTTGTCACCAACATCACCATCAGCACCGTGCTGAGCATTACGCCGGAAATGGCCTCACAGGGCGGGAAATACGCCATGGTGGTCGGTATCCCGACGCTGCAGATGGGTGTCTTTGGCGGTCTTATCTGCGGGATCCTCGCAGCCTGGTGCTATAACCGCTTCCACACCATGCAGTTGCCGGAGTTCCTCGGCTTCTTCTCCGGGAAGCGCTTTGTGGCAATCGCCACGGCGTTCCTCTCTTTCCTGATGGGGCTGCTGCTGCCGTACGTCTGGCAGCATATTCAGGCCGGTATCGACGCGCTCTCCGTGATCGTGAACGGCGACAACCAGGCGGCATCGACCTTTATCTTCGGCCTGGTGGAGCGCGCACTGATCCCGCTCGGCCTGCACCACATCTGGTACCCGTCCTTCTGGTATTCGTTCGGGGATTACACCACCCAGGCGGGCCAGGTGATCCACGGTGACCAGACCATCTGGTTCAAGATGCTCGAAGAGGGGGTGAAATCCTTCAGCAGCGACACCTACCAGAACGCCGGTAAGTTCATGCAGGGCGAGTTCCCGCTGATGCTGTTCGCGCTGCCTGCGGCGTGCCTGGCGATGTACCACGAAGCGCACACCAAAAATAAGAAAATCGCGGCCGGTATTCTGTTCTCTGCGGCGCTCACCTGCTTCCTGACGGGGATCACCGAGCCGGTAGAGTTCACCTTTATCTTCGTGGCGCCAATTCTGTACGTCTTTAACGCCATCATGGCGGGCCTGGCGTACATGACCATGTACCTGCTGCACGCGCATATCGCCAAATCGTTCTCGGCGGGCTTTATCGACTACCTGTCGTTCGGGATCCTGCCGTCGTTTAACGGCTATCAGACCAACTTCCTGAGCGCCATTATCATCGGCATCCCGATGGCGCTGATTTACTACTTTACGTTCCGCTTCGTGATCCGCCGCTTCGACGTGAAAACGCCGGGCCGTACGGAAGTGACCGCCAGCGCGAATGACAAGTCCGATTCCGAACTTGCCACTGAAATCATCGGCCTGCTGGGCGGCGCGCAGAACATTGACTCCGTCGGCTCCTGCATCACCCGCCTGCGTCTGGAAGTGGCGAAGAGCGATGCGGTGGACAGGGACGGACTGAACGGGCTCGGCGCGCGCGGCGTGGTCTTCGTCGGCGATAACGGGATTCAGGTGATTTTCGGTGCGAGAGCACAGTTTATCGCCCAGACCATGTCCACCATGATCGGCAAATAATAAGATGCCTGAACGACACGTCTCCTGTACGCTGGGAGCCGTGTCTTATCCGGCTGATAATCGGTAAATTTCAGGGAGCGGTTTTGAAGAAAGTCAGCATCATTGATGTCGCAAAGTACGCGGGCGTGTCGGTCTCTACCGTCTCGCTGGTGCTACGCCAGAAAGGGAAAATCTCAGAGGCGACGATCGAGAAGGTCAATGCCGCCATCACGACGCTGGGCTATGTTCATAACGTTGCCGCTGCCAACCTTCGCGCCAACACCTCCAATCTGATCGGCCTGATCCTGCGTGACTTCAGCGACAGTTTTTCCATCAAGGTGATGGCGAGCATCGTTCAGGAGCTGGAGAAGCAGGGTTATATGGTTTTTCTCGGCCAGCCGCTGAACGACCGTGAACATCTGGAACGCACCCTGCTGTCATTTAAGCAGCAGGGCGTCGCGGGCGTTATTTATCTGGCGTCTGACACCTGTAACGCCGCTTTACCGGAGCAAATCCGCCAGTGCCCACTGCCGCTGGTGGTGGTCTCGCAGTCCCTGCTCGATGAAAAATGCAATCTGGTAATGCGCGACAACCGCCAGGCGGCGAACCTGGCCGCGCGCTATCTTATCGAGCGCGGACACCGCACGATCGCCTACATTGGCGGGCGCGAGGGTTGTCTTATCCGCGAGCAGCGCCTGCTCGGCTTTCGCAGCGCGATGACGCAAAACGGGCTGGTCTGGCGCGATGAATATTCACCGGCCTGCAGCGACGACACCCAGGCCGCCGCGATGGCGACGCGTCAGCTGCTGGAAAAAAACAACGCCATCACCGCCCTGCTTTGCCACTCCCCGGATGCGATGATCGGATCCATTTCCGGCATTCATCAGGTGGGCCGCACCGTGGGGAAAGACGTCTTCTTAACTCAGCAGGTCGCGCTGATCGGTTTTGAAGATATGCTGCACGTTAACCTCACCTCCCCTTCCTTCACCTACGTCTCCTCGGCCAGCGATGAAACCGGGCGACAGGCGGCGGGGCTGATTATCCGCAAGCTTAAGGAGCCGGATCTGCAAACCCAGCGCATTACGCTTTCCGGGCAGCTTATCGCACGCGAGTCGGCGTAAAATCAGAATTTAGCACCGGTTTGCCGCAGCGAATTAGCTGCTATATTGCCATGATTTGCCATGGATAAATGTAATGCCTACCGTTATTACTCACGCTGCTGTCCCTCTTTGCCTGGGCTTAGGTCTGGGAACCAAAGTCATCCCTCCCCGCCTGCTGTTTGCCGGTATCGTTCTCGCCATGCTGCCGGACGCCGACGTGCTGGCGTTTAAATTCGGCGTTGCCTACGGAAATGTTTTCGGTCATCGCGGCTTTACCCACTCCCTGTTGTTCGCCTTTGCGGTGCCGATACTTTGCGTGCTGATTGGCCGACGATGGTTCCGGGCCAGCCTGACGCGGTGCTGGCTATTTTTAACGGTGTCATTGCTGTCGCACAGCCTGCTGGATTCGATTACCACGGGCGGGAAAGGCGTCGGCTGGTTATGGCCGTGGTCGGATGAACGCTTCTTTGCGCCGTGGCAGGTGATTAAGGTCGCGCCGTTTGCGCTGTCGCGCTATACCACGCCGTACGGGCATCAGGTGATCGTTTCAGAATTGCTGTGGGTGTGGCTGCCGGGGGTAGTGCTGATGGGGTTGCTGTGGTGGAAAAAGCGTGCGCGCTGATGCCCTCACTCCGGCCCTCTTCCACAGGGAGAGGGAGAAAACCTAACAATTCCCTCTCCCGGTGGGAGAGGGTTAGGATGAAGGGAAAATTACTTACGACGCCAGGTCGTTCCCTGCGGGCCGTCTTCCAGAATGATGCCCATCTCGGTCAGACGGTTACGCGCCGCATCTGCCGCCGCCCAGTCTTTCGCCTGACGCGCTTCCAGACGCGCTTTGATAAGCCGCTCAATTTCCGCCACTTCGCCGTCGTCCGCCTGCGCGCCGCTCTGCAGGAACACGTCCGGCTCCTGCTCCAGCAGGCCGAGCACGGAAGAGAGCTTGCGCAGATGGGACGCCAGCGCATTCGCCGCTGCCATGTCCTCTGACTTCAGGCGGTTCACTTCACGCGCCATGTCGAACAGCACGGAGTAGGCTTCCGGGGTGTTGAAGTCGTCGTTCATCACCTCAACAAAGCGCGCTTCGAATGCTTCGCCACCAGCCGCAGGCACTGATTTGTCGGTGCCGCGCAGGGCGGTGTACAAACGCTCCAGCGCCGAGCGCGCCTGCTTCAGGTTCTCTTCGCTGTAGTTCAGCTGGCTGCGATAGTGGCCGGACATCAGGAAGTAGCGCACGGTTTCCGCGTCGTAATACTTCAGCACGTCGCGCACGGTAAAGAAGTTGCCCAGCGATTTCGACATCTTCTCGCGGTCAACCATCACCATCCCGGAGTGCATCCAGTAGTTCACGTACTCGCCGCCGTGGGCGCAGGTGGACTGCGCGATTTCGTTTTCGTGGTGCGGGAACATCAGGTCCGAACCGCCGCCGTGAATGTCGAAGTGCTTGCCCAGCTGTTTGCAGTTCATCGCGGAACATTCAATGTGCCAGCCCGGGCGGCCTTCGCCCCACGGGGATGGCCAGCTTGGTTCGCCCGCTTTGGACATTTTCCACAGCACGAAGTCCATCGGGTTACGCTTCACGTCCACCACGTCCACGCGCGCGCCGGCCTGGAGCTGATCCAGATCCTGACGGGAAAGCGAACCGTAGGTTGGGTCCGTCGGCACCGAGAACATCACGTCACCGTTGTCAGCAACGTACGCGTGACCGCGCTCAATCAGCTTCTCGGTGATATCGATAATTTCGTGAATATGGTGGGTCGCGCGCGGCTCGCTGTCCGGACGCAGAATATTTAAGGCGTCGAAGTCTTTGTGCATCTCAACGATCATGCGATCCACCAGCGCAACAAAGCTTTCGCCGTTTTCATTAGCGCGCTTGATGATTTTATCGTCGATGTCGGTAATGTTACGCACGTACTTCAGGTTATAGCCCAGGAAGCGCAGGTAGCGAGAGACGACGTCGAACGCGACAAAGGTACGGCCATGGCCGATATGACAGAGATCGTAAACCGTAATACCACACACGTACATGCCGACTTCCCCGGCATGGATAGGTTTAAATTCCTCTTTCTGGCGCGTCATTGTATTAAAGATTTTTAACATCGAAGATTCCATGTAAACACGTGTGTGGGTTGTTTGTTCCCTATAATACCCATAATTCGGAATAGGATCAGCACACAATGCAAGGTGATCGCGTCCTGTGGTTATGCTATAACAAGCCCCTATATATGACCCGAAGGCGGGTCGACGTACCACAATAACGGAACAGGATGCAAAAATGGTTACTTTCCACACTAATCATGGCGATATCGTAATCAAAACCTTTGATGACAAAGCGCCTGAAACAGTTAAAAACTTCCTGGACTACTGCCGCGAAGGTTTCTACAACAACACCATTTTCCACCGCGTGATCAACGGCTTTATGATTCAGGGCGGCGGTTTCGAGCCTGGCATGCGCCAGAAAGAGACCAAAGAAGCGATCAAAAACGAAGCGAACAACGGCCTGAAAAACACCCGCGGTACGCTGGCAATGGCCCGTACTCAGGCACCACACTCTGCCACCGCGCAGTTCTTCATCAACGTGGCGGATAACGACTTCCTGAACTTCTCCGGCGAAAGCCTGCAGGGTTGGGGCTACTGCGTCTTCGCAGAAGTGGTTGAAGGGATGGACGTGGTTGACAAGATCAAAGCCGTCTCTACCGGCCGCAGCGGTATGCACCAGGACGTTCCTAAAGAAGACGTTGTGATTACAAGCGTGACCGTCAGCGAGTAATTCGTGGCGACACTCTTTATTGCGGATCTGCATCTGCAAACAGAAGAACCGGCGATAACCGCCGGTTTTCTGCGTTTTTTACGCGGGGAAGCGAAAAGCGCCGATGCGCTGTACATCCTGGGCGACCTGTTTGAAGCCTGGATTGGCGACGACGACTCAAACCCGCTGCACCGTGAAATGGCTGCCGCCATTAAAACGCTGGTGGATTCCGGCGTCCCCTGCTACTTCATTCACGGCAACCGTGATTTCCTGCTCGGCAAGCGCTACGCCCGTGAAAGCGGTATGACGCTGCTGCCGGAAGAGCAGGTGCTCGACCTCTATGGCCGCAGGGTGCTGATCATGCACGGCGATACGCTCTGCACCGACGATACCGGCTACCTGGCGTTTCGCGCCAAAGTCCACACCCCGTGGATCCAGAAGCTGTTCCTTGCCCTGCCGCTGTTTATCCGCAACCGCATCGCCGCCAGAATGCGCGCGGGCAGTAAAGCCGCCAACAGCAGCAAGTCCCTGACCATCATGGACGTTAATCCACTGGCGGTGGTGAACGTGATGGAAAAGCATGGCGTTCAGTGGTTGATCCACGGTCATACCCATCGTCCTGACGTGCATTCTCTTATCGCCAACGGTGAACCGGCCCATCGCGTGGTACTGGGCGCGTGGCACAGCGAAGGCTCTATGGTCAAAGTCACGCCAGAGGGCGTGGAGCTTATCGCGTTTCCGTTTTAACCCCCTCACAAGTTGTTCTATTTTTTTGAACAATATAGGCAAATTGTTTCGATTTTAATCAGCCCGTGGTCGGCCTATTATTTATCACATCAGGGCAACACGCCCTATCCCAGACAAAATACTTAAGGAATACGACCATGAAATCCATCAAAACTTTCGTTGCAGTTGCTGCTCTCTCCCTGGTTTCTTTCGGTTCTTTCGCTCAGAGCGTGAGTGCAACCGGCTCAACCCTTGACCGCGCAGAAGCGAAAATTGCTGCCCAGGCTGCTGAACAAGGTGCGTCATACAAAATCACCAGCGCGCAGTTCAACAACCGCGTGTACATGACCGCAGAACTGACGAAATAATGATTGTCGCTCGACGAAAACAGACCGCCAGATCGCGGTCTGTTTTGTTATGAATTGATGGCAACAACGGCTCAAGATTTAACCGCGCAACCGTTTTCCTTGCCCGTATAACATGCTATTCTCTGTGCCCTCGAAAGCAGTGTGTTTCGCACCACAGGAGTTTTAAGACGCATGTCTTCCCGCAATAATCCGGCGCGTGTCGCCATCGTGATGGGGTCCAAAAGCGACTGGGCTACCATGCAGTTCGCCGCCGAAATCTTTGAAATCCTGAATGTACCGCACCACGTTGAAGTGGTCTCCGCGCACCGTACGCCGGACAAACTGTTCAGCTTCGCCGAAAGCGCTGAAGAGAACGGTTATGAGGTGATCGTTGCCGGTGCGGGCGGCGCAGCACATCTGCCAGGCATGATTGCCGCCAAAACCCTGGTGCCGGTTCTGGGCGTCCCTGTTCAAAGCGCCGCGTTAAGCGGTGTCGATAGCCTTTATTCCATCGTCCAGATGCCGCGCGGTATTCCTGTCGGCACGCTGGCGATTGGCAAAGCGGGCGCGGCGAATGCCGCTCTGCTGGCCGCGCAAATTCTTGCAACGCATGACAAAGATTTACGCCAGCGTCTGGCGGCGTGGCGTAAAGCCCAGACCGACGAGGTGCTGGATAACCCGGACCCGCGGGGTGCAGCATGAAGCAGGTTTGCGTCCTCGGTAACGGCCAGCTGGGCCGTATGCTGCGTCAGGCCGGTGAGCCGCTGGGTATTGCCGTCTGGCCCGTCGGGCTGGACGATGAACCTGAGGCCGTCCCGTTCCACCAGAGCGTGATCACGGCAGAAATCGAACGCTGGCCGGAAACCGCGCTGACCCGCGAGCTGGCGCGCCATAACGCCTTTGTGAACCGCGACGTGTTCCCGATTATTGCCGACCGTCTGACGCAAAAGCAGCTGTTCGACAAGCTCGGTCTGCCGACCGCACCGTGGCAGCTGTTGTCCGACAAAAGCGAGTGGAATGACGTGTTCGCGATGCTGGGCGAACTGGCGATTGTAAAGCGTCGCGTGGGCGGCTACGACGGCCGCGGCCAGTGGCGCCTGCGCGCGCATGAAACCGCCGAGTTGCCGGACGACTGCTACGGCGAGTGCATCGTTGAGCAGGGCATCAACTTTAGCGGCGAAGTGTCGCTGGTAGGCGCGCGCGGGCACGATGGCCGCACGGTGTTTTACCCGCTGACGCATAACCTGCATCAGGACGGCATTCTGCGCACCAGCGTCGCCTTCCCGCAGGCCAATGCCGACCAGCAGGAGCAGGCGGAAGAGATGCTTTCCGCCATCATGCACGAGCTGGACTACGTGGGCGTCATGGCGATGGAGTGTTTCGTCACACCATCGGGTCTGCTGATCAACGAGCTGGCTCCGCGCGTGCACAACAGCGGCCACTGGACGCAAAACGGCGCCTCCATCAGCCAGTTCGAACTGCATCTGCGCGCCATCACCGACCTGCCGCTGCCGAAGCCCGTCGTTAACAGCCCGTCGGTGATGATCAACCTGATCGGGACCGATCTGAACTACGACTGGCTAAAGCTGCCGCTGGTGCACCTGCACTGGTATGACAAAGAGGTCCGCGAGGGTCGTAAGGTCGGTCACCTGAACCTGAACGATACCGATACGGACCGCCTGAGCGCCACCCTGGAAGCGATCGTTCCTCTCCTGCCGCCGGAATATGCAAGCGGCATTGTCTGGGCACAGTCAAAGCTTAAGTAAGACATCCACGCCGGGGAGTTGACCTTCCCCTTCCCCGGCGTACAATCCCCGCCCATTGCTGCTGAGTTTTCTTCTGGAATAACCATGAACGATGGAACGGACTATCGCGCGATCCTCGCGTCTGATACCCCTTTAATCGACGTTCGCGCGCCGATCGAATTTGCCCAGGGCGCGATGCCTGCGGCAGTCAACCTGCCCTTAATGAACGACGACGAGCGTGCCGCCGTTGGCACGTGCTACAAACGCCAGGGCCCCGAAGCCGCGCTCGCGCTCGGCCATCGCCTGGTGAACGGTGAAACGCGCGACGCGCGTATCCGCGCCTGGCGGGAAGCCAGTCTTGCCCATCCTGAGGGCTTTCTCTGCTGCGCGCGCGGCGGCCAGCGCTCGCATATCTCGCAGGCCTGGCTTAAAGAGGCGGGCGTCGACTACCCGCTGATCCGTGGCGGCTATAAGGCCCTGCGCCAGACGGCGATTCAGGTGACCATTGAGCAGTCACAAAAGCCGATGGTGCTAATCGGCGGCTGTACCGGAAACGGTAAAACGCTGCTGGTGAAGCAGCACGCGCAGGGCATCGATCTGGAAGGGCTGGCACACCATCGCGGTTCGTCGTTTGGCCGCACGCTCACGCCGCAGCTTTCCCAGGCCAGCTTTGAAAACCACCTTGCGGTTGAGCTATTGAAAAAAGACGCTGCGCGCTGGGTGCTGGAAGATGAAGGCCGAATGATTGGCTCCAACCACCTGCCGGAGTGCCTGCGTGACCGCATGGTTGAAGCCCCTATCGTTGTCGTCGAAGACCCGTTTGAAATTCGTCTTGAACGCCTGCGCGAAGAGTATTTCGACCATATGTGGGCGGATTTTTCTGCCGCATACGGCGAGGAAGCGGGCTGGAAAGAGTACAGCGAGTACCTGCACCACGGCCTGTTCGCCATCCGCCGCCGCCTGGGGCTGCAGCGGTATGCAGAATTCACCGCGCTGTTAGATTCCGCGCTGCTGGAACAGCAACGCTCCGGCAGCACCGAGGCGCACTTCAGCTGGCTTGCACCGCTGCTGAAGGACTATTACGACCCGATGTACGGCTATCAGCTGGAGAAAAAGGCGGAGAAGATTGTGTATCGCGGGACGTACGAAGAGATTGCTGAGTGGCTTGATCGCTGAAAAAAAGCCGGGTGGCGGCTGCGCCTTACCCGGCCTACGCGTGCTTTTGTAGCCCCGGTAAGCGCAGCGCCACCGGGGAACAGACCACTTAGAAGTCGTAACGCAGACGCACCAGGTTCATGTCGCCCAGGTTGTCGGTGCTGGAGGTGAACACGTGTTCGTAATCCACGCGGAAACCGTAATCCAGCTGGAAGCTGATACCCACGCCGTTGTCGATACGCTGGTAGTTGCGGCCGTTCACGTACTCAATACGGTCACCCATGAAGTAAGGCTGGATGGATTTCACCGCGTACTGACCGATTGGGAATTTATACCCTGCGAAGTATTCAATACCCCACGCGTCGCCCGCAAAGTAGTCGTTAACAGACACTTTTTTGGTGGTCAGGAAGTTCTGGTACCAGCCACCGCCCGCGGAGAAGGTCCAGTTGTCCGGCGTCCAGCTCAGTGCGGTACCGACGATATTCTGATCGTAGGTTTTGCTGTCGCCGTTGTCCGGGTTACGCATGTCGGCGCGGGTGTAGTTCCACGCTGCGCCCCAGGTCAGATCGGTGGTCAGGTGGTAATCGATACCCAGCGAGCCGCCGCCTTTGCGCTTGTAGCGCAGGCCGTTGCCCGGCAGGTATTCGCTGTCTTCAAACAGGTAGGATGCGTAAATGTCCGCATCGCCCACGGTTTTCTTGTATTTCAGCATCTGGCGTGAACGGTAAGAGCCGTCGTAGTCGCCGTTGATCCCGTTACCCGGTGCCTGACCGATCATGTCGTAGTCCCAGATATCGGTTTTCACGCCAACCACATCATAGTAAACGCTGTTCTGTTGACCGAAGGTCAGCGTACCCCAGGTATCGCTCTTCAGGCCGGTGTAGAGCATACGGCGAGTGGTGTCGTGGGCACCGTCTGCATAGTGATGATCCCAGTTAAACTGGGCAGGAATGTTCACTCCCAGCTCGTAGTAGCTGATCCAGCTGATGTCATCAAACAGGTAGTAATCAGCCGCGAAACGGAAACGGGTGCCGCCGTCAAAGCCGTTACGCTTGTAGCTGTTTTTACCGTCGTCGCCGGTCATGTTCTGGAACTGAGGACGGATACTGCCGCCAACGGTGAAGTTCAGACGGCTCAGCGGGTTACCCGCCTGAGGATCCTGCTTAAGAACGGTGATTTCCGCCTGAGAGGCGAACGTCGTTAATGCCACTGCCGCGCCAATCGTTACCGCCAGCGCTGATTTTTTTATAGTCATTATTTTTCCTTAATAGACACGCTGCTAAATATTTAGCTGGTGAATATTAACTGGAAATAATCGGGCTGTGGGGACGGGTTTTTAATGTTTTGTGCTACTAAATGAGTGGGTATTATCACTTTGTGCTATTTAAACATTACGCGCCGGCATTAAAACCCGGCGCGCAACTATCACCGTGCTAAATCAACTCACAAACTGACGGAACAGCGCTTTACCCTTTAACAGTCGCGTGCCGAGCCAGCCTCCGCAAAGAGAAAGCAGCACCGCACCGCAGAGAGGCAGGATCAACCAGAGGCGCCAGTCAGGCTCCCACGGGAAGTCGAAGACCTTTGTCTGCAGCACCGCCAGCGCCGTCTCAGCGCCAATCGCCGCGACCAGACCCGCCACCAGCCCCAGCAGCGCAAACTCGCTCCAGAGGGTCATGCGCAGCAGGCGCTTACCCGCCCCGAGCGTGCGGTAAACTATCAGCTCCTGATGACGCTGCCGCATGCCCACCTGCACCTGAGCCAGCAGCAGCAGCACGCCGCAGATCGTCACCAGCACGACCATGACCTCAAGCGCGCGGCTGACCTGCTCCAGCACCTGCCCCACCTGTTTCAGGATCGCGCCAATATCCAGCAGGCTGACCGTCGGGAATTCCCGGTTAAGCTGCGTCAGCATGCCGTTGCCGTTTTCCCAGCGGAAGCTGGTCAGCCAGCTCTGCGGCTGTCCGTCCAGCGCGCCCGGCGGGAAGATAAAGAAGAAGTTTGGCCGCAGGCTTTCCCAGTCCACTTTACGCAGGCTGGTAACTTTCGCGGTAAAATCCTGGGTATCACCGGTGAAGGTGACGCTGTCCCCGAGCGTCACCTTCAGGCGCGTCGCCAGCCCCTCTTCCATCGACACCTCCCCCGCTTTCGGCGGCCAGCTACCGGCCGTAATCGGGTTATGGTCTGGACGTTTCTCCTGCCACGTCAGGTTCAGTTCGCGGTTCAGCGACTCGTCCTTGTTCCCCTCGGTTGACTGGCCGTTGATCTGCGTCAGACGCGCGCGAACGATGGGGTAGAACGACTCGGGGATAATGTGATGCTCCGACAGGAAGCCCTTCAGCGGCGCGACCTGTTCCGGCGCGATGTTGATCAGGAAATAGTTCGGGCTTTCCGGGGGAAGCTGCTGCTGCCAGCGATCCAGCAGATCCCCGCGCAACACTAAAAGCAGCGCCAGCAGCATAAACGACAGAGAAAAAGCCGACAGCTGGCTTAGCGTTGACCAGGGCTGATGCAGCAGGCGGTTGACCGCAAGCCGCACGGGCAGGGATTTTACCGTCAGCCTTTTCAGAACGTTGAGCAGTATCCAGCCCAGCACGCCGCACAGCAGCGCCAGCACAACCGCCCCGGCCAGCACCGCCCACAGGAGCGTGCTGCCGCCCATCAGCCAGGCCAGCAGCCCGACAGCGACGGCAATAATCACCGGAAGATAGAACTTCAGCGGCCAGACGTTCGCCACCACATCATTGCGCAGCACGCGCAGAGGCTGCGTCGCGAGCAGCAGCCTGTACGGACGCAGCCCCACCAGCACCGAAATCACCGTCATCGCGCCAATCGCCCACAGCCACGGCCAGAGGCTGGCCGGGGGCAATGCGGTCGGGAGTACCGGTTTCAGCATCACCATCAGCAGCTTTTCAAACAGCAGCCCCATTATCCCGCCACTGAATGCCGACAGCACCAGCAGCATCAGCCACTGGCCAACGATCAGCTTGCGCAGCTGCTTGCGCCCCGCGCCGAGGGTTTTAAGGATCGCCACCAGGTCGTAGCGGCTGCGGCAGTAATGCCCCATCGCCACGGCAACCGCCGCCACCGCCAGCAGCAGGGTCAACAATGCCGACAGCAGCAGGAACTGCTGAGAACGCTCCAGGGATTTACCGAGCGCCCCCTCGTCCTGCTCCAGCCCGTACCAGCGGTGCTCCGGCTTGAGCTGCGGCAGAAGCCATTTTTCATACGCCTCCAGTTGGGCAGGCGTGCCGCCAAACTTGTAGCGCCAGGTCACGCGGCTTCCCGGCTGGACGGCATGGGTTGCCGGAACATCCGCGGCGTTCATCAACAGGCGCGGCGCAAGCTGGAACGGGTTAAAGCCGGAGTCGGGCTCCTGCACCACTTCCCCGGCGATTTTCAGCGTCGCGTCGCCCACGTCGATACTGTCGCCGGGTTTCAGGTTCAGAAGCGCCATCAAGCGCGATGCCAGCAGCACCGTACCGGGCATCGGCTTTAACCCCGGCGGGCTGGTTTGTAATTCACCGTACATCGGGTAGACGTCGTCCACGGCTTTCACGCTGGCGAGCTGCGGGGTGTCTCCCGCGAAGGTCATGGTCTGGAAGGTGATTTGCTCCCCCACCTTCAGCCCTTCTTTGCGCGCTTCCTCAATCCAGCCAGGCGGAACGGGACGCGAGCTTTGCAGCGCCCGGTCCCCTGCCATAAATTCGCGGCTCTGCTGGCTAAGCCCTTTTTCCATGCGGTCGCTGACGCTGCCGAGCGCCAGCACGCAGGCCACCGCCAGGCTTAACGCCAGCCAAACAATCAGCAGCGAGGGCGAGCGCCACTCGCGCCAGAACCAGCGGGCAATCATGCTTCCTCCTGAAGGATACCGTTCACCAGCCGCAGGCGACGGTCGCAGCGGGCGGCCAGCTGCGGATCGTGCGTCACCAGAATAAGCGTGGTGCCATGTTCACGGTTCAGCGAAAACAGCAGGTCAGCAATTTTGTCGCCGGTTTTACGGTCAAGGTTGCCGGTGGGCTCATCGGCAAACAGCACCTCGGGGCGTCCGTTAAAGGCGCGCGCCAGCGCCACGCGCTGCTGTTCGCCGCCGGAAAGCTGGGCGGGAAGATGGTCGAGGCGCTTGCCCAGACCGAGTTGTTCCAGCAGCGTCTTCGCATGCGTGCGGCTTTCGCGACTCTTTTCGCCGCGCAGCAGCGCCGGGAGCTCGACGTTTTCCAGCGCGTTCAGCGTCGGGATCAGCATAAAGGACTGAAAGACAAAACCGATATGACGCGCGCGCAGCGCGGCTCGCGCCTCTTCATCAAGCTGGTGCAGCGGCTGCCCGACAAGGTGGACTTCTCCGCTGCTGCCGTCATCCAGACCGGCCAGAATCGCCAGCAGCGTGGACTTGCCGGAACCGGATTCGCCAATCAGCGCGATGGTTTCGGCGCGTTTGACAACGAGTTCAACTCCGGTAAGGATTGAAAGCTCCTGCTCCCCCTGACCGACGGACTTCTTAAGACGATGAACTTCAACACTGTTTTCCGCTGGCATTTGCCCTTCCTGTTTTTGATGCTGATGACCTTCCGCGCTGCGGCAGCGGACACGTTACTGATTCTTGGCGACAGCCTGAGCGCGGGCTACCGCATGGCGGCCAGCGCGGCCTGGCCAGCTCTGCTCAATGACAAATGGCAAAGCAAGACGACCGTTGTCAACGGCAGCATTAGCGGCGATACCTCTCAGCAAGGGCTGTCGCGCCTGCCTGCGCTGCTCAAGCAGCATCAGCCGCGCTGGGTGCTGGTTGAGCTGGGCGGTAATGACGGCCTGCGCGGCTTCCAGCCTCAGCAAACCGAGCAAACGCTGCGCACCATTTTGCAGGACATCAAGGCGGCAAACGCCCAGCCGCTGCTGATGCAAATTCGCCTGCCCGCCAACTACGGTCGTCGGTATAATGAGGCCTTTAGCGCGATCTACCCTAAGCTTGCCAAAGAGTTTGATATTCCGCTCCTGCCATTTTTCATGGAAGAGGTCTATCTCAAACCCCAGTGGATGCAGGACGACGGTATCCACCCCAATCGCGATGCGCAGCCGTTTATTGCCGACTGGATGGCAACGCGGCTGGCTCCTTTAGTTAAACATGACTCGTAATTCAGCGGAGTTCCTGACAGGTAAAGTTATGCAAAAATCGGTCTTAATTACAGGATGTTCCAGCGGAATCGGTCTTGAAAGTGCGCTCGAATTAAAGCGCCAGGGATTTCGGGTGCTGGCAGCCTGCCGCAAGCCTGACGATGTCGAGCGCATGAACGCAATGGGCTTCACCGGCGTACAGCTGGATATGGACTCGCCGGAGAGCGTTGAACGCGCCGCCGACGAGGTGATAGCCCTGACCGACAATCGTCTGTACGGGCTCTTTAACAATGCCGGCTACGGCGTATATGGCCCGCTGGATACGCTCTCGCGTGAAACGCTGGAGAAACAGTTTTCAACCAATTTCTTTGGCGTGCATCAGCTCACCATGCGTCTGCTCCCGGCCATGCTGCCGCACGGCGAAGGGCGCATCGTAATGACATCGTCAGTGATGGGGCTGATTTCTACCCCGGGGCGCGGCGCCTACGCCGCCAGTAAATATGCGCTGGAAGCCTGGTCCGATGCCCTGCGCATGGAGTTACGCCACAGCGGCATCAAGGTCAGCCTGATTGAGCCCGGCCCGATCCGCACCCGCTTTACCGAAAACGTGAACCAGACGCAGGCGGATAAGCCGGTCGAAAACCCCGGCATTGCCGCACGCTTTACCCTCGGGCCAGAGGCGGTGGTTGCCAAAGTGCGCCATGCTTTTGAGAGTGAACATCCGAAGATGCGCTACCCGGTGACGCTGGTCACCCATGCCGTAGGCTGGTTAAAGCGCCTGCTGCCGGGCAGGATAATGGACAAAATTTTACAGGGTTGAGTTGAAGCGACGACGCTTATCCCCCATGTAAAGAACAAACCGACAAAAGAGAAAGCCGCATGTCCGTACAGAATATCGTCAATATTACTGAAGCAAACCTGCAACAGGTCCTCGAACAGTCAATGACCAAACCGGTGCTGTTCTACTTCTGGTCTGAGCGCAGCCAGCATTGTCTACAGCTGACGCCGGTGCTGGAAAGCCTTGCCGCCCAGTACAACGGGCAGTTTATTCTCGCTAAGCTGGACTGTGACGCCGAGCCGATGGTCGCGTCGCAGTTTGGTCTGCGCGCCATTCCAACCGTCTACCTGTTCCAGAACGGTCAGCCTGTTGATGGCTTCCAGGGACCGCAGCCGGAAGAGGCTATCCGCGCCCTGCTGGATAAGGTGCTGCCGCGCGAAGAAGAGCTTAAAGCGCAGGAAGGCATGGCGCTGATGCAGGAAGGCAAATACGACGAAGCACTGCCTTTGCTGAAAGAGGCGTGGCAGTTGTCGAACCAGAACAGCCAGATTGGCCTGCTGCTGGCGGAAACGCAGATTGCCCTGCACCGTTCAGAAGACGCAGAAGCCGTGCTCAAGACGGTTCCAATGCAGGATCAGGACACCCGCTATCAGGGACTGGTAGCGCAGATTGAGCTGCTGAAGCAGGCAGCGGACACCCCGGAAATTCAGCAGCTGCAGCTGCAGGTCGCCGACAACCCGGCGGATGCCGCGCTGGCAAGCCAGCTGGCGCTGCAGCTGCATCAGGTAGGACGTAACGAAGAGGCGCTGGAGCTGCTATTCAGCCACCTGCAGAAAGATCTGGCTGCCGCAGACGGCCAGGCGCGCAAGATGTTCCAGGAGATCCTGGCCGCGCTGGGCACCGGAGACGCGCTGGCGTCGAAGTATCGTCGTCAGCTGTATGCGCTGCTGTACTGATAAAAAAGCCCGGTGGCGGCTCCGCCTTACCGGGCCTACAAAAGACGGTTTACGCCGACTTTTTCAACTGCGTCACCACCAGTTGGTGACGCGCGTTGTAGAACTTCCGATACGTCAGGTAGCAGGCAATGATGGTTGACAGGCTCGCCGTGGAAAGCAGCATAAACGTCACCATGATCTGATACTTAATCGCTTTTACCGGATCGATACCGGCAAAGATCAGCCCCGACATCATGCCCGGCAGGCTCACCAGCCCCACCGTTTTGGCTGAATCCACGGTAGGGATCAGCGATGAGCGAATGCTCTCACGGATCAGCCGCGCCGAGGCCACCTTTGGCGTCGCCCCCAGGCTTAACTTCTCCTGCAGCTGCTGCTGTTCGCTGCTGAAACGCTGGCCGAGGTTGTTGTAGCACAGCCCAACGGCCACCATGGCGTTCCCGGCAATCATCCCGGAGATAGGGATAACCTGCATCGGCGTAAACTCAATCGAGCCGGAGAGCACCAGCACCGCCAGGGTGAGCGCCGTCCCGGTGGTAATCGCGATAAACGACGAGATAAACGCCTTATCAATATATTTACTGCGTTTCTGCGCGTTCCACGCCGCGTTAAAGCAGATAAAGAGCACCATCAGCAGCGTCAGCACCGCGTGGTTGACGTTGAAAATATACTTAAGCACATAGCCGACGATGATGAGCTGAATCACCGCGCGGCAGATGCTCCAGACAATATCTTTTTCCAGCCCCAGCTTTTCCCGGTAGCTGACCACAATTGCAATCAGCACCAGCACCATCGAAAACGCCAGAGATTCATTGGTAATGTTATGCTCACCCACGGTTGGCCTCCTGCATTTTCCCGCCGTGCGGCTGGAGCGTAATCACGTCATCCGCATGGGTAATTTCGTTTGAGTCATGCGTCACCCACAGCACAGCAATATTCTGCTCGCGGGCGTAACGATGAATAATCTCGTTGACGTTGCGTTTGTTGGCGTCATCGAGCGCGCTGGTGATTTCATCCAGCAGCAATACTTTCGGTAAGAACTGCAGATTACGGATCAGCGAGACGCGCTGCTTCTCTCCGCCCGAGAGCTCACTGACGGATTTGGTCAGCGTCTCCTTCGCCAGGCCAAAACGGGCCAGATCGTTGATGAATTTTTCCGGCTCCGGCGTTTTATTGCGGATTTGCCACGGAAAAATCAGGTTGTCAAAAACCGTGTCGCCAAAAAGCGTTGGCGTTTGTACGCAATAAGAGACCTGCTGGCGATAGCTTTCCGGAGAGAGGGACGCAATATCCTGCCCTTCAAACAGAATGGTCCCCTCCGTTGGGCTCAGAAGTGAGGCCACAATCTTCAGTAAGGTACTTTTACCGCAGCCTGACGGCCCCGTTATTAGCTTGAACTCACCGGGAGAAAGGTTAAAGCCGACGTGCTGAAGGATCGTGTTATTCGCGACACGAAAGCCGACGTCCTTTATCTGCAAAACTGCATTTTCGTTGTTCATATTTTTTCCAGTAACCACCGAGCGTTATTAGCATAATCCGTGCCGCACGTTCGTCACAACGCGTTTTAGCGCCCCCTTTCGCCACCAAGACTTCCCATTGTGTTTAACGTGCATTCATTAGACATGCTTTACACTTTCGCTTTACAGTTTACGCCGTGACCTTAGCGACACTTCCGCATCCCTGGTTTAGAACATTCGTTAAAGTGGTGTTAAGCTCTGCCCGCAACACAATAAGGAAGTACCAGAATGTCTAATATTCACACTTTTTATGAGTTTTCTGAACTTGAACCTGGCGTGAAAACCATCGATGAGCTTCTTGCCGCTATTGCTTCAGAATCCGTTACGGCTTATGTGTTCGGGGGAGAGCTTGTCCGGTTTGTTAAGGGCCTGCTGAAGATGAAGCCGGTCATTCAGCTGAAGAATTGCCGCTTTGCGTTTGACAACGGCACTCGCTTCGTTGAAATCGACGGCAAAGGAAATGTCAAAGAGTTCGAGCCGGGCAAGGTTCCGGCCTGGTTCCAGTCTCCCGGTGAGTTTGCCCGCGGCCAGTGGCTGGTCAACCATGATTTTGCTGACCTGATGACGCCGGAATTTATCCGCGCGTTTATCGAACGCTTCCCGGACGTAAGCAAACGACGCGAACACGCGAACCTGCTGTTCGATCTGCAGCTTAATAAGCTGGCGCCCGCGCAGCCCGCAGCGAAAAAGACAGGCAACGTTCAGGGCAAAACGACCAAACCCAAAGTCACCGATCTGCAGTCTTTCGAACTCTTCAGCCAGTTTTATGCGCGCATGAAAACGGCAGTGTGTGCAGACCAGTTCCCGACGCTGCAAATTCTGACGGGACACGACGCCGTCAACGACGCGCCCAGCTCTCTGAAAGGCGCGGTACGCACCTGGTTCAAAGGGATCACCGGTCAACTTCCGCCGAACAACAAGCGCGTTGGCGCAGGCAATGCGGAACTGTTCTGCGCACCGATCCGTGAGCAGCTGCAGCAGGTAGAAGAGATTGGGCTGGAAACCTTCTATCACGGCCTGTCGAAAGCCATCGCTGATGCGGGTGACGATGCGCTGATCGCTGACTTTACCTACAGCTACCACTGACACACCGCCCCGCCCGCCAGACGGGGCGAATTTTAGCCCATTAGCCGATATACTTACGAATAGCAAACACGCTCTTTTTCTCACCAAAGCATGCAAAACAGGAGGTTTTTATGCTCATCGTTGTTCCCGTCCTAATATTCGTTGCGCTGGTTATTGTGGGCGCAGGCGTCAAAATTGTCCCGCAGGGTTATCAGTGGACCGTAGAGCGCTTCGGCCGCTATACCAACACGCTGCAGCCCGGCTTAAGCCTGATTATCCCGTTCATGGACAGAATTGGTCGCAAGATCAACATGATGGAACAGGTGCTGGATATCCCCTCTCAGGAAGTGATCTCCAAAGATAACGCCAACGTCACCATTGATGCCGTCTGCTTTATTCAGGTGATTGATGCCCCGAAAGCGGCCTATGAGGTGAGCAACCTGGAGCTGGCGATCGTCAACCTGACCATGACCAACATCCGTACCGTGCTCGGCTCGATGGAGCTGGACGAGATGCTCTCCCAGCGCGACAGCATCAATACCCGCCTGCTGCACATTGTCGACGAGGCCACGAACCCGTGGGGGATCAAAGTTACCCGTATTGAGATCCGCGACGTGCGCCCGCCGGCTGAGCTTATCGCCTCCATGAACGCCCAGATGAAGGCCGAGCGCACCAAGCGCGCCTATATTCTGGAAGCCGAAGGGGTCCGTCAGGCGGAGATCCTCAAAGCGGAAGGGGAAAAACAGTCGCAGATCCTGAAAGCCGAAGGCGACCGTCAGTCCGCGTTCTTACAGGCGGAAGCGCGTGAACGTTCCGCAGAAGCGGAAGCCCGTGCGACGCAGATGGTCTCCGAGGCGATTGCCGCCGGGGACATTCAGGCCGTGAACTACTTCGTGGCGCAAAAATATACCGATGCGCTGAAAGAGATCGGCTCCGCGAACAACAGCAAAGTGGTGATGATGCCGCTGGACGCCAGCAGCCTGATGGGCTCTATCGCGGGGATCGCCGAACTGATCAAAGACAGCGGAAACGAGCGTAAAAAATGATTGAGCTCATCGTTGCACATCCTCATGCCTTCTGGCTAAGCCTCGGTGGCTTATTGCTGGCGGCGGAAATGCTGGGCGGCAACGGCTACCTGCTCTGGAGCGGTGTTGCCGCTGTCATTACTGGCCTGCTGGTCTGGATCCTTCCTCTGGACTGGGCGTGGCAGGGCGCGCTGTTTGCCGTGCTGACGCTGGTCGCCGCCTGGCTGTGGTGGCGCTGGCTTAACCGCCAGGTAAAAGAGCAGAAACCGCTGGACGCGCATCTTAACCAGCGCGGACAGCAGATTATCGGCAAGCGCTTTACGCTCGACGCCGCGCTGGTGAACGGGCGCGGGCATATGCGCGTGGGCGACAGCTCGTGGCCGGTGGTGGCCGACAACGACCTCAGCGCCGGAACACAGGTTGAGGTCATTGCGGTGGAAGGCATTACGTTGCGGGTGAAAGCCTGCTAAGCGTGGGTTTTGCGATGGCAGCAGCCGGCAAGATTATCGATAATCGGGCAGTCGGCGCTGTCATCCCCCGGACAGGATTCCGCCAGCTGCAACAGCTGTTCGCGCATCGCCTGCAGCTCGATGATGTGGCGTTCAATCTCTGCCACTTTTTCCAGCGTGCGTTTTTTTACGTCGGCGCTGTGGCGCTTCGGATCGTTAAACAGGTTAACCAGCTCGCCGCACTCTTCCAGGTTAAACCCCACCTGTCTTGCCTGGCGCAGCAGCGTCAGTTCATCGAGATGCAGCTGCGTATAGCTGCGGTAGCCGTTTTCACTGCGCAGCGGTGGCGTCACCAGCCCCTTCTCTTCATAAAAGCGGATTGCCTTGCTGGTTAAGCCCGTTTTTTTTGCCACGTCACTGATATTCACTTTTCCCCCTTGACCTTCCCCTTGATGGAAGGTTTAACCTTCATAACAGTTAGCGAAAAGCGTTACTCCGGTCAACAACTGACCAATATATTATACGGGAGTTTTGTTATGTCTCACACTATCGACCTTACGCTGGACGGCCTCTCCTGCGGCCACTGCGTCAAACGCGTGAAAGAAAGCCTGGAACAGCGTCCTGATGTGGAAAGCGCTGAAGTGACTATCGATCATGCCGCCGTAACCGGCAGCGCCAGCGCCGACGCGCTGATTGATACCATTAAACAGGCCGGTTACGGGGCGGAGTTAAGCCACCCAAAGGCTAAACCGCTGGCAGAGTCATCATCCCCGTCGGAAGCACTGACAGCGGCCACTCCTGAGCTTCCGGCAGCTGATGATATTGATGACAGCCAACAGCTGCTGATCAACGGCATGAGCTGCGCCAGCTGCGTCTCTCGGGTACAAAACGCCTTGCAGGCCGTACCGGGCGTCGCGCAGGCACGGGTCAACCTTGCGGAGCGTACTGCGCTGGTGATGGGCAGTGCCTCCGCCGCAGATTTAGTACAGGCCGTTGAGAAAGCGGGCTACGGGGCGGAGGCCATCGAAGACGATGCCGAGCGCCGCGAGCGCCAGCAGGAAACGGCTATCGCCACCATGAAGCGCTTCCGCTGGCAGGCGATCGTTGCCCTGCTGGTCGGTATTCCGGTGATGGTCTGGGGCATGATGGGTGACAACATGATGGTCACCGCTGAAAACCGCACGCTGTGGCTGGCGATAGGCCTGATTACTCTGGCGGTCATGGTCTTTGCAGGCGGGCATTTCTATACCAGCGCCTGGAAGAGCCTGAAAAACCGCACTGCGACGATGGATACGCTGGTCGCGCTCGGTACCGGCGCGGCGTGGCTCTATTCAATGAGCGTGAACGTCTGGCCCCAGTGGTTCCCGATGGAAGCGCGGCATCTCTATTATGAAGCGAGCGCGATGATTATCGGCCTGATTAACCTGGGCCATATGCTGGAAGCCCGCGCCCGTCAGCGCTCCTCGAAAGCGCTGGAACGCTTGCTCGATTTAACCCCGCCGACGGCCCGCGTGGTTACGGACGACGGGGAAAAAAGCGTCCCGCTGGCCGAGGTTCAGCCCGGCATGACGCTGCGCCTGACGACGGGCGATCGCGTTCCCGTTGACGGTAAGATAACCCAGGGCGAAGCCTGGCTGGATGAAGCGATGCTGACCGGCGAGCCTATCCCTCAGCAGAAATCAGACGGCGACGCCGTTCATGCTGGCACGGTGGTGCAGGACGGCAGCGTGCTATTTACCGCCAGCGCCGTCGGCAGCCACACAACACTGTCGCGTATTATCCGCATGGTGCGCCAGGCGCAGAGCAGCAAGCCGGAAATTGGCCAGCTTGCTGACAGAATCTCGGCCATTTTTGTGCCGGTGGTGGTCGGCATTGCCCTGCTGAGCGCGGCTATCTGGTATTTCTTCGGCCCGGCACCGCAGATTGTTTACACCCTGGTGATCGCCACCACGGTGCTGATCATCGCCTGTCCGTGCGCCCTTGGCCTGGCGACACCTATGTCGATTATCTCCGGCGTCGGACGCGCCGCCGAGTTTGGCGTGCTGGTCCGTGATGCAGATGCCCTGCAGCGGGCGAGCACGCTGGATACCATTGTCTTTGATAAAACCGGCACGCTAACCGAGGGCAAACCGCAGGTTGTGGCCGTGAGCACCGCTGGCATTGCAGAAGAGGACGCGCTGCGCCTTGCCGCCGCGCTGGAGCAGGGTTCCAGCCACCCGCTGGCCCGCGCCATTCTCGATAAGGCGAATGCTTCTGCCCTGCCGCAGGTCAGCAATTTCCGCACCCTGCGCGGGCTAGGCGTCAGCGGTGAAGCCGACGGCCACGCGCTGCTGCTGGGTAACCAGGCGCTGCTCAATGAAAACGGTGTTGATACGTCCGCGCTGGAAGATGAGCTGAAAGCGCAGGCCTCTCAGGGCTCCACCCCGGTTCTGCTGGCGGTGGATGGCAAAGCTGCCGCGCTGCTGGCCGTGCGCGATCCGCTTCGCCAGGACAGCGTGGATGCCTTACAGCGACTGCACCGCGCGGGCTACCGTCTGGTGATGCTGACCGGGGACAACCCGACCACCGCCAACGCCATCGCGAAAGAAGCCGGTATAGATGAGGTGATTGCGGGCGTGCTACCGGACGGCAAAGCGGACGCCATCAAGAACCTGCAAAGTCAGGGTCGCCAGGTGGCGATGGTGGGCGACGGCATCAACGATGCCCCGGCGCTGGCCCAGGCGGACGTGGGGATTGCCATGGGCGGCGGGAGCGATGTCGCCATTGAAACCGCCGCCATTACGCTGATGCGCCACAGCCTGATGGGCGTTGCCGATGCGCTGGCCATTTCGAAAGCCACGCTGCGCAACATGAAGCAGAACCTGCTGGGGGCATTTATTTATAACTCGCTCGGTATCCCGGTTGCCGCAGGCATTTTGTGGCCGCTGACCGGCACCCTGCTGAACCCGGTTGTTGCGGGTGCTGCGATGGCGCTCTCGTCCATCACCGTGGTGAGCAACGCCAACCGTCTGCTGCGGTTTAAACCGAAAGATTGAACCTTGTTCTCGTACGCGCTAGCATGACCCTTTCCGGTCATGGAGCGCGTATGAGTCTGTTTAATCGTATAAAAGCATCGTTTCGCGCCCTCTTCCCCCGCCGCTATGACTGGCCCGGTATGGATATTACGCTTCCGGGTGGGCAACACCTTCACCTGGTCGGCAGCATCCATATGGGCACGCAGGGGATGTCACCCCTGCCACCCGGTCTGATAAAACGCCTGAAGCGCGCCGACGCGCTGGTCGTCGAGGCGGACATTTCCGGCCACGAGTCGCCGTTTGCCGGGCTTGAAAGCGATCTCCCACTGGCGGAACGTCTGAATGAGGCCCAGCTTGCGGAACTGACGCGCGTCGCGGATGAAACTGGCGTGTCGCTCCCCATGATTGATACCCTGCCGCTGTGGCAAATTGCCATGGTACTGCAGGCCACGCAGGCGCAGCGTCTGGGCCTGCGCGGTGATTACGGCATTGATTACCAGCTGCTGAACGTGGCGCGGGCGCGCCGTATGCCCATCATCGAGCTGGAAGGGACGGACAGCCAGATTGCGCTCCTGCGCCAGCTTCCTGACGATGGTCTGATGCTGCTGGATGATACCCTCACCCACTGGCACACCAACGCGCGCCTGCTGCAAACCATGATTGGCTGGTGGCTGGATGCACCGCCCGCGGACGGTAAGCTGGCGTTACCGTCGACGTTCAGCGAATCGCTGTATGATGTGCTGATGAATGCGCGCAACAAAGCCTGGCGAGAGACGCTGCATGCTTTACCTGCGGGGGAATACGTGGTGGCGGTCGGGGCGCTGCATTTATACGGCGAAGGGAATTTGCCGTCGCTGTTGAAATAAAAAAATGGCCAATATCTCTATTGGCCCGTCAAAGAGGAATTTCATCGTTTTTATTATACCGAAGTGACCTTCGGCTGAGCCGATTGTCGCTCAAAGTGACCATCACTGCCAACACTATTGCGCAAGATGGTGCTATTTTTTAGACAAGCGTCAGGCGTATGCTGGCCGCATGAATTGTCTGCCGTAAGAAGGATAGCTATGACTCCCGCCGTTAAATTACTCGAAAAACACAACATTTCTTTCCGGATCCACACCTACGATCACGATCCGAACGAAACCAACTTTGGTGATGAAGTGGTGCGAAAGCTGGGGCTGAACGCTGACCAGGTCTATAAAACGCTGCTGGTCGCGGTGAATGGTGATATGAAGCACCTCGCCGTGGCGGTTACCCCGGTGGCGGGACAGCTGGATCTGAAGAAAGTCGCCAAAGCGCTGGGGGCGAAGAAGGTGGATATGGCCGACCCGATAGTTGCGCAACGCACCACGGGCTATCTGGTGGGTGGGATCAGCCCGCTCGGACAGAAAAAACGCCTGCCGACGCTGATTGATGCGCCTTCCCAGGAGTTTGAAACCATCTTTATATCCGGCGGCAAACGCGGGCTGGATATCGAGCTGGCGGCGGGCGATCTGGCGAAAATGCTGGACGCGAAGTTTGCGGATATTGCGCGCCGGGATTGAGAAAATTGCCCGGTGGCGCAGCGAGGTAAAAGCAAAACGGTAACAGGCGTTACCGTTTTTTGTGTTCGCGCCCTCTCCCGGTGGGAGAGGGTTGGGGTGAGGGCATCAGGCCGCACAACACTACTGCCAGCTCACCTCGCCCTTCGGCTCATACGCGTTCACGTCAATCGGCGAATTCTGCTCGATGTACTGCTTCAGCACTTCCGCATCGATAAAGCCGGTATTTACGTAGCCCGGTTTATTATCGATGTGCGGATAGCCATCGCCGCCGGTGGCGTTAAAGCTTAACGTCGCCAGACGGTAGGTTTTCGCCGGATCGACCGGCTCGCCTTTGATTTTCAGATCGTTGAGCTTGCCGTCCTTCGCCACAAAGCTGACGTTGGCAAACTGCGGGTAGGCACCCGAGTCCGGCTTCATCTGCGCCACGGCGGTCAGGTAGTCAACGACCTCTTTCCCGCTCATATCCGCATACACCACCACGTTGCCGAACGGCTGCACTTTCAGGACGTCTTTGTAGGTGATGTTTCCACCTTCGATGGAGTCACGAATGCCGCCGCCGCTCATTACGCCAAAGTCGGCATTCGTGCGCGCCATTTGCGCCGCCAGCACCAGATGGCCCATGTTAGTCTGCACAAAGCGGACTTTGCTGCGGTCCCCTTCCAGACGACCGTTCAGCGTGCCGATTTTCACGTCCAGCTGCGCCTTGCCTTTATTCTGGAACGGCGTCAGCAGGGAGAGCATCTGCTGGTTTTCAGCAATCTCTGGCGTGTAAAGTACCCGCTCGCTTTTCCCGTCCGGGTAGGTTACTTTTTTCTTCAGATTGACAGGAATGAGCTGATAGCGCACCAGCTTCATCTCGCCGTTACGGAACTCAAAATCCGCCCGACCCACGTATTTACCCCACTCGTGCGCCTGTACTATCCAGATACCGTTCTGACGGTCTGGCGCGCATGGCGTGCCCGGCACGTAGTCCACCTGCTTTTTGTTTTCGGAAGCCATACACACCGGATCCTGTGAGTGACCACCCACAATCATCGCCAGCGAGCCTGCCGGCAGGCTGCGCGCCATCTCCACGTCGCCGGGCGCATTGGAGCCGTGCTCGCCGTTATCGTAGTGTCCCATGTGGGTAGTGGCGATAATCACGTCCGGCTTTTCGTTCTGCTGCAGCTCCTGAATCACCAGCTTCGCTTCGTCTGCCGGTTTGCGGAATTCGATATCGGTGAAGAACTCAGGGTTGCCGATTTTTGCCGTATCGTCGGTGGTTAAGCCAATGACCGCGATTTTGAGATCCTGACGCTTAAACAGCGCCCACGGCTTAAACAGACGTTCGCCGGTGCTTTTCTGATAAATATTGGCGGAGAGGAACGGGAATTTGGACCATTTCTCCTGCTGACGCAGCACGCTCAGCGGGTTATCAAACTCGTGGTTACCCACGGCCATCGCGTCGTAACCGATTAAATTCATGCCGCGGAAATCGGGTTCAGCGTCCTGTAAATCGGATTCCGGCACGCCGGTGTTGATATCGCCCCCCGACAGCAGCAGCACGCTGCCGCCCTGGGCCGCCACCTCTTTGCGAATGCCGTCCACCAGCGTTTTTTGCGCCGACAGGCCGTATTCGCCGTATTCGCTGCGCCAGAAATGGCCGTGATGATCGTTAGTATGCAGAATAGTGATTTTATAGGTTTTATCTTTTTCATACGCCTGCGCGGGCAGGCTTGTCAGCCCCCATGCGGCGATGAGCGCCAGCGCGACGCCTCGCTTCATTAACTTCATCTTCTCTCTCCCTGACCAATAGACAAAGGCAAAAATTACAGTGACTAACAAGAATAGACAAATAAGTTTTCAGAATTGCGACTTTCTTCAAATGTCACACGCGGGTATGTTAGTCGGATAATAATTACACCCTGCATCTCTAATAACTAAAGACGTGGTACTTCTCTCTATGGCAATCAGTGAATCAACCCAGCCCGTTCCGGGCGCGCCGGCGTCGCCGCCAGCATCGCGCACCTCTTTTAAAGTCTTAGGCGCAATCAGCCTCTCGCACCTGCTCAACGACATGATCCAGTCGTTGATTCTGGCAATCTACCCGCTGCTGCAGTCCGAGTTTTCGTTAACCTTCGTACAGATCGGGATGATCACCCTGACCTTCCAGCTCGCCTCTTCGCTGCTACAGCCGGTGGTGGGCTACTGGACGGATAAATACCCGATGCCATGGTCGCTGCCGATAGGCATGTGCTTTACCTTAAGCGGGCTGGTGCTGCTGGCCATGGCGGGGAGTTTTGAAACGGTGTTGATTGCCGCGGCGCTGGTGGGCACCGGCTCGTCCGTCTTCCATCCGGAATCCTCCCGCGTGGCGCGTATGGCTTCCGGTGGTCGTCACGGGCTGGCGCAGTCACTCTTCCAGGTAGGGGGCAACTTCGGTAGCTCCCTCGGCCCGCTGCTGGCGGCGGTGATTATCGCCCCGTACGGCAAAGGCAACGTGGCCTGGTTTGTGCTGGCCGCGCTGCTGGCGATTATCGTGCTGGCGCAGATCAGCCGCTGGTATGCCGCTCAGCATCGCGTGAATAAAGGGAAACCTAAAGCGAAGGTTATCAATCCCCTGCCGCGCAATAAGGTTATCCTGGCCGTCTCTGTGCTGCTGGTGCTAATTTTCTCGAAATACTTCTATATGGCGAGCATCAGCAGTTATTACACCTTTTATCTGATGCAAAAATTCGGATTATCGGTACAGAATGCGCAGTTCCACCTGTTTGCCTTCCTGTTCGCCGTTGCGGCAGGTACGGTCATTGGCGGGCCGGTGGGGGATAAGATTGGCCGTAAATATGTCATTTGGGGCTCTATCCTCGGCGTGGCACCGTTTACCCTTATTTTGCCGTACGCGAGCCTTGAATGGACGGGGATTTTAACCGTGATTATTGGTTTTATCCTCGCTTCCGCCTTTTCCGCCATTCTGGTCTATGCCCAGGAGCTGCTGCCTGGCCGGATCGGTATGGTTTCCGGACTCTTTTTCGGTTTCGCCTTCGGCATGGGAGGGCTTGGCGCAGCGGTGTTAGGGATGGTTGCGGATCACACCAGCATCTTCCTGGTTTATAAAATCTGCGCTTTCCTGCCGCTTCTTGGGATGTTAACCATATTCCTGCCTGATAACCGTCATAAATCCTGAATTACGGGTAGCTAAAGTTTTGCTTTGGCTACCTTCCCCCCTTACGCCATAAGGGTTTCCTCTTTATCCCCTCACTGAATTTATCAATATGCGCTTTTTTACGTGCATATTGCCGTTTTATTCAAACTTCAACAATTATTCATAAACATAAGGGTAAAAATTGTCATAAACTATTACCTGGCTTTTTGGTATTTACGCCAAAAATGGAACCCCCACCACGAAAGGAGACGGAATGCACCACGCCACACCGCTTATTACCACCATTGTTGGTGGACTTGTGCTCGCTTTTATCCTTGGCATGATTGCCAATAAGCTGCGTATTTCTCCTCTTGTCGGCTATTTGTTAGCGGGTGTACTGGCGGGACCTTTCACGCCAGGCTTCGTGGCGGATACCAAACTGGCGCCTGAGCTGGCGGAACTGGGCGTGATCCTGCTGATGTTTGGCGTCGGTCTGCACTTCTCCCTGAAGGATTTGATGGCGGTAAAGTCGATTGCCATACCAGGAGCGATCGCCCAGATAGGGGTGGCGACGCTGCTGGGGATGGCGCTTTCCGCAGTGCTTGGCTGGTCGCTGATGACCGGCATCGTATTTGGGCTGTGCCTCTCAACCGCCAGTACCGTGGTGCTGCTGCGCGCGCTTGAAGAGAGGCAACTGATAGACAGCCAGCGCGGGCAGATCGCGATCGGCTGGCTGATTGTGGAAGATCTGGTGATGGTGCTGACGCTGGTCCTGCTGCCCGCCGTCGCCGGAATGATGGAAAAAGAGAACATCGGCTTCGCCTCGCTGGCGCTGGACATGAGCATCACCATCGGCAAGGTGGTGGCGTTTATCGCCATCATGATGCTGGTGGGCCGGCGTCTGGTGCCGTGGATCATGTCCCGCAGCGCGGCGACCGGCTCCCGCGAGCTGTTTACCCTCTCCGTGCTGGCGCTGGCGCTGGGCATTGCCTTTGGCGCTGTCGAGCTGTTTGATGTCTCCTTCGCGCTGGGCGCTTTCTTCGCCGGGATGGTGCTGAACGAGTCCGAGCTGAGCCACCGCGCGGCGCACGATACCCTGCCGCTGCGCGACGCCTTCGCCGTGTTGTTCTTTGTCTCCGTCGGCATGCTGTTTGATCCGATGGTTCTGATTCACCAGCCGCTGGCCGTGCTGGGCACGCTGGCGATCATCATCTTTGGTAAGTCGCTCGCCGCCTTCTTCCTGGTGCGGATGTTCGGCCACTCCCCGCGGACGGCTTTGACCATCGCCGCCAGCCTGGCGCAGATTGGTGAGTTCGCCTTTATCCTCGCCGGTCTGGGTATGGCCCTCAACCTGCTGCCGCAGGCCGGGCAAAATCTGGTGCTGGCGGGAGCGATTCTGTCGATTATGCTGAACCCGGTACTGTTTGCCCTGCTGGAAAAATACCTCGATAAAACCGAAACGCTGGAAGAACAAACGCTTGAAGAGGCCATCGAGGAAGAGAAGCAGATCCCGGTAGATATCTGTAACCATGCCCTGCTGGTGGGCTTTGGCCGCGTCGGCAGCCTGCTCGGTGAGAAGCTGATGGCGCAAGGGATCCCGCTGGTGGTGATAGAAACGTCGCGCACCCGCGTCGACGAACTGCGCGAGCGCGGTATTCGCGCGGTGCTGGGCAATGCGGCGAACGAAGAGATCATGGAGCTGGCGCATCTGGACTGTGCCCGCTGGCTATTGCTGACGATTCCGAACGGCTATGAAGCGGGCGAGATTGTGGCCTCCGCGCGCGAAAAGTGCCCAACAATTGAGATTATCGCCCGTGCACACTATGACGACGAGGTGGAGTACATTACCGAGCGCGGTGCAAATCAGGTGGTGATGGGCGAGCGCGAAATTGCGAATACGATGCTGACGTTGCTGGCGAAACCGCCGGCTGAAGAGGCTGTTACGGGGTAATTTGGTGCGGCCTGATGCCCTCACCCTAACCCTCTCCCACAGGGAGAGGGAACAAACACTAAAAACGGCAACCACAGGTTGCCGTTTTGCTTTTACCTGTCCCAATAAGCCTCTTCAAGGCTGTCTTCCCGTTCCGGCAGACCGCGCGTTAAGCGCGGTGAATGCTGGTTCAGCACCTGATAGCTCACGCGGTTGGCATATTTACACACCTGCGCCAGCGACGAATAGGTCAGCCAGCTGAACTTGTGCTTGCTGGAATTCGGCACGTTGGTTTTGTGGTAGGCGTTAGCGGTAATGTCGTGCAGCAGCGCGGCCAGCGCGCCGTCACCCGCACCGTTGGTGTTCATGATCTTCTCCGGCCCGCCCATGTACGGTGCGATGTGGGAGTAGATACGCAGAGGGTTCACGCAATCTTTATGGCGCATGCCGCGGCTGAACTCGTACTGGTTGAACTCGGCAATCGCGCCCGGCAGCAGCGGGTGCTGGGTTTTGCGTTTGCTCTCTTCCTCAGTGAAGCCCGCCATATACAGCCCGACAGGGCCGGCGGTGCAGAGCACCAGGTCCACCCAGTCCAGCGCTTTATCAGACGCCAATAGCGGATCGCTTTCACCAGTCAGCGCTTCGGCCTCTTCTTCGTTCATCGCCAGAATCGAGACGTGCTCTTTCAGGAACGCCTGCCACCACTCCGGGTTATCGGCAATCACGAATTTCGTGCCCAGGGTTAACACCACCGGCACATCGTACTTTTTGGCGTACTCAATCGCCTTCATGGTCGCTTCCGGCATCGGCTCGCCCGGCTTACAGCGCACCAGGTAGGAGGTCAGAACCAGCGCAGAGGCGCCCGCGATCACCTCTTCGGGAATGCTTTCCGCGCGCAGCTTGTTCATATGACCCGGGCTGATGGCAAAGGTACGTTCGCCGGACTCACCGATCAGCGTAAAACAGCGGCCAATCGGCCCGTCAACGCCCTGGAGATAGTTCAGATCGGTACGGCTGGAGGTGTTGCACAGGTAACGGTAGGCGTAGCCCCCGATTTCGATATTGCTGCACATCACGCCGAGCAGCACCGAGCGGTCGTCTGCCAGCACGGAGTAGTTGTGCATGGTGTTGCCGATGGTGCCGCCGGCAAACTGATGGGTAATCAGGTTTTCGCGCACCAGTTCCTGGTACAGCGCTTCGGCAACGTCGTCCTCAATGACCAGCGAGTGACCGGCGCTCAGACCGTAACGGGCGACAAACGCATCATCGACTTTCGCTTCAATGTCCACCAGCGTCTGATCGATACCGACGACCCACGCCGCGCTGGTTTCATTTTCTGGCTGGATTTGCTGCAGGAGCGGATCGCGGGCATCAACGGGGAAGTAATGTTTAGATTTGCGTTTACCGGGAAATTTCATGGTCTGAACTGTACGAAGAATATGGGCCGGGAATGGTAGCACAAACCCGGCCCGGAGTGCGATCAGCGGCTGTTCGTCACCAGCGAGACCATCATGTCGATATGTTCAGGCGAGTCGTTAAGCGCCGGAATGTACTCATACTTTTCGCCCCCGGCCTCAAGGAAAAACTCCCGGTTTTGCACCGCGATCTCCTCCAGCGTTTCCAGACAGTCTGCCGAAAAGCCCGGTGACATCACCTGGATGTGCTTCACGCCCTTCTCGCCGAGCATTTTAAGGGTCTCATCGGTGTACGGCGTCAGCCACGGCTCACGGCCAAAGCGCGACTGGAAGGTCATCATCACCTTCTCCGGCGGCAGGCCGAGGGCGGAGACCAGCTCGCGCGTGGTATCGCGGCAGCGCTGCGGGTAATCATCCCCTTCATTAGCGAAACGCTGAGGGATCCCGTGGTAGGAAAGCAGCAGCAGATCCGGCTCGCCGTGTTTTTCAAACGACGCACGGGCGCTGTTGGCAAGTGCTTTAATATAAAGCTCGTTATCAGCGTAATCGCGAATAAAGGTCACGCCAGGAATGCGGCGGCGGGTTGCCAGAATGCGGGCCAGCTCGTCCCAGACGGCGGCCACCGTCGAGCAGGAGTACTGCGGGTAAAGCGCCAGCACGACGATATGGTCCACCCCCTGCGCCAGCAGCGAGTCCACCGCGCTTTTCAGGGACGGTTTGCCGTAGCTCATGCCGAGCGCGACGGGCATCTCCGGCAGGCGGGCGGCCAGCGCTTTTTCCTGACGACGGCTGTACACCATCAGCGGCGAGCCCTCTTCCATCCAGACGGACTGATAGAGTTTGGCAACGCGCGGAGAGCGAATCGGCAGAATGACGCCACGCAGCAGCGGCCACCACAGCAGTCTCGGAAAATCCACGACGCGCGTGTCGCTTAAAAATTGTCGCAGATAGCGTTTTACCGCGTCTGGAGTGGGTGCTTCTGGAGTGCCCAGATTGGCAAGCAGGATGCCGGTTTTCGCCTGACTCATTCACGCCTCTTAACCATTTGATAGGTTGTCAATTGTAGCGGAAATGCGTTTAAACGAAACCCATTGCTGTAATAGGTGAGATGAGAATATTTCTCACCCGGGAGCCCGGGTGAGAGGCGCGCGATTAGCCGAGGATTTTTTCCAGCTCTGCACGAACGTCAGCCACGGCTTTGGTGCCGTCAACTTTCGCGTATTTGGTGTTACCCGCCTGCGCTTCTTTAGTGTAGTAGCCGATCAGCGGCGCGGTCATCTGATGGTATTCCACCAGGCGTTTACGCACGGTCTCTTCCTGATCGTCTTTACGGGTGGTCAGCTCTTCGCCGGTCACGTCGTCTTTGCCTTCAACCTTAGGCGGGTTGAATTTGATGTGGTAAACGCGGCCAGAAGCAGCGTGCACGCGGCGGCCAACGATGCGGTCAACGATCAGCTCGTCCGGTACGTCAAACTCCAGAACGTAGTCCACGTTGATGCCCGCTTCTTTCATGGCGTCAGCCTGAGGAATGGTGCGTGGGAAGCCGTCCAGCAGGAAACCGTTACGGCAGTCTTCCTGAGCAATGCGCTCTTTGACCAGAGCAATAACCAGCTCGTCGGTTACCAGCTTGCCCGCGTCCATGATGTCTTTCGCTTGTTTACCCAGCTCGGAGCCAGATTTAACAGCGGCGCGCAGCATGTCACCGGTGGAGATTTGCGGAATACCGTATTTCTCCATGATGAACTGAGCCTGAGTTCCTTTACCCGCGCCCGGAGCGCCAAGCAGAATAATACGCATTGCGAAAATCCCCTCAAAAGTCGTTTCAATTTTTCAAAAGCGCTAAACAATACCACCAGAATGGGCATCGCTCAAGGAAGGCGGGAAGGCTGAAACGGTTAATGGGGGGAGATTATTTGGAGTTGTGCGGTCTGGTGCCCTCACCCCGGCCCTCTCCCACGGGGAGAGGGAGAAGACCAGGGGGGGCGTGGTCAATTACGCCAGCAGCAGCGCATTCACACGTTTAATGAACAGGTTAGGATCTTCCAGCGTGCCGCGCTCGGCCAGCAAGGACTGATCCAGCAACAGTTCAACCCACTCGGCAAAGCGGGCGTCGTCCTGGGTATCCGCGGCGCGTTTCACCAGCGGATGATCCGGATTAAGCTCAAAGATATATTTCACTTCCGGCACCGCCTGGCCCGCCGCGGCGAACAGCTTCGCCATCTGGGTGCTCATTTCGTCGGCATCGGTGGTGACAATCGCCGGGGTGTCGGTCAGACGATGCGTGAAGCGCACCTCTTTCACGCGGTCGCCCAGCAGGGTTTTCACGCGTTCAACGAACGGCTCCAGCGCCTTCTCGGCTTCTTTCGCGCTTTCGTCCACTTCATCCGCCAGCTTGTCGATGGATTCGTCCGCTTTAGCGACAGACTGGAACGCCTTCCCGTCGAACTCGGTCAGGTAGTTCATCATCCACTCGTCGATGCGGTCAGAAAGCAGCAGCACTTCGATGCCTTTCTTACGCAGCAGCTCCAGGTGCGGGCTGCTCTTCGCCGCCGCGTAGCTGTCGGCGGTGATGTAGTAAATCTTCTCCTGCCCTTCTTTCATGCGGGAGATGTACTCTTCCAGCGACACGGTCTGCACGGAGGAGTCGGTGTGCGTAGAGGCAAAGCGCAGCAGTTTGGCGATGGTTTCAATGTTCGCCATGTCTTCAGCCGGGCCTTCTTTCAGCACCAGGCCGAACTGTTTCCAGAAGGTTTGGTATTTTTCGGCATCGTCTTTCGCCAGTTTTTCCAGCATCTGCAGCGCACGTTTGGTCAGGGCGTTGCGCAGGTTACGGGTGACGGTGCTGTCCTGCAGAATTTCACGCGAAACGTTCAGCGGCAGATCGTTGGAATCTATCAGACCGCGTACAAAGCGCAGGTAGTTCGGCATGAACTGCTCGGCGTCGTCCATAATGAATACGCGCTGCACGTACAGCTTCAGGCCGTGCTTGTGATCGCGGTTCCACATGTCCCACGGCGCCTGCGCCGGGATGTACAGCAGGCTGGTGTACTCCTGCTTACCTTCCACGCGGTTGTGGCTCCAGGTCAGCGGGTCGGTAAAGTCGTGGGCGATGTGCTTGTAGAACTCGTTGTATTCGTCGTCTTTAATTTCCGACTTATTGCGCGTCCACAGCGCCTGAGCCTTGTTGATCTTCTCCCAGGAAACCACGGTTTCACCGTCTTTCTCTTCCTGTTTTTCAATCTCTACCGGCAGGGCGATGTGATCGGAATACTTGCTGATGATGGAGCGCACGCGCCAGTCGTTCAGGAAATCGTCTTCGCCTTCGCGCAGGTGCAGGGTGATTTCAGTCCCGCGATCCGCTTTGGTGATGTCATCAACGGTGTACTCGCCTTCCCCTTTGGATTCCCACAGCACGCCGTTCTCGGCGCTGTCGCCCGCCGCACGGGTGCGCACGGTAACTTTGTCGGCCACGATGAACGCCGAGTAGAAACCGACGCCGAACTGGCCGATGAGCTGGCTGTCTTTCGCCTGGTCAGAACCCATGGACTCGAGGAACGCTTTGGTGCCGGATTTGGCGATGGTTCCGAGGTGGTCGATCACCTCGTCGCGGTTCATCCCGATGCCGTTATCGGCGATGGTCAGGGTGCGGTTCTCTTTGTTGAAAGAGACGCGCACGCGCAGCTCGCCGTCGCCTTCGTACAGATCCGGGTTGGACAGCGCGCGGAAGCGCAGCTTGTCCGCCGCATCGGAGGCGTTGGAAATCAGCTCACGCAGGAAAATTTCTTTGTTGGAATACAGGGAATGGATCATCAGGTGCAGAAGCTGTTTTACTTCTGACTGGAAACCACGGGTTTCTTGTCCTTTCATCTAAGTCGACCTCAACAATGCCATTTAATGGGGTTTTAAAACGTTGAGGGAGAGATGGGGATAAGGGGAGAAATTTTCAAGCGGAGGCCGCGCGCGCAGCCTCCGTTTGGTCAGAAAATAATCTTGTGGCGTCCGGCCAGCGAGTGCGACAGCGTGGTGCCATCGACCATCTCCAGCTCGCCGCCCACCGGCACGCCGTGGGCGATGCGGCTGGCATCAACGCCGTACTGCGCGCACAGCTCGGCGATGTAGTTGGCGGTTGCCTCCCCTTCCACCGTTGGGTTGGTGGCGAGGATCACCTCTTTGATCGTTTCGGACTCAAGACGCTGTTCAAGGCGGTCAAGACCGATATCATCCGGGCCAATGCCGTCGAGCGGGGAGAGATGCCCCATCAGCACGAAGTAGCGGCCGGAAAACTGCCCGGTTTGTTCGATGGCGTAGATGTCCGCCGGACTCTCCACCACGCAAATCTGACCGTTTTCCTGACGACGCGGGTTCGTACAGATGTTACACACGTCCTGCTCGGTAAAGGTGCGGCAATCCGCACAGTGACCAATTTCTGACATGGCGCGGGTCAAAGCCTGCGCCAGGCGCATCCCGCCGCTGCGGTCGCGCTGCAATAGCGTAAACGCCATGCGCTGCGCCGACTTCGGGCCAACGCCCGGCAGGCAGCGCAACGCTTCCATTAACTGCGTGAGCAGCGGACTGGTTTGCATCAGAATGGCATCTTGAAGCCAGGCGGCAACTGCATACCGCTGGAAACAGAGGCCATTTTCTCTTTCTGGGTTTCGTCGATACGGCGAGCGGCATCGTTAAACGCGGCTGCAACCAGATCTTCCAGCATCTCTTTGTCGTCTTCGAGCAGGCTCGGGTCGATTTCCACGCGACGGCAGTTGTGCGCACCGTTGATGGTCACCTTGACCAGACCGGCACCGGATTCACCCGTGACTTCCAGCTGAGCGATCTCTTCCTGCATTTTCTGCATTTTTTCCTGCATCTGCTGAGCCTGCTTCATCAGGCCACCCAGACCGCCTTTTCCACCAAACATAGGCTTCTCTCTTCTTTCACGTTTAAGGATTACAACCGTAAGTCAGACTCACGATCAAATGGGGCGAATACTCTCTTCATCCAGATCGGCGTCGAAGAACCGGCGCAGGGTCTGAATGTTGTTATCCGCAATTATCGCCTCGCGCGCCTGCGCGAGCTTCTCTTCATAAATGGCCTGGCGCCATTCGAGCGGCGTTTTCACTGCCGGATTATCATCTTCAATGATAGTCAATTCAACCGGTGAGCCCTGTAAAGCAGCAAGCGCCTCGGCCAGCGCCTTTTGCGCGCCAGGGGAATTGAGGTGCCGCTGGCCCGGACGCAGGTGCAGACACACCTGATTGCCGTCCTGCTCTTTCCAGGCGTTCAGCGCGACCTGCTCCACCAGCTTCGGCAGCTGGAGTTTGCTGACCTCGGCGGCCCAGGCGTCCCGCGCGATAGACTCTTCGGCAAGCTTCGCGGAAAGCTCCGGCGTTTTCTCATGCTCCAGCGCCTTTTTCAGCGCTTTTGGCGTGGCGACCTCTTCCTTCACCGTTTCAGTAATGGTGGTTGCCTTCCAGCGGTAAGCCTCTTCTTTCACCGGGGCTTTCTGCTCGAGCGCGGACGGTGCCGGACGCGACTGTACGCGCTCCGTTACCGAGGCCAGTCGTTCAAGCGCGGCGTTGTTCACCGGCCGCGCTCTTCCTGGCGCTGCCGGTTCACTCTTTTTTGGTTTGGTTACTCCCTGCGCACGCTGTAGCTGGCTGCGTGCGGCAAGCACCGAACTGGTGGCATCCGACAGCGGCACGTTTTGCTGCGGCGGCGGTGTCGGCTGCGGTGGCACCTGCTGCGGCGACATCACCGCCGTAGGGGCGACCGGGGCGAAAGACTGCCGCGGCACTTCAGGCTCCGGCAACGGCATGCGCGGGTGGAACGCCAGCGCGCGCAGCAGCGTCATTTCAACGCCCATACGTGGATCAGGCGCGTACGGCAGCTCTTTGCGGCCAATCAGCAGCGTCTGGTAATACAGCTGTACGTCGGCAGGCGGCACGGTGCGGGCAAGTTCACGCATCCGCTGTTCAATGGCGGCCATGTCCGCACCGATGGCGGACGGTGAAAGCTGCAACATCGCCACGCGGTGCAGCAGGCTGAGCATCTCGACCAGCAGCGCTTCCCATTCAATCCCCCGCCCCGCGGCGGCGTTGACCAGCGACATCACGCGCTCACCGTTGGCGGCAATCATCGCTTCGATAAGCGACAGCGCCTGATCGTCATCCAGCGTGCCGAGCATGGTGCTGACCGCCTCGGTGGAGAGCTTACCGTCACCGCTGGCAATGGCCTGGTCGGTCAGGCTCAGCGCATCACGCAGGCTGCCGTCCGCCGCGCGGGCCAGCAGCTGCAGGGCGCGCGGTTCGTGGACAATATTCTCTTCATCGAGAATGTGCTCAAGCTGCGCGCGGATCTGCTCAACGTCCAGCGCCTTCAGATGGAACTGCAGGCAGCGCGACAGGATGGTGACCGGCAGCTTTTGCGGATCGGTGGTCGCCAGCAGGAATTTAACGTGCGCGGGCGGCTCTTCCAGCGTTTTCAGCAGGGCGTTAAAACTGTGGCGCGACAGCATGTGCACTTCATCGATCAGATAGACCTTGAAGCGGCCACGCGCCGGGGCGTACTGCACGTTGTCGAGCAGATCGCGGGTATCTTCCACTTTGGTGCGCGAGGCGGCGTCAATCTCGATCAGATCGACAAAACGCCCCTGCTCGATCTCCCGGCAGTTATCGCACACGCCGCAAGGGGTGGCGGTGATCCCGGTTTCGCAGTTGAGACCTTTCGCCAGCAAACGGGCAATAGAGGTCTTACCGACGCCGCGGGTGCCGGAAAAAAGATAGGCGTGATGGATGCGACCTAGCGACAAGCCGTTCGCCAGGGCCGTCAGCACATGTTCCTGACCGACAACGTCAGCAAAGGTTTGTGGTCGCCATTTACGGGCTAACACCTGATAACTCATGGGCAGGCTCTGCAACGCTGGAAGGTGAATTTATGGAGGGGAATGCTACCACAACCTCACCCATTGAGCGAGGTTGTGAAAACCGGGATTAGTGACCCGGGAAAGGCACCAGGCTGTAGCTGGTAATGCCCTGTTTTTCCAGGCGCTGTTCACCGCCGAGATCGAACAAGTTGATGATGAATGCCGCGTCGGTCACTTCTCCACCCAGACGGCGGATCAACTTCACGGTGGCTTCAATGGTGCCGCCGGTTGCCAGCAGATCGTCCACCACCAGCACTTTGTCGCCTGGCTTGATGGCATCAACGTGGATTTCCAGCTGATCGGTGCCGTACTCCAGCTCGTAGCTCTCCGCGATGGTTTCACGCGGCAGCTTGCGCGGCTTACGCACCGGCACAAAACCCACGCCCATCGCCAGCGCAACCGGTGCGCCAAACAGGAAGCCACGGGCTTCGGTACCTACTACTTTGGTGATCCCGGCGTTTTTATAACGCTCGACCAGCAGTTCAATGCTGAGCGCGTACGCTTTCGGGTCTTCCAGCAAGCTGGTGACATCACGGAAAAGAATGCCAGGCTTTGGATAGTCCTGGATGCTTTTGATGCTGTTTTTCAGATATTCAAGCTGCTGTGCAGTTGCGGTCATCGGTTTGTGCCTAAATGAAACAGTGTTACTCACGGCGCGCAACGAGTCGGCAAAGGTAACAATTGTTTAACCTTTAACCAGGCGCGCCTGTGCTCGAAAACGGTCGAATTTACTGGCTGTACGCAATAATTGCAACAGCCATTATGAGGCTTCAGTGCTTTTGTTGCTTTTCATCAACCACGGGGATCCGCCACATGAAGATCAGCAGGCAGGTCAGAATGAACAGCAGCAGGATCCGCACCCACATCATTTTCACCAGCCAGAGTGAGATTGCGAAGGTAATGAGGATCACCGCGATCGCGCGAGGCTTGGCGCCGGGCGGCATGGCCCGGTGTTTTTGCCAGTGGCGCAGGTAACCGCCAAACCACGAGCGGTAGAGCAACCAGTGGTGAAAACGCGGCGACGACCGGGCGAAGCACCAGGCCGCCAGCAGGATGAACGGCGTGGTAGGCAGCAAGGGCAAAACCACGCCCAGCGTGCCCAGCACTACCGCGAGCCAGCCAATGATGATTAAAATAGTACGCTGCATAATGCGAATCGTTATCAAACTGAACGGCTACTTTACCACTGGAGAGCGCCTTGAAAACAGCCTTGCTTCTTGAGACGCTGCAAAATCAGCTAACAACACTGCGGACTCAGGCCACGCCGCTGATGGGCCACGCCACGGTGAAGCCGCGCTTTGACCGTCAGCTGTTCCGCACCCGCAGTACCTTAATTCAGGATTATCTTGCGGAGGCGCAGACCAACCTTGACGAGCTTCGTCACGCGGTTGAGAGTGAACAGCTGGAGCAGGCTCAGTGGCTCGCAGAGCATCTCACTGAGCAGATCACTGCTATGCATCGTGAAATCGCCGCCTGGCCGCTGCGCGCCTGGGACAGCGCCTCGCCTGGGCTCGGAAAATGGCAGCGCAAGCGGCTGGAGAACCAGGAGTTCGAGCGTCGCCTGTTTGAGATGAAACGCGAGCGCGAAACGCGCCTGAACAACAGCGAAACGCTGGAAGAGCAGCAGCTATTGATGCGCGAGATTAGCGCACTGGAAGGACGCATCGTTCGCTGCCGTCAGGCGCTGGATGAAATTGAGCGCGTGATTGAACGCCTGACCCGTTAACAGGAGCCACATCTATGTCACTGGAAAATGCACCCGATGAGGTCAAGCTGGCCGTCGATTTAATTATGCTGCTGGAGAATCATGAGATCCCGGCGGAGACAGTGCTGAAGGCACTGGAGATTGTGCGACGGGATTTTGAAGGAAAGGTGAAGGCCGGTTGCCCTCACCCTAACCCTCTCCCTTGAGGGAGAGGGGACCGTTAGGTGCGGTTTGAAAGATCTGCATTGATTCGCTTTTTACCCTCTCCCCTCCGGGGAGAGGGCTGGGTGAGGGTCATCTCCCTTAATCTCGCGCTTCACTTCCGTGTGCTCATCGCCTTTCTCATTATGCAGGTGAACCTCAAGCTGGTTGAAGGCGATGTTAATGTTGTTTTCACGGCACAGGCGGTCGATCGCGCGGTTCAATTCGTCCACGGTGTAGCTGCGATCGCGCAGTTCACGCACGTATAAACGCAGTTCGTGATCCAGCGTACTTGGCCCGAAGGTGGTGAAGAACACGTCTGGCGCTGGATCGTGCATGACCTTTGGATGCGATTTAGCGGCTTTTAGCAATACCTCTTTCACTTTATCCAGATCGGAACCGTAGGCCACGCCGAGGCGAATCACCACGCGCGTGGTGGTATCCGAGAGCGACCAGTTGATCAGACGCTCGGTCACGAACGCTTTGTTCGGGATAATCACCTCTTTACGATCGAAGTCGGTGATGGTGGTGGCACGAATACGGATCTTGCTGACCGTACCGGAGAAGGTACCGATGGTAACGGTATCGCCAATTCGTACAGGACGTTCGAACAGGATGATCAGGCCAGAGACGAAGTTACCGAAGATCTCCTGCAGGCCGAAACCAAGACCGACCGAGAGAGCGGCCGCCAGCCACTGCAGTTTATCCCACGAGACGCCCAGCGAGCCGAATACCGTCATCGCGCCGACAATAATGATGACGTAATTCAGGATGGTGGTGATGGCGTATGACGCCCCCTGGCGCAGGTTCAGCCGTGACAGAACCAGCACTTCCAGCAGACCCGGCAGGTTGCGAATTAGCGCCCAGGCCACCACCGAAGACACCAGCGCAAACAGCAGGCTGCCCATGGTGACGCTTTTCATCACCGCCGCGCCAGCTTCGGTACCGTTGTATTGCCAGAGGGTAATACTGTCGAGATAGGCGAAGACCGTAATTAAATCAGACCAGATCGCCCAGAACATCACGGCAAACAGGGCGATCATCACCAGCATGGTGATACGCAGCGTCTGCTGGTTAACCTGCTCCAGCGCGATGGTCGGCTCTTCCTGCGGCTCCGCGCCTTCGGCCCCCTCTTTCACCTGATGCTGACGACGCGCTATCGCACGGCGGTAAGCAATGCGGCGGGCCGCAACGCTTAAGCCGCGCAGCACGGTCTGATAGAGCAGGTTCCAGACGATCACCAGATAGACCGTCTCGATCCAGCGCCCGGACAGACGCAGCGTGGTGTAGAAGTAGCCCGTTGCCGTAAGCACCATCAGCGCCAGCGGAATGATCGCCAGCACCGTCACGGTGGCCAGACGAAGATTATGGGACTCTTTATCGCGCCAGCTGTCGCGGCACATCGGCCACATCAGGATGGCAATCAGCAGCAGGTTCAGCAGAATGACCAGCTGACCCAGCACATCATCCATCAGATGCAGCGGGGAAAGCTCAGAAATAACCGACCAGAAGTGCAGCGGCAGGAGCGCCAGGCTGACGCGCACAATTTGACGGCGCCAGTGGCTGGTTAGCTGAGCAGGCATGTTGAAGTGACGCACCGCCACGCCGTCTTTTTCCAGCACCTTCCAGCACACGCCAAATACCAGCCAGAACAGCGCCAGTTTTTTACTGAACGCCCAGAGCAGATCGCTGACGTTAAGCTGCATCGTGAGCAGAATCAGCCCCACGGCCAGAATGATCAGGCACACCGGCAGCGCGCGAATGAGATCGATCAGAATCGCTTTTGGCGTATGGAGCTGGCTGTCGTTGCGCAGTTGCCCCACCTCCGACGCCAGCTTCGCCTGGTACTGTTTCAGCCATTTCAAACGCCAGCGGATAAGACCGGCGATCAGCAGCAGCGGTAAACCGGCCAGGAAAGCAATCATTACCGCAGGCCAGGCTTTTTCCCAGTTCACGGTGATTTTCATGCTCTTAATCTGCGTTTTCAGCGTTTCCGGGAAGGACTTAATCCAGTCCCAGTCCATCGGCTTGTTGCTGTTCACCCAGAAAATCTGCTGCGTCAAAATCTCCTGCAGGCTTTTTGACACGCTGACCAGCTGCTGCTGGTTGATCTGCAGGTTAATCGCCATCATCAGCTGGTTGCCCAGCTGTTTGTTGAGCTGGTCCAGCAGTTCGCGGCGCATATCCACCACCTGGAGCAGCGCGTCATGCACCTCAGGGTTTACGTCGCTGGAATGGCCCTCTTCAATTTTGGCGACGAAGGTATCGCTCTGGAAAAGGGCATCGCGCTGCTGGTTGACGTCAAACTGTTCCAGACGTAAATCCGCAATGCGGTTGGTCATGTCCTCCAGCTCGTCGGCGGACGGCAGCGTCTGCTGCTGCTGGTAGAGAATACGCGACAGCAGGAGACTGCCCTTCAGGACCGCAATCTGCTCTTTAATATTGCGTTCCGCCTGCAGCGCGCGATCCAGCCAGTTTTTCACCTTGATATTTTGCTGAACCAGCGAGTTGCCGTTTTCTGTCGCCAGTATCAGGCGCTGACTGAGCTGATGGTTAGCCTCAAGCTCCTGTTTCACCAGCGGGTTGGCCTGAATGCGGGCAGTTTCGTCCGGCGATACGGCCTCCTGGGCGGTTTTTTCCGTCAGGGTCAGACGTTTGCTGTTTACCGCTTCCTGCAACAGCTGAAGCTGGTGTTCAAGGCGATTAATATTCGCCGTCACGTAATCACGCTGTTTCTGAAGCGTGTCCTGCAGCACCGTATTCCCTTCCAGGCTTTTACGCTGCTGTTCGATTTGCGCATTGAGCAACGACTGCTGAACCAGCAGCAGAGTTTGCTGCGTCGGGCGCAGCGTGCCTTCGCCCACCGTCGTGCCGTTCAGTCGGTTGCGGATCTGCTGCAGCTGCTGAGACGCGGTGTACATCGCATTTTGCACGCGCTCGGGCTGGGTTTGCAGGGAGACAAGCTGGCTGTTGTAGGTCGCGAGGTCGGACTGTGCGGTTTGCAGGTCGTCGAGCAGCTGGGCGACGCGCGATTCCAGCTGACGTAAAGAGAGCGTGGAGAGCGTCTTGCGCGTTTCGTCGTCGTTATCGACGTCACTCAGCGCGCTCAGCGCTTCCGTGGCCTTACGCATGTTCTCCGGTGCCTGCGCCACCTTCTGACGAAGTTGGGTGGTTTCTGCTTTAACGCGCTCAATCTTATCAATATTTTCCAGCGTTTCCGTTAGATCCTGCTGGGTGAGTTTCTCCTGAGGAGAGAGCTCTTTTTGTTTATTCAGAGTGTCGAGCTGCGACTGAATTTCACTGCGCGAGGGAATATCAGTGCTGTTATCTGCGCGAGCCCAGGTCAGCGGCGCAGTGGAGAAGAAAAACAGCATAGCAAAGAGCAATGCAAATACAGGATGTTGCGAGCGATTGATGGGCAGCATAGTTGTGAATGATGTCAGCAGATGACCGAAAATAGTCCGGCGTGAAGAATATCACGCTCGCCGGAAGCAGAATAGCGCGAACATTACCCTCTAAGATAAATCCTGGAATGACTCAGGCAGATAACGAAGGCGCGTCGCCGCGCAGCGTGGGGCAGAGCTGTAGCATTTCCAGTAAAATCGCCACGTAGCTGCGGGCTTCCTCTTTGAGGTCAAAGGACTGCGGCGCAAACAGCCAGTTTTCCATGAGCCCTGAAATGTAGCTGCGCATCAGGACAGCCGCCCGGCGGGTCAGCAGACTGGCTGGTAACAGTTTTGCCTGCATACACAGATTCAGGTTCTGTTCAATCCGGTCATAGCTCTCCAGGCTGAGGCTGCGCTGCGCCTGTTGCACCACCGCCATTTCGCCCACGAACTCGCATTTATGAAAAATAATTTCCATCATTAATCTGCGACGCTCTTCAACTACCGTTGCTTCAAGGATATATACTAATATTTCTCTCAATACTGAGAGTGGATCGTCAGGGAATTTTGCCCGATACTCACTCTCGAGATCGCTAATGCTGGACTCTGAAAGCTCCCAGATTTCACTGAACAGATCTGACTTGTCTTTAAAATGCCAGTAAATCGCTCCCCGCGTCACACCAGCGGCCTGAGCAATTTGCGCCAGCGAGGTTGAAGAAACACCCTGCTGAGAGAACAAACGTATCGCCACATCCAGAATGTGTTGTCGGGTTTCCAGCGCTTGTTGTTTAGTTTTTCGTGCCATAGGTGAGTGAATTTACAGGAGTTAGATTTACATACATTTGTGAATGTATGTACCATAGCATGACGATAATATAAACGCAGCAATGGGTTTTAGACTCAGGACCCTTGATCAATTTGAAATCGGACACTCGAGGTTTACATATGAACAAAAACAGAGGGTTAACGCCTCTGGCGGTCGTTCTGATGCTCTCAGGCAGCTTAGCGCTTACAGGATGTGACGACAAACCGGCTCAACAAGGAGCTCAGCAGGCGCCAGAAGTCGGCGTTGTGACACTCAAATCTGAACCTCTGCAGATCACCACCGAATTACCAGGCCGTACTAGCGCTTACCGCATTGCGGAAGTTCGTCCTCAGGTTAGCGGCATTATCCTGAAGCGTAACTTTACCGAAGGCGGCGATGTGCAGGCCGGTGAGTCTCTGTATCAGATTGATCCCGCGACCTATCAGGCTTCTTATGAAAGCGCGAAAGGTGACCTGGCTAAAGCACAAGCGGCGGCAAAAATTGCCCAGCTGACGCTGAACCGCTACCAGAAACTGCTCGGCACGAAGTACATCAGCCAACAGGATTACGATACCGCCCTGGCAGATGCCCAGCAGGCTAATGCAGCCGTGGTAGCAGCCAAAGCGGCAGTCGAAACTGCCCGCATCAACCTGGCCTATACCAAAGTGACCTCCCCTATCAGCGGACGTATTGGTAAATCTTCCGTGACGGAAGGGGCACTGGTACAGAACGGTCAGACCACTGCGCTGGCTACCGTGCAGCAGCTCGATCCGATCTACGTTGACGTGACGCAGTCCAGCAATGATTTCCTGCGCCTGAAACAGGAGCTGGCTAACGGCACCCTGAAACAGGAAAACGGCAAAGCCAAAGTGGAGCTGGTTACCAACGACGGTATCAAGTTCCCGCAGGAAGGTACTCTGGAATTCTCCGACGTGACGGTCGACCAGACCACCGGTTCCATCACCTTACGTGCGATTTTCCCGAACCCTGACAAAAATCTGCTGCCAGGTATGTTCGTTCGCGCGCGTCTGGAAGAAGGAACGAATCCAACCGCACTTCTGGTTCCACAGCAGGGTGTGACCCGTACGCCACGCGGCGATGCGAGCGCACTGGTTGTCGGGGCAGATAACAAAGTCGAAACGCGCAATATCACCGCCACTCAGGCGATTGGCGATAAATGGCTGGTGACGGAAGGTCTGAAAGATGGCGATCGCGTGATTGTTACTGGTTTGCAAAAAGTACGTCCTGGCGCGCAGGTAAAAGCACAGGAAGTGACATCTGACGATAAACAACAAGCTTCGGCCGCTGGCCAGTCAGAACAAACCAAGTCTTAACTTAAACAGGAGCCGTTAAGACATGCCTAATTTCTTTATCGATCGCCCCATATTTGCGTGGGTGATCGCCATTATCATCATGCTGGCCGGGGGACTTGCGATCCTGAAGCTGCCTGTTGCGCAATATCCAACGATTGCGCCACCGGCGGTGACGATCTCCGCAACCTACCCGGGGGCTGATGCGAAAACGGTGCAGGATACCGTAACTCAGGTTATCGAACAGAACATGAACGGTATCGATAACCTGATGTACATGTCCTCAAACAGTGACTCCACCGGTACGGTTCAGATTACCCTGACCTTTGAATCCGGTACAGATGCGGACATTGCGCAGGTTCAGGTGCAGAACAAACTGCAGCTGGCGATGCCTCTTCTGCCGCAGGAAGTGCAACAGCAGGGTGTGAGCGTCGAGAAATCGTCCAGCAGCTTCCTGATGGTTGTCGGCGTTATCAACACCAACGGCACTATGACGCAGGAGGATATTTCCGACTACGTGGGCGCCAACATGAAGGACGCCATCAGCCGTACGTCCGGTGTGGGTGACGTTCAGCTGTTCGGTTCCCAGTACGCGATGCGTATCTGGATGGATCCGAACAAACTGAACAACTTCCAGCTGACGCCGGTTGACGTGATTAACGCGATTAAAGCGCAGAACGCCCAGGTGGCAGCCGGTCAGTTAGGCGGTACGCCGCCGGTGAAAGGTCAGCAGCTTAACGCGTCCATTATCGCGCAAACCCGTCTGACCTCCGCCGATGAGTTCAGCAAAATTCTGCTGAAGGTGAACCAGGACGGTTCGCAGGTTCGTCTGCGCGACGTGGCCAAGGTTGAGCTGGGTGGTGAGAACTACGACATCATCGCGAAGTTTAACGGTAAACCGGCCTCTGGCCTGGGTATCAAACTGGCGACGGGCGCGAACGCCCTGGACACCGCGACGGCGATCCGTGCGGAACTGAAGAAGATGGAACCGTTCTTCCCGTCAGGTCTGAAAATCGTTTATCCGTATGACACTACGCCTTTCGTTAAAATTTCGATTCACGAAGTGGTTAAAACGCTGGTAGAAGCGATCATCCTGGTGTTCCTGGTGATGTATCTGTTCCTGCAAAACTTCCGCGCGACGCTGATCCCAACCATCGCCGTGCCGGTCGTTCTGCTGGGGACCTTTGCCATCCTTGCAGCCTTTGGGTTCTCGATAAACACCCTGACGATGTTCGGGATGGTGCTCGCCATCGGCCTGCTGGTGGATGACGCCATCGTGGTAGTAGAGAACGTCGAGCGCGTGATGGCGGAAGAAGGTTTGCCGCCGAAGGAAGCCACCCGTAAATCCATGGGCCAGATCCAGGGCGCGCTGGTGGGTATCGCGATGGTGCTGTCCGCGGTATTTATCCCGATGGCCTTCTTCGGGGGCTCTACGGGTGCGATTTACCGCCAGTTCTCCATTACCATCGTTTCCGCGATGGCGCTGTCGGTACTGGTGGCGTTGATCCTGACGCCAGCGCTGTGTGCCACCATGCTGAAGCCAGTTCAGAAAGGCGGTCACGGCGAGCATAAAGGGTTCTTCGGCTGGTTTAACCGCATGTTTGATAAGAGCACGCACCACTACACCGACAGCGTGGGCAATATCCTGCGCAGCACCGGTCGTTATCTGCTGCTCTATATTATCATCGTTGTGGGGATGGCTTTCCTGTTCGTTCGTCTGCCAAGCTCGTTCCTGCCAGATGAAGACCAGGGCGTGTTCCTGACGATGGCGCAGCTTCCGGCAGGGGCGTCGCAAGAGCGTACCCAGAAAGTGCTGGATGAAGTGACGGACTACTACCTCACCAAAGAGAAAGCGAACGTTGAATCCGTGTTTGCGGTTAACGGCTTTGGCTTTGCGGGTCGTGGTCAGAACACCGGTATCGCCTTCGTTTCTCTGAAAGACTGGGCGGATCGTCCGGGCGATGAGAATAAAGTTGAAGCGATCACGGGCCGTGCCATGGGCACCTTCTCGCAGATTAAAGATGCGATGGTCTTCGCCTTTAACCTGCCAGCGATTGTTGAACTGGGTACGGCAACCGGTTTCGACTTCCAGCTGATCGACCAGGGCGGTCTGGGTCATGAGAAACTGACGCAGGCGCGTAACCAGCTATTCGGCGAAGTGGCTAAACACCCTGACCTGCTGGTTGGCGTACGTCCAAACGGCCTGGAAGATACGCCGCAGTACAAGATCGATATCGATCAGGAGAAAGCGCAGGCGCTGGGCGTGTCCATCAGCGACATCAATACCACGCTGGGTGCGGCCTGGGGCGGTAGCTACGTCAACGACTTCATCGACCGCGGTCGCGTGAAGAAAGTGTACGTGATGTCAGAAGCGCAGTACCGTATGCTGCCGAACGATATTAACAACTGGTACGTTCGCGGCAGCAATGGCCAGATGGTGCCGTTCTCAGCCTTCTCGACGTCGCGCTGGGAATACGGTTCACCGCGTCTGGAACGTTACAACGGTCTGCCGTCGATGGAAATCCTGGGTCAGGCCGCGCCGGGCCGAAGCACCGGTGAAGCCATGAACCTGATGGAAGAGCTGGCAAGCAAACTGCCTGCGGGTATCGGCTATGACTGGACCGGTATGTCCTATCAGGAACGTCTGTCCGGTAACCAGGCCCCTGCCCTGTACGCCATTTCACTGATTGTGGTCTTCCTGTGTCTGGCGGCACTGTACGAGAGCTGGTCAATTCCGTTCTCCGTTATGCTGGTGGTTCCACTCGGGGTTATCGGTGCGCTGCTTGCCGCAACGTTCCGTGGATTGACCAACGACGTGTACTTCCAGGTAGGCCTGCTGACAACCATTGGCTTGTCGGCGAAGAACGCGATACTTATCGTTGAATTCGCCAAAGATCTGATGGAGAAAGAAGGCAAAGGGCTTATCGAGGCGACGCTTGAAGCGGTGCGTATGCGTCTGCGTCCAATCCTGATGACCTCTCTGGCGTTCATCCTCGGCGTAATGCCGCTGGTTATCAGCTCCGGTGCTGGCTCCGGTGCGCAGAACGCGGTAGGTACAGGTGTAATGGGCGGTATGATCACCGCGACCGTACTGGCTATCTTCTTCGTCCCGGTGTTCTTCGTGGTGGTTCGCCGCCGCTTCAGCCGTAAGAATGAAGATGTTGAGCATAGTCATTCGGTAGAACCTCACTGATACCGGTTTCATATAATAAAAAGGCCGCATTTGCGGCCTTTTTCATTTTCAGAAAAAATCATAAAATAAGCTTATTGAGGTCCTATTTATTTTCTGCCATCTTAATCAGGCATATCATAATTAACTGATAACTTAATCGGTGAATTCAGAATTTTTCTAAATCTATTTCCCCGCTTAAGTTGTTAGGAATATTCCTAATTAAAAGTTCAGACAAACAAAACGCCAGTTCTGAACTTTTCTTCTGACCGTACGCTAAGCCGATGAAACGTAAGGAAGCGAAAAAAACAATCGTTAATCAGGATAAAAACGTCTGGTTCCGGATGAACATTTGCGTAGGCGCTCGCAGCCTGCGGTTTTATTTGTAATTTTTCGTAATAGCGCGGTGAAATCCAGGAAGGAGTGGCTTATAGTTAGGTTATCAGGAACACAGCACTCATGTAGCTAAGTCAGTTGTATCCATCCCGACAATGATGTTCGGTGAGTAAGAAATCACTCAGAAGGGGATGCGCTATGGACGAGTACTCGCCAAAAAGGCATGATATCGCGCAGTTGAAATTTCTCTGCGAATCCTTGTACCATGACTGCCTTGCCAATCTTGATGAAAGCAACCATGGCTGGGTAAACGACCCAACGTCTGCCATCAATTTACAGTTGAATGAGCTGATAGAGCATATTGCTACCTTCGCACTTAATTATAAAATTAAGTACAATGAAGATAATAAGCTCATTGAGCAAATTGATGAATACCTGGACGACACCTTTATGTTGTTCAGCAGCTACGGCATTAACGCCCAGGATTTGCAAAAATGGCGTAAATCGGGAAACCGGCTATTCCGCTGTTTCGTCAACGTGAGCAGAGCTAACCCGGTTAGTCTTTCCTGTTAAAATTATTACAATTACTAAGGTGAATTTATGTCTGATAAACCACTCACAAAGATCGATTATTTGATGCGCTTACGACGTTGCCAGTCAATTGACACCCTTGAACGCGTCATTGAAAAGAATAAATACGAGCTTTCTGATAATGAACTGGCGGTATTTTATTCAGCCGCTGACCATCGCCTTGCAGAGCTGACGATGAATAAGCTGTATGACAAAATCCCCACTTCTGTGTGGAAATTTGTTCGTTAATCTTTGAAGTGTGTCTGTAGAGGTTCTACGCCACGTTATAAGCTGTATTCACCTGTCCCGTTATGCTCCCTGCGCGAAAGCCAGGTCTCCGTGTTAAACGCGCTCATCAGCAACAATGTTGTGACTCTGGTCACATCGGCTTTCCGGGAACGTTCCCCTGATTGCCAGTTGCGATTACCCTTCAGGAATAACATCCAGAGAGGTTTCCGATGAGCATAGAAAAACAGAAGATGATTTCAGGTGAACATTACCGCCCCGGTGATGAGACGCTACGAGCCGACCGGCTGCGGGCGCGCCATCTGATTCACCGCTATAACCACACCGCGCCTGACGAAAAAACAGAACGCCAGAACATTCTGGCGGAACTGCTGGGACAAAGCGAAGGGGCGTATATTGAGCCGAGCTTCCGCTGTGACTATGGATATAACATTTATCTCGGCAAAGACTTTTACGCTAACTTCGAATGCGTGATGCTTGATGTCTGCCCTGTTCGTATTGGCGATAACTGCATGCTCGCGCCAGGCGTACATATTTATACGGCAACCCATCCGCTGGATGCAGAAGAACGTAACAGCGGCGTGGAGTTCGGTAAGCCTGTCACTATTGGCAATAATGTCTGGATTGGTGGACGTGCGGTCATTAACCCTGGCGTCACCATTGGCGATAATGTGGTGGTGGCTTCCGGTGCCGTCGTGACGAAAGACGTCCCGGCTAACGTCGTCGTGGGCGGCAACCCGGCGAAAATCATCAAAACGCTGTAACGCTCCGGGGGAGCCAACTGTTATGGTCTTTTAGCACCAGACTGTTACTTTTTTCAGCCTGATGGCTCCCCTAAAATTGGCAGATACCCTGTATTGTCAACTCTCATAAAGGCCAAAAATGACCGAGATACAGCGCCTGCTTACCGCCACCATCGACGATCTTAACCACCGCGAAAAGCGCGACAATCGCCCGCGCTTTAGCATTAGCTTTATCCGCAAACATCCCGGGCTGTTTGTTGCCATGTATGCCGCCTGGCTGGCGACGCTGATTGTAATGCTGAAGTCCGAAACGCTGGTGGACTCCGTCTGGCTGCTGGTGGTGCTGTTTGTCGTCTTTAACGCCTTTTTCTTTTTCGACGTGAATCCCCGCTACCGTTACGAAGATATTGACGTGCTCGATTTCCGGGTCTGCTACAACGGCGAATGGTACAACACGCGTTTCGTGCCCAGGGAGCTAATCGAAAACATCATGCACTCTCCGGCTGTCGACACCGTGCAAAAAGAGAAGCTGAAGAAAATGGTCGCCACCAAAGGCCAGCTCTCGTTTTATGATGTCTTTACCCTTTCCCGACCTGCTGCTGCGTAATTAACGCCTGCAGGCGTCGGATCCCCGGTGCAAACTGCGAAGCAGAGGTGTTGCCGTAACCTAAAACCAGGCCGGTTTGCCCCTGCTTCCTCTCCAGGTAGTACCCGCTCAGTGCCGCGGGTGCCAGCTGAAACGGCCTCGCCTTCTCTACCAGCCTCTGGTCATCAATACCGTCTATCGACAGCGTCAGGTGCATCCCGCCTTCGCCGGCCAGAATACGGTGCGGAGTATGAAGCTCTGCGCCGAGCACCTCCCGCAGCTGACGGTAACGCTTACGATAAAGGCGACGCATGGCGGCCAGATGACGGGCATAGTGCCCCTCCTCAATAAACAGCGCCAGGGTGCGCTGTTCTGCGCGATGCCCGCCGCGCAGCAGCGAGCCGATGGCCGGACGCGCCGCTTTCGCCAGCGCTGGCGGCAACCCCATAAACCCCATTCTGAGAGACGGAAACAGCGTTTTGCTGAAGGTTCCCAGATACACAACGGGCGCGTTGTTGACCATTCCCAGCATCGCCGGTACCGGCTCACCGACATAACGGAACTCGCTGTCGTAGTCGTCCTCAATGATCCACGCCTTGTGCTGGCGGGCCAGCTCCAGCAGCGCAAGCCGCCGCCGCGCGCTGAGCACGCTCCCGTAAGGAAACTGGTGCGATGGCGAGGTAAAAATCAGCGTGGGTGAAGGCGCATGCAGCCCTTCCCAGCGCATCCCCTCGTCATCCACCGGTATACCGGTCATCGCCAGGCCCGTTTTAACAAAGGCGCTTTTAGCCCCGCTATAGCCAGGGTTTTCCACCCAGGCGACATCCCCCGGCTCGCTTAACAGCATCGTGCACAAATTAACGCCCTCGAGCGCCCCTTCGGTTATCACAATCTGGCTGGCGTCGCAGTCAATGCCGCGGGAGAGGGCAAGGTGGCGGGCAATGGCTGCCCGCAGCGACGGCTCCCCGGCCGGGTCGCCATAGCCCAGCAGAGCGCTCCCCTCCTCCCGCAGGACGCGATCGTACAATCGTCGCCACAGCGGCAAGGGGAAATAGTTGATGGCGGGCGTTCCCGGCGTAAACGCCATTACCGGGGTGTCGCGCGGTACAGCCTCAGGCAGTTGAGCGACACGTTTTGCAAGCCGGACGTCAGGATCCGGCAGCCCCCGCCGGCTGGCACGATGGGCGAATTGCGCCACCCGCGTCCCCTGACGGTTACGAAGCAAATAGCCTTCAAGCGTGAGCTGGTCCAGCGCCGCATTGACGGTGTTCCGGGAAACGCAAAGCTGCTGCGCCAACGTTCGCGAGCCGGACAGCTGGCTCCCGGAGCGAAGTCTTCCGCCCAGTATGGCCTCCCGCAAAGCGAGATAGAGCGCGCGCTGGAGCGTCTCTTCCCCACGCGTTTTCAGCGCAGCGTGAAGCAAAGTATAAAGTTCATCGCCCGGTATGTTCATTTCATCTCCTTGTGGTACCACTAAAACATAGTCGAGTGGTTCTTTTTAAGGAACCAGTATTTTTTTAATCTTGAACTCTTCTCAACGTCACGGAAATAAAAATGAAGACATTCAATGAGTTTGGACAACCTGTGGGCGAAGCTCTTACCGACTGGCAGCCCCGCCCTCATCCGTCCCGGGTGGTACTGCAGGGGCGTTATTGTCGGCTTGAACCGCTGCGCGTGGAGCATGCCGAAGCGTTGTTCTCCGCCTATGCTCTGGCCGGAGACACCCGCAGCTGGACGTGGCTGCTGCGTGAACCCGATGCCACGGCCGCGGAGTTTGCCGAATGGGTGGCAAGCGTGTGTGAGTTATCGGACCCGATGCACTTTACGGTTATAGATAATCAGACTCAGGCCCCGGTCGGGACGCTGGCCCTGATGCGGATCGATCCCAAAAACGGCGTTGTGGAAGTAGGACACGTTCACTTCTCCGTGCTATTAAGCCGTACGCCCATGTCAACAGAAGCGCAATATCTGCTAATGCGGTACGTGTTCGATACCCTTGGCTATCGGCGATATGAATGGAAGTGCAACAGCCTGAACGAGCCTTCGCGCAAAGCGGCACTGCGTCTGGGCTTTCAGTTTGAAGGGCGCTTTCGCCAGGCGCTGGTCATAAAAGGCCGTAATCGGGATACCGACTGGTTTTCGATTCTCGACAAAGAGTGGCCGGCGCTGGCGAGTGCCTTTGAAGGCTGGCTTGCCACCGACAATTTTACTGTCGATGGCAAACAGAAGAGATCCCTGGAAAGCTGGCGAGAAACGCGCGTTTAGCGTCTTTTTTTACGTCCCTGTACCGCCTTAAAGCGCGGATTGGATTTGCAAATCACGTATAAGCGTCCCTTGCGTTTGACTATCTGGCAATCCGGGTGACGCAGTTTTGCGCTGCGCAATGAGTTAAGCACCTGCATGGTTAGCCCCGCTTCGCATTAAGAAAGCCGCCAAAACGCTTGCGGAAGCGCGCCGCGCTGCCGTCCGTGGAGAACGTTTTTTGCTTGCCGGTATAAAACGGATGCGATTTTGAAGAAACCTCGATGGTGATGTACGGATACGTTTCACCGTCGAGTTCAATTTCGCGGTCGGTTTTAATGGTTGAACCAACTTTAAAGTATTCATTGGCGCTGGTGTCGTGGAATACCACGGTGCGATACGCTGGATGGATGTTTGGTTTCATCGTAAACCCCATGTGTTTTGTTATAACATAACAAAATAATATCCAGGCCATGTTGAAAAAACAACCCCCCTCTCTCCCGACGATATTTTCTGATTTGCTTTAGATAACATGAAAACCCTGCCCCCACGTGCTATAACTATTTCATTTCGCGGTAAAATATCTCTCTGCAGGCAGGGAACTCAGTGCCCGAATTCGGACATATGAGAAAGGAAACGACAGCATGAAAACCCGACATCTGGTCAGTCTGGTGACTGGCGTACTTATCTTTTCCGTGCTGGTTCCCATTTGCCTCAGCATCTGGCTGGCCCATCGCCAGGCGGAAGAGAAATTTGTCGATGCGCTGGATAGCTATGCTTCTCGCGTGCTGATGCGCACCGACAGGGTCGTGGATCAAGCTAAAGAAGCGTTAAATCATCTGCAGGAATTTAAAGGGGTCCCCTGTAGTCCGCTGCACTTGAGGGAGATACGTCGGGTCGCGTTCTCATGGCGCTATATCCAGGAGGTGATCTACATCGACAATCTCCGCCCAATCTGCTCTTCGCTTGAACAGGCCAGCAAAGCGGTCCCTTACCCTCCTCCCATGCGGATAACCGAAGATGGTTACAGCGCGTGGCTCACCGCACAAAACGATCTTGGTTTTCACCGCTACATGGCCGTCCTGGGCAAAGGTCATTACCTTGTTCTGATCGATCCTGCCTCGCTTGTGGATGTGATCCCCTTCGGGGCGATTGCCATTGATGCCGCCCTGGTGGGAAGCGCAACGCATCTTATTTTCGCCAGCAGTAACACGCTTGATCCGCATATCCGCGATCGGGTTAACGATCGGGGTATCTCCAGCATTCAGTACAATGGTTCGATGTATGTGATGAAACCAGTCCCTGAGTTGGGGTTTACCGTCGTTGCATGGGCTACGCTCAAGCCCCTGGCTGAAACCTGGCACCGGCAACTGCTTTTCTGGCTGCCGTTTGGCATGCTGATAAGCGTGCTTGCGGCACTGTTTGTCCTGCGGATCCTGCGACGCATCCAGTCGCCACGCAATCGCCTGCTTGACGCCATTAACAGCCGCGATTTTGTAGTTCACTATCAGCCCATTGTGGCGCTGTGTAGCGGCAAAATTGTCGGCGCAGAGGCACTGGCGCGATGGCCCCAGCCAGACGGAAGCAGTCTCTCGCCTGATATTTTTGTGCCGCTTGCTGAACAAACCGGCCTCATCTCGCAGCTGACGCAGTTAGTCGTGGAAAAAGTGTTTGAAGATATGGGCCACTGGCTGCAGCTCCACCCCGATCAGCATATCTCCATCAACCTCGCCCCGGCCGATTTGACCTCCAGTAACCTGCCGCCTTTACTGAGCCAGCTACTGAATAAGTGGCAGATTCACCCCAGACAAATCGCCCTTGAGTTAACCGAGCGCGGCTTTGCTGACCCCAAAATCAGCGCGCCGGCTATCGCCGCGTTTCGCCGTTCGGGCCACCCTGTCTACATTGATGATTTCGGCACGGGCTATTCCAGCCTCAGCTATCTGCAGGATCTTGATGTCGACACGCTAAAAATTGATAAATCGTTCGTGGATGCGCTGGAGTACAAAAACGTAACGCCGCACATTATCGAAATGGCAAAATCGCTGCAGCTGGCGATGGTGGCGGAAGGCGTGGAGACCGAAGGGCAGCTCACCTGGCTGCACCGCCACGGCGTGCAGTACGGGCAGGGATGGTTCTACAGTAAGGCGCTGCCAAAGACGGAATTTATTCTTTGGGCAGAAAACAACCTCGCCACGCGCTCTACTTAAGATAGGATTTGATCACCTGCAGCACAACGCCAAGATCGGCTTCACGCTGCGCCTCTTCAGGCTCTTTCACGACATGATCGGTAAGATGCCCTTCAATCACCTGCATCATCATGCCATTGACCGCTCCACGGATCGCCGCCAGCTGCTGTAGCACGTCGGCACATTCGTGATCGCTGTTGAGCATTTTTTCCAGCGCGGTGCTCTGCCCCTGAATTTTCTTCAGGCGAGTCAATAACATCTTCTTGTCGCGAACGGTATGTGACATCTCTGTCTCCCTCTGTTTTGGCTTTTAAAGCATATCACGCTCTACTCCCCCTGAGTATTTTTCTACTGGGGGGTAGTATTACTCTACTGGGGGGGAGTACTATTTGCGTACGCTTTCCACACCGGAAATTTCAATGAACGATTTTGCTTCACTCCTGCAGCAGGGTAATGCCTGGCTGTTTGTTCCCAGCGCTATCCTGCTCGGTGCGCTGCATGGCCTGGAGCCGGGCCACTCAAAAACAATGATGGCTGCCTTTATCGTGGCTATCCGCGGCACGCTGAAGCAGGCGGTGCTGCTCGGTCTGGCGGCAACGCTTTCCCATACGGCGGTGGTCTGGATCATTGCCATGGCGGGATTATGGTTTGGCCGCGGCTGGGACGCACATACGTCCGAACCCTGGTTCCAGCTGATCTCCGGGGTGTTGATCGTTGCGATCGCCCTGTGGATGGCGTGGCGAACCTGGAAAGAGAGCCAGCCGCACGATCATCATCACGATCATGACCACCATCATGATCATCACCATCATGATCATCACCATCATGATCATCACCATCACCACGCACACCCGCTGGTTGAAGAGGAGTGGCAGGATGCCCACCAGCGCGCGCACGCGCAGGATATTAATCGACGTTTTAACGGGCAAAACGTGACGACGGGACAGATCGCGATGTTTGGCCTGACCGGCGGGCTTATCCCCTGCCCGGCATCCATCACCGTTCTGCTAATCTGCCTGCAGTTGAAGCATTTTGCGCTCGGCGCGACGCTGGTATTCAGCTTCAGTATCGGTCTGGCGTTAACGCTGGTCGCTTCCGGCGCGATTGCCGCCTTAAGTCTTAAGCACGCGACAAAACGCTGGCCCGGATTTAGCGAACTTTCCCGCAAAGCGCCGTGGATCTCCGCGGCGCTGATTATCGTGGTAGGGATTTACATGAGCCTGCATGGCCTGAGCGGCATTCTGGCGTAAGCCTGCGGCCACGCCATGTGGCCGCATCTGAATGGTCAGTTAAGGGTTCTGCTGCCAGCTAAAGGTATAACGAAGCTGGCGCGTCTGCAGTATGAATTCCGGCGAGACGCTGGGGCTCCAGGAGTCATCGCCGCCCACGCCCATATGGAACGCATCGAGGTTGAGCCAGCACCCTGGCTCTTCCCGCAGCAGATGATGATGGGTTGTCTCACGAAGCTGCTGCTGGCCGTAGCGGCTCACCGAGAAATGGAACCGGCCGTTCAGCTGGTGCGGTCCCAGCAGAAGCTTCCGGGTATCGCAGCGCAAACCGTTTTCCGTCGGGAAGATATACGGCGTGTGCATGGCCTCCAGGGGCAATACCCAGCGCCCCTGCTGCGCCGCCAGCTTTCTGTCCGGGTAGTTTTCATGCGGCCCCAGCCCCAGCCAGTCAACCTTTTCCGGCGCTTCAGCGAGATGAACGCTCAGGCCAATGCGCGCAGGTTCAGGTATATCAGACGCCATATCGACCTGAATATCGCCATGCAGAACCCCCTGCTCGTCTATCCGCCAGACTTTACGACTCAGGAACAGCGCCTTGCCGCGATGCTCCAGGACATGCTGAGTTCTCACCACCACTTCGCCTGCGTGCTGCTCTGCCTCACAGTGCAGAACGCGCGAGGTGAGATCGTACATGCCCGCCGCTTTCCAGCGTTCCACCCACGCGTTCGGATCGATGCGCGTCGCTTCGCTCACGCCAATGTCGTTGTCCAGCGGCGCGCGGCAGACGTTATCCGACACGGGGGAAAGCAGCGTTTCAACGCCATTTCGCCACCATTGAGTCAGGTATCCGGAGGCGCGATCGAACTGCCAGCGCTGTTGGCGATGGGCGATCTCCAGGATGCGAGCGCTTTGCGTTAACACCGGCGGCTCGCCCGCCGGAGCTGGCGGAGCAATAAAGAGTGGAGCCGGAAGCGGCCACTGCTCCCACGCGCAGCGATGGCCTGCCGGTGACCACGGCGTTGCCCGCGGCTGGCGAACCTCAACGTTCAGCCAGATTTCACCCGGCCCGTCCTTCAGCTCCGGCAGGTCGAACTCCAGACGCTGGATACCTTCCGGCGCCATCGCCAGCGTCACCTCGCCCGCAGCGAGCACGTCCCCGTCCCGGGCAACCGTCCACCTCAGCACTTCATTATCGCTGTGACGGAACAGATAGCCGCTTTGCACCTCGATCGCCAGCGGAGAGGTGCTGACCAGCGTAAAGGTAAAGAACTGCTGGGCGCGCTGGGCTTCGTACAGCGCCGGGTGCGGCGTGCGATCGGGGAATACCAGTCCATTGAGGCAGAACTGTCGATCGTTCGGCTGATCGCCAAAGTCTCCGCCGTACGCCCAGAACGCGTTGCCCTCTTCGTCTTGCTTCGTCAGAGCCTGATCGACCCAGTCCCAGACAAACCCACCCTGCAGGCGAGGATGGCTGCGAAACGCCTGCCAGTATTTCGCGAACCCACCAAAGCTGTTTCCCATCGCGTGGGCGTATTCGCAGAGGATCAGCGGACGCGTCTCGTCCGGCATGCCGATCCATTTCTTGATTGACCATTTAGGCACCGCCGGGAAGGGCTGATCCCAATCGACCCGAGCGTACATCGGGCAGACAATGTCGGTCGCCGCCGTATTGGCCCCACCGCCTTCGTACTGTACAGGCCGCGTTGGATCGGTGGCTTTCAGCCAGCGGTACAGCGCATCGTGATTCGCGCCGTGGCCGGACTCGTTGCCCAGGGACCAGATGATAATTGAGGGGTGATTACGATCGCGCTGCACCATGCGGGTAACGCGCTCGCTCATGGCGGGCAGCCAGCGCGGATCGTCAGCCAGGCGGCTCATCGGCACCATGCCGTGCGTTTCGATATTGGCTTCGTCAATGACGTACAGCCCGTAGCGGTCGCAAAGCCGGTACCACATGGGATGGTTCGGATAGTGGGAGCAGCGCACGGCATTGAAGTTGTGCTGCTTCATGATTTCGATATCACGACGCATGGTCGCTTCGTCCATCACCTGACCGTTTTCCGGGTGATGCTCGTGCCGGTTAACCCCGCGGATCAGCAGCGGTTTACCGTTAAGCTTCAGCAGGCCGTTGCTGATGTCAACGCGGCGGAAGCCCACATCGCAGGCCTCAACCTCCAGCACCTCACCCCGCGGGTTGAGGAGCGCTATCGTCAGACGATACAGTTCCGGCGTTTCAGCGCTCCAGAGCGCGGGGTGGTCGACGGGGATCGCCACCGTTAAGCGCTCGGCCCAGCTGCCGCGCTCGTCCACAATGTCAGACCCCGGACGCCGGGAAAAGCTGGCGCATTTTTCACCCCTGCGCCACAGGGTAAAGACCACCTCGCAGTCTGCAAAGCCAGTCCCTGCCAGCGCGACTTCAGCCTTCAGCACCGCGCGGTCCAGCTCCGCATTCAGATCCGTCACCACGTGATAATCAGCAATCTGCGTTTCGGGTTTATGCAGCAGCGTCACGTCGCGGAAAATGCCGCTCATGCGCCACATGTCCTGATCTTCCAGATAGCTGCCGTCGCACCAGCGTAACACCATGACCGCCAGGCGGTTCTTCCCGGGGCGTAATGCCGCCGAGAGGTCAAATTCAGCGGGCAATCGGCTGTCCTGGGAATAGCCCATCCACTGACCGTTGCACCACAGATGGAACGCCGAGTTCACGCCGTCGAAGATGATGCGGGTCTGCCCACTCTGAAGCCACGCGTCATCCACATTGAATGTGAGCGAGTAACAACCGGTTGGGTTTTCTTGCGGCACAAAAGGGGGATTAACGGGGATGGGATAGGTGACGTTGGTGTAGATTGGCGTATCAAACCCCTGCATCTGCCAGTTCGACGGCACGGGCATCGCAACGGCGTCTGCGCAATCTTCGGTTATCCATGCCTCCGGGATTTGCTCGGGTGCAGTAAAGTAGTTAAATCGCCACACCCCATTGAGGGAGCGCCTGCTGGCGGATGCAGCATCATCCTGGGCAGGCTGTTCAAGACGCCAGCTGTGTAACGGCGCATGTGCCTCCAGACGGTTCCACTGGGTGACGCCCGGGTTTTCCCAGTCCCGTCGGGCCAGAATGGCGCTGAGAGTCAGCGATAAAGTGTTGGGCATATTAACCTCTTTGCGAAGCGCTCACAATTTTGGTTAACATGCCCTGGCGCCCGGCGACGGTAAAGCGTTGAATCACGGGGTAGCGAGTCCGATCACAAAGTTTTATTTGCGGGCAAGCTGCTCGGCAAGGAGTGCCAGGCTTCTGAGCTGCTGCGCCAGATCCTCTCGTTCGACCTGCTTCGGGGTGCGGCGCGCGCTGGAGTGGCGGGTAACCAGCGTCACCGGCAGCTGAACCTGCCAGCATTCCTCGTCCCCGGAGGGGTCCAGCAACCACTGCACGCTGCGCTCGCCCGCCTCGCGAAACGCCTGACGAATGGTCGTCAGCGGTGGGGAAAACCAGGCGCTGTCGGCCGTATCGTCAAACCCGACCACCGATATCTGACCGGGAACAGCGATCCCTTTTTCCGCACAGGCGCGCATCACCCCAAGCGCCATCTGATCGTTCGCCACCAGAATGGCATCCGGTAATACCGCCCCCGAGAGCAGCACGTGTCCCTTCTCATAGCCGCTGGCCGCGCTCCAGTCACCGTAAGCTACCGCAACCGCGTCAAGACCTGCCTGTGCCAGCGTTGCTTTCCACCCCGCCAGACGCGCGCGCGCGGAAACCGAGCTTTCCGGCCCGCTCAGCAGGGCAATATGCCGATGCCCCAGCGAAAGCAGATGTTCAACGCCCAGGCGCGCCCCTTCCCCGGCGTTAAACACGAGGCTATTTACCTGTGCTGACGGCGACACGTCGAGGAACAGCACCGGTACAGGCGTCGCCAGCGCCATGAGCTCTTCGGCGAGCGGATCGTCAAGCGGCACATTTACCAGCAGCGCGTCTACCCGCTGCGCCAGCAGCGCCTGAAGCGCGGCCTGGCACTGATGAGGCTGCTCCACCATGGAAATCAGGACGCTCGCCCCCTGCTCTGCAGCCCGGGATTTTACCGCCGACACAATTTGCGAGGGCGCATGCAGCGCCAGATCGGTGGTGATGAGGCCCAGAGTACGGGTGCGTTTACCCGCCAGCTGCTGCGCCCGCAGGTTGGGGACGTAATGCAGCTCCGCCATCGCCTGCTGCACCTTTTCACGCGTGCGGGCAGAGACGTGCTCCGCGTCGTTAATCACGCGGGAAACGGTCTGATAAGAAACCCCCGCAAGGAGGGCAACATCATAGAGTGTGATTGCTTTCATGCGTTCCGGCATCGCTATTTTCGAAGCGTCTATTCTGGCACAGCAATGCCGTTAAAGCATGTGAGCGCTTCGCAAATCAAACAACCCGCTCCGGCTGCGGTATTTTCTCACCGCGCGGCTTCTGGCGGAACCAGGGCAAGCAGAGCTGAATAAGCGGGCCAATGGTCAGAGCGTACACTACGGTCCCCACCCCAAACGAGCCCCCCAGCACGCACCCAATCAGCAGGACGGACACTTCGATGGAGGTACGCACGCTGCGAATGGACCACCCCAGCCGGGCATGAATGCCGGTCATCAGGCCGTCGCGCGGGCCAGGCCCAAAACCGGCGCCGATGTACATGCTGGTGGCAATCGCGTTCATCACGATGCCCGACACCAGGAAAGCGATGCGCACGGGTAACGAACTCAGTTCGGGGAGCAGCGCCATACTGGCGTCCGCCGCCAGACCAATACAAATTACGTTGCTGATCGTGCCAAGACCGGGCATCTGACGCAGTGGGATCCACAGCAGCAGCACCGCAGCACCGGTCAAAATGATCACCGTCCCGATGCTCATACCCAGCTGAATTCCCACGCCAAGATGAAACACATCCCACGGATCGACCCCCAGATCGGCGCGAATAAACATCGCGGTTGAAAGCCCATACAGCCCTAAACCGACATAAAGTTGTAGCAGACGACGTACCATTTTTTATCTTCTCCAGTGAACCCGACTTTCATCCTGACCCAAAATGGCACTAAGATTAATGTCCAGTTTTTAAATAGTGGACTGCATATGTCATCACGCCGCTTCGGAAGCCAGTCTTTGGTGCGCCTTTTAGGGCACTGGCAGCAAACCTCATCCCGCACGCCGCTCTGGCGCCAGCTGGCTGACGCGCTGCGCCTGTTAATCCTTGATGGCCGGCTGGCGCTGCATACACGCCTGCCGGGCGAACGGGAACTGGCCGCGGCGCTGAACGTGAGCAGAACCACCGTCAGCAGCGCCCTCACCCACCTGCGTGAAGAGGGATACCTTGAAAGCCGCCACGGCAGCGGGTCGCGCGTCATACTCCCGAATGCGCGCGCCGTTCCCACCCTTTCAGCGGCGAGCGCCGCCCTGGATCTCTCCACTGCCGCCCTCAATGCCGGACCGGAGATCCACCAGGCTTACACCCATGCGCTCACGGCCATTACCCAGCACCTCTCGCTGACGGGCTACGATCAGCTTGGGCTTCCTGCCCTGCGTGAGGCGATTGCGGCACGCTATACCGCGCGGGGTCTGCCTACCCGCGCAGACGAGGTGATGGTGGTCAACGGTGCCGTCAGCGGGTTTGCGCTGGTGCTGCGGATGATGACCGGGCCGGGGGACCGCGTCGTGGTCGATCATCCCACCTATCCGCTGGCGATTGCCGCCATTCAGGGGGCGCAGTGTCGGCCTGTCGGGGTGTCGCTGCCGGAAACCGGCTGGGATACGGATGGCTTTGCCGCAACGCTTGCCCAGACGGCGCCGCGCCTGGCCTATCTGATGCCAGATTTTCACAACCCAACCGGGCGATGTATGGATATCGCCACCCGTCAGGCTATCGCCGATATTGCTGCCCAAACCCGCACGGCGCTGGTCGTGGATGAAACAATGGTCGATCTCTGGTTTGATTCGCCTCCGCCACCACCGCTGGCATCGTTTAACCCACAGGCCAACGTAATTACGTTAGGCTCTACCGGAAAAAGCTTCTGGGGCGGTCTGCGTCTTGGCTGGATCCGCGCCTCCTCGCGCACCATCGCCACCCTTACCCAGACGCGCGATACGCTGGATCTAGGCTCGCCGCTGCTGGAGCAGCTGGCGACGCTGTGGCTTATCGACAACAGCGAACGTTTTCTTCCCGCTCGCCGCAAGATGCTGGCGGAACGCCGCGATCGCTGCAGTGACCTGCTGCGAGAACATTTCCCGGAGTGGAAGTTCCATGAGGCGGAAGGCGGGCTCTCTTACTGGATTGAGCTTCCAGGCATGATGGGGACACAGCTTGCCGCACGGGCAGAAATCATCGGGATTAACCTGGGAACCGGGACGCGGTTTGGCTTATCGGGGGCGTTTGATCGCTTTTTACGTATGCCCTTTTCGCTGGAGCCAGCGGAGCTGGAAGCGGCGTTACTGCGGATTAAACCATTATGGATCGCGCTAAATTCAAATACGCCAGCAGTCAAACGCAGCCTGGTTTAATATTCAAATTTTGAACTGGATCATAAAATAAAAACTGCTGACTGTAATATATGCAGTCAGCAGTTTTCACTGGTCAGTGATTTAGTGTTGAGGAGGAATCGGGAAGCCTTTCAATGAAATAACGAAGTTATCACCGTCTTTCTTTATTTTTGCACCAGTATCACACCAGTCAGACGCAATACGAAAGAACTCATCGCTTCCAACATTCCAGCCAAGACGTACATGCTTCACGTAGCCTGAACGCAACAGATCGCAGGCCTCGTTGTAGTCACTGGCAGTTGACAGTTGTTGTTTCATTTTCTCTTCTTCAGAAGTTTACGTAGCGCCTTGATTTCTTTAGGAGTAAAAGGAGAAACACTCTCTTCTTCCGTATGCTGATTATCAATATCCTCTTCCGATACTCCCGCCTCTTCTACTGCTTCAAACGCCAGCAGCAGCAGTTTCTCTGTGGTCACGCTTAAATTCTCGTTATTTACTTCCGCATAGTGGCGGAGTCTTTCTTTTAGCGCTTCGTCAATTTTAACATTTAAAACTGCAGTAGCCATGTTTGTCACTTCCCTTCGGAATAAGTACTTTATTTAATACACGAAGTTATCACTGTTATCCAGTTCTATATTTTTTTGAGTTTTGACGAAAAATAGACGTCCAATTATAAAATGCCAGTCTATTATTACAGGTTTATGACAATAATATTTCAAAGCGATGAAATATATATTACATGGTATAGGCATTCTATTTTTGTGGAATAAAGGCTAAAAAGAGACGGAAACAGGAAAGATCGGATGAGGCCAGAAATGGGTGGGGGCCCTGCCAGCTACATCCCGGCACCCACGTCGTCTGCCCTGGCTGCTTCCTTCCGGACCTGACCTGGTGAACAGAGTAGCGTTGCGGGAGAACCAACAGAGCCCCCATTGAGAGCGTTGATAACCAACGCGCTGGCGCATTATCCCTGCGCAAAGCCTCAATTGCAAGCGACCACAAACCGGATGCTGGTTTCTTGCGCAAACAGACGCAGCAAACACGACGATCTTCGTTTACCATGACGGTCCAGACAACCCTACAGGTGAAGGTATGGACGAACACGACTCCTTTCCACAGCGCGTATGGCAAATCGTGGCCTCGATTCCGGAAGGCTACGTCACCACTTACGGTGATGTCGCACGGCTGGCCGGTTCTCCCCGCGCGGCGCGACAGGTTGGAGGCGTTCTGAAGCGGTTGCCGGAAGGGAGTACGCTGCCCTGGCACAGGGTGGTGAACCGTCATGGCGCCATCTCGTTAACCGGGCCGGATCTCCAGCGTCAGCGTCAGGCATTACTTTCAGAGGGTGTGCAGGTGTCAGGAGCAGGACAGATTGATCTACAGAAGTACCGCTGGGTGTATTAAACCCTCCCCCGAAGGAGAGGGTAATAGCAACAATTACATCTGAGTCGGTGGGGTTGGCAGGGACGGCTGATTGGTCTGTGGAGCAACCGGGACTTCGGTTTGCTGCACCGGTACCAGATTCAGGTCAATTTTGGTTCCACCGTGATTAATCGCTTCCTGAACCGTATCGGTGATAAAGACAAGCTTGCCGTTGATGGTTACCGCTGCGCTCAGCAGGATACGGGCATTCGGCTGCACGTCTGACGGGTTATACGGCAACACGAAGCTAAACGGAGCCTGCTTACCTTCAGTACGGACCGCACGCTGGGCCAGAACTTTCGACGGTGCGTCGGCCAGGGAAGCATCAGACAGCGTTACCGTTAATACCGCATCCGGCGGCAGCGCGACTCTCTGTTTAATCCAGATTGTACCGGAAACGTTAGGCTGCTGAATGGATTGCTGTGAAAGGGTATTAATCCCGTTCGGATCTGCAGCTGGCACCGGCACCTGGGCGCTCTTACCGGCACAGGCGGACAACGCCACCGCAATAGCTACACCACTTAGCATGGGCACGAGTTTCATTGAAGTCTCCTTATCATCAATGCACCAGCGGGATCGATCCCATCCGATGTCGTTTCAATCACATAACGTTTTTAAGTGTGGCACAGATCACCGATTAATGCCTAAAAACGTACCGACATTCAGATTATTCTACCCATCGGACCACTCTCATTTCTGCGTTATACTCTGCCTATCTTTCGCTGCGGCGTTTACTGAGGACAACTATGAGTCAGGCACTGAACAATCTGCTGACATTACTGAATCTGGAAAAAATTGAGGAAGGACTCTTTCGCGGACAGAGCGAAGACCTGGGCTTACGTCAGGTGTTCGGCGGGCAAGTCGTCGGACAAGCATTGTACGCTGCAAAGGAGACTGTCCCGGCAGACCGTCTGGTGCACTCATTCCACAGCTATTTCTTACGCCCTGGCGACAGCGCTAAACCGATCGTGTATGACGTTGAAGTTCTGCGAGACGGCAACAGCTTCAGCGCTCGCCGCGTGGCGGCCGTTCAGAACGGTAAGCCGATCTTTTATATGACCGCCTCTTTCCAGGCACCGGAGCCGGGGTATGAGCATCAGAAAGTGATGCCGCCAGCACCGTCGCCTGACGAACTTAAGTCAGAGACCGATATCGCCCGCGCGCTGGCGCATCTGCTTCCGCCGCAGGTCAAAGAGAAGTTTCTCTGCGATAAGCCGCTGGAGATCCGCCCGGTTGAGTTCCATAACCCAATGAAAGGCCATACCGCCGAGCCGAAACGCCAGGTCTGGATCCGCGCCAACGGCACCGTGCCGGAAGATTTCCGCGTGCATCAGTATCTGCTGGGCTACGCGTCAGACTTCAACTTCCTACCGGTTGCACTACAGCCGCACGGCGTTGGCTTCCTTGAAAAAGGGATGCAGGTCGCGACCATCGATCACTCCATGTGGTTCCATCGTCCGTTCAATATGAACGAGTGGCTGCTTTACAGCGTGGAGAGTACCTCAGCGTCGAGCGCTCGCGGGTTTGTGCGTGGAGAGTTTTATACTCAGGACGGCGTGCTGGTCGCTTCTACGGTGCAGGAAGGGGTAATGCGTAATCGCGGTTGATGTTGTGCGGCCTGATGCCCTCACCCTGCCCCTCTCCCACAGGGAGAGGGAATACACACTAAAAACGGTAACCAAAGGTTACCGTTTTGCTTTTACCTTGTGCGGCCTGATGCCCTCACCCTGCCCCTCTCCCACAGGGAGAGGGAATACACACTAAAAAACGGTAACCAAAGGTTACCGTTTTGCTGTTTATCAGGCGTTATACGCATTCTCGCCGTGGCTGTTGACGTCCAGACCTTCGCGCTCCTGCTCTTCTGGTACGCGCAGACCAACCGTCATATCCGCCAGCTTATAGCCGATGAAAGCGACAACGGCAGACCACACCACGGTGATAGCAATACTTTCCAGCTGCACCAGCACCTGATGAACCATCGTCACGCCTTCAGCGTAGCCCACGCCACCGAGCGATTTCGCGGCAAAGATACCGGTCATGATACAGCCGACGATGCCGCACACGCCGTGCACGCCAAACACATCGCATGGGTCGTCAACGCGCAGCACACGTTTCAGTGCGGTGACGCCCCACAGACCCGCAAGGCCCGCGACCAGACCCACCAGCAGCGCACCGCCTACGCCGACATAACCACACGCAGGGGTGATACCAACCAGACCGGCAATCGCACCTGAACAGGCACCCAGCAGGGAAGGTTTACCGCGTACCGCCCACTCGCCGAATACCCAGGAGAGAATCGCACCCGCCGTGGCCACAACGGTGTTCACGAAGGCCAGCGCGGCGATTTCGTTTGCTGCACTGGCGGAACCGGCGTTGAAGCCAAACCAACCAAAGTAAAGGATAGCCGTACCGGTAAACACCATCGGCAGATTGTGCGGTTTGAACGCCTCTTTACCGAAGCCCACGCGTTTGCCAATCAGGTACGCCCCCACCAGACCCGCTACCGCGGCGTTGATGTGAACAACGGTACCGCCCGCGAAGTCCAGCGCGCCGTGCGTTGCCAGCAGACCACCGCCCCAGACCATGTGCGCAATCGGCACATAGGAGAGGGTCAGCCAGACCACCACAAAGATCAGGACGGCAGAGAAACGAATGCGCTCCGCCAGCGCGCCAACGATCAGCCCGACGGTAATGCAGGCGAACGAGCCCTGGAACGCAACGTGAATATACTGATAGAAACTGCCCATCAGCGCGGTCAACTCAATATTTTTCAGCATCACCCAGTCGAAGTTACCAAAGAAGGCGTTGCCGGTGCCGAAGGCCAGCGAGTAGCCGTAAACCACCCACAGCACGCAGACCAGCGCGAACGTCACGGCAACCTGCGTCAGCATGGAGAGAACGTTTTTGCCGCGGATCAGGCCGCCGTAGAACAGCGCAATGCCCGGGATAGACATGAACAGTACCAGCGCGGTGCTGATCATCATAAAGGCGTTATCGGCCTTGTCAGCCACGGCAGGGGCAGCCAGCGCCAGGCCCGGCAGCAGTGCCAGCGAACCCAGACCCGTTTTAAGTGTTGCTATCTTCATTTTCTTGATCCCTATCACTGTGTGCCAGGCGTTATTTACAGTGCCGCTTCGTCAGATTCGCCGGTACGAATGCGAATGACGCGCTGCAGTTCGGCAACGAAAATTTTGCCGTCGCCAATTTTGCCGGTGTAGGCCGCTTTGCTAATCACATCAATCACTTCATCAAGCTGATCGTCAGCAATCGCGACATCAATTTTTACTTTTGGCAGAAAGTTAACGCTGTATTCCGCCCCGCGGTAAAGCTCGGCATGACCCTTCTGACGACCAAAGCCTTTCACTTCGGTGACAGTCAGTCCCTGAATACCCATTGAAGACAACGCTTCACGCACGTCTTCGAGTTTGAATGGTTTGATTACCACCGTAACCAGCTTCATAGATCCCCTCCAGTCAGAATTCGGTAATGGCCGCAGCTCACGCAGAAGGTATTGCAAGGGGTGTGCCAGAAATGAAAACGAGGGGGGAAAGCGGTGCGACGAGCGTTACGCCGTCTTCATTAACGAACCGGCGAAAAAAAACGCACCATGTCGGTGCACGGTGCGTTTCAGTATTGCACCAACAGGAATGACTGTTAGCGCGTTGCTTTGTTTTGGTGCATCAGGCGCTGAGCGACTCTTCATCACGCACGCTGGCGGCCAGCTCTTCGCCCGCAAGCTGAAGCTGGTACATCTGCCAGTAGCGTCCTTTAGCTTCCAGCAGTTCACGGTGCGTGCCGCGTTCCACGGCTTGTCCCCGGTGCAGCACCAGAATGGTATCGGCATCGACAATGGTGGAAAGGCGGTGGGCAATCACCACCAGAGTCGTATGATCGCGCACGGCGGCCAGCGCCTGCTGGATGGCCTGCTCGGTGCCGGAGTCAATGCTGGCCGTCGCTTCATCCAGAATCAGCACCTGCGGGGTTTCGATCAGCACCCGCGCCAGCGCGAGAAGCTGCTTTTGCCCCACGGAGAGGTTGTTCCCCTGCTCGCCCAGCTTCGTATTGATCCCATCGCTAAACCCGCGCGCCAGTTCTGCCAGCTGCACTTTTTCCAGCACGTCCCAGACCTGCTCCTGGGTATAGTCCCGCCCCAGGGTCACGTTGGCGTAGAAGGTATCGGCCAGAACGACCGGATCCTGCTGCACCATCGCGACGCCTTTACGCAACACGTTGTGGCTGAGAGACGCGAGCGGGCGTCCGTCGAGGCGAATTTCGCCTTGCGTGACCGGGTAGTAGCCCATCAACAGGCTGGCAAGCGTGCTCTTGCCGCTGCCCGTATGCCCTACCAGCGCAACAAAACCGCGCGACGGAACATCCAGCGTAATGTCCTGCAACACCAGCCGGTCTTCGCGATAGGCAAACGAGACGTTATCAAAGGCAATATCCCCGCTTTGCAGAGGTCGCTCATCATTGCCGTAGGCCTGGCGCGGTCTGTCCATCAGCTCAAACACTCGCTCACCGGCGACGACCGCCTGCTGCAGCATCGATTGCTGGGTAGTGAGCTCGATCAGCGGCTCGTTAAGACGTCCGAGATAGCTAATAAAGGCGTACAGCACGCCGACTTCAATCGTACCGCTAGAGCTCAGCCCAAAGAGCATCAGCAGCCCGCAGAGTACCAGAGCAGAGAAAAGGCTGAGCAGCGGACGGAGCAGGAAACCGTCCAGGCGCAGCGTCTGCATACGCGCCATGTAGTGCGAACGGCTGGCTTCCCCCATCCGCTCGCCAAAGCGGGCCTGCTGGCGGAACTGCTGGATGACGCTCATGCCGTTAATCACTTCGTTGAAACCATCGTTGATGTCGGCCAGATAGGCGCGAACCCGGCGCACAATCGGCGTGCTGTATCGCTGGTAGATCACCATCACGATCAGCACCGCCGGGAAGATGGTAATCGCCACCAGCGCCATGCGCCAGTCGAGGCTGAACATCGCCACCAGCATCGCGCCAATCAGCGCCGCGCTGCGTAACACCGTCGCGACCACGGTGACGTACAGATCGCGGATCACCTCGGTATCGTTGGTCACGCGCGAAATCACCTGCCCGACCGGCTGGATATCAAACTCGCTGAGCGGCTGGCGCAGCGCCGCGTCCATCACATCCGTGCGCAGCTGCTGAACGACGCCCACGGCTGCACGGTTAAACAGCAGCGACTGCGCATAGTGCAGCCCTGCCGCCGCCAGCTGCAGGCCAACGTAGGCCACGCCTAAGCCCGCTACCAGCCCCAGCGGCAGATAGCTTTTGGCGACCATGTTGTCGATAAAATAGCTGATGAGCAGCGGGCCGCTCACCTCAGCAATCGCCGCAATCCAGAGTAAAAGCACGGCCACGGAGAGCGGTTTACGCCACGGCGAGCCGTAGGCAAGCAGACGTTTGAGCGTCGGCCACATCGTTCCGAGCTTACGCATTGGCGGCCTCCTCATCCTGTTCCGGCGCATCGTCCAGCGCCGCCTCAAGCTGTTGATAGCGATACATATCGCGATACCAGCCCGGCTGTTCGACAAGGGCTTCATGCTGCCCACGCTGGGCAATGTGCCCGTGCTGTAAGACCAGAATTTCGCTGGCCTCAGTGAGCGCTGACAAACGGTGGGCGCAGATAATCACCGTGCGGCCGTCGCCCCACTGGCGCAGGTTATGCAGAATCTGATGCTCGGTACGGCCGTCCACGGCGGAAAGCGCATCGTCCAGGATCAAGATTTCAGCATTCAGCAGCAGCGCGCGGGCAATCGAGATCCGCTGTTTCTGCCCGCCGGAGAGCATGACGCCACGTTCCCCGACTTCCGTTTCATAGCCCTGCGGCAGGCGCAAAATATCGTCATGTACGCTGGCTAAGCGCGCCACGTGTTCGATCTCTTCCCGCGTCGCCGACGGATGACCAAGAGCAATGTTATTCGCCACGGTGTCCGAAAATAAAAACGGCGTCTGGCTGACGACCGCCAGGCGACCGCGCCACTCGTCCAGCAGCAGGTTCGTCAGGGAGATATCATGGAAACGAATATCGCCCTCGGTGACGTCAAAGTGGCGCTGCAGCAGAGAGAGAACGGTACTTTTACCGGACCCCGTTGGGCCGCAGATGCCCAGCATCTGGCCCGGCTGCAGCGTAAAGCTAACGTTCTCCAGCACCGGATGTTCCGTTTGCGGATAGACAAATTTACGAACGTCGACGTTCATGACGCCGCGCCCTTCCGGCACCGCTTCGCTGCCGTCATTGACCACCGGGGCTTCGGCCAGCATGGCGCGAATGCGGCTGTAGGCGGCGCTGCCGCGCTCAACAATGTTAAACATCCAGGCCAGCGCCAGCATAGGCCAGATCATCAGCCCCAGATACATCGCAAAGCTGGTTAATTGCCCCAGGGTCAGTGTGCCCTGCACCACCATCCAGCTCCCGCCGCCAATGGCAAGCAGGTTTGCCATGCCGATTGCGATATAAATCGTCGGGTCAAACCGGGCGTCGATACGCGCGACGCGCATGTTCTTCGCCCCCGTGTCCGCCGCATCGGCGGCAAACAGCGCGGACTGCCTGTCCTCCAGGCCAAACGCTTTGATCATGCGGATGCTGGTCATACTCTCCTGGGTGCGATCGTTCAGAGATGAAAACGCCGCCTGCGCCAGCTTGAAACGCTCGTGCAGCTGTTCGCCGTAGCGATTGATCGCCAGCGCCATCAGCGGCATCGGCAGCAGGGCAAGCAGGGTCAACTGCCAGCTGATCTGCGTGGACATGACGATCAGCACCGCGCAGCCCATCACCAGCGAGTCCACCAGCGTCAGCACCCCTTCCCCGGCGGCAAAGACCACGCGATCGACGTCGTTAGTCGCGCGAGCGATAAGATCCCCGGTGCGGTGGCGGAGATAAAACTCAGGATGCTGTCGGCTCAGCTGGCGGTAAAAATCTTCGCGCAGCTCAACGGCCAGCTGATAGGACGCACCAAACAGCAGCACGCGCCAGACATAGCGCAGAAGATAAACAATGACCGCCGTCAGCACCAGCGTGCCGACCCACATCAACACCCGTGCGGTGGTGTAATGCTGTTCAGTGACGCCATCCACGACGTAGCCCACCACCTTCGGCGGGATCAGCTGCAAAATGGCAATGATAATAAGCAGGGCGACTGCACCGAGGTAGCGTTGCCACTCCCGACGAAAGTACCAGCTTAATTGGGCAAATAATCGCACGCGGTTTGTTCCTGAAGGTATTTTACGAAGTTATTCAATGGGTAATGCTGTGGTGTACTTTATCTGTTCCATGGCGAAGCTTGAGGTGACGTCCGACAAGCCCGGGACGCTGTTCACCAGCCGCTTGTAGAAGTCATCATAGCGCTTCATGTCAGCCACCTGGACGCGCATCAGGTAATCGTACTCGCCGGCCATACGCCAGAAGCCAAGCACCTCGGGCATCTCAGATACCTGAGTGACGAAGCGGCAATACCACTCGCTGCTGTGGTGTTGAGTTTTTATCAGCACAAATGCCGTCAGCCCAAGCCCCAGTTTTTCGGGATCGAGTAACGCGACGCGACCCAGCAGAATACCGTCATCTTCCAGCTTTTTTAGGCGCTTCCAGCACGGTGTGGTGGTCAGATTAACGGCATCTGCCAGCGCCTGCAAAGAGAGGGTACAGTCACTTTGCAGCAATGAAAGGAGCTTGCGGTCAATTTTATCTAGCATACCCACCTCACAGAGAAAATTTTTCTCCCTTCATTCTATTTTAAAGGCCAGATAGCAACAATTTTTTCTGTGCTTTTCGCTATGCTGGGCACAAAATGACAAACGGATAACTACGATGAATAGCACCTGGGTTAAACATGCCATCAGTGAAATCAATGCCGATTATCAGCGCTCGGCGGATACGCACCTGATTCGCCTTTCCCTGCCGGGATTTGACGGTATTCAGCTCTACCTGAAGGATGAAAGTACCCATCCTACCGGTAGCCTGAAGCATCGCCTGGCGCGCTCCCTGTTTTTATACGGTTTATGTAACGGCTGGATTAAAGAAGGCACCACCATCATTGAATCCTCATCTGGTTCAACGGCGGTGTCCGAAGCCTATTTTGCCCGCCTGCTGGGCCTGCCGTTTATCGCCGTGATGCCCTCCTGCACCGCAAAACGTAAAATCGAGCAGATCGAATTTTACGGCGGACGCTGCCACTTTGTGGAAAGCGCCTGCGAAATCTACGCCGCCTCTGAAATGCTGGCCCGCGAGCTAAACGGCCACTATATGGACCAGTTCACCTTCGCCGAGCGCGCAACGGACTGGCGCGGCAATAACAACATTGCCGACAGTATTTTCCGCCAGATGACCCACGAGCCGCATCCGGTTCCATCGTACATTGTGATGAGCGCCGGTACCGGCGGCACGTCAGCGACTATCGGACGTTACATCCGCTGTCAGGGCTACGATACCCAACTGATGGTGGTTGACCCGCAGAACTCCGTCTTCCTCGACTACTGGCAAAGCCGCGATGCCGGCCTGCGCAGCCCGGTGGGCAGTAAAATTGAAGGGATTGGGCGCCCGCGCGTGGAACCGTCGTTCATCCCGGATGTGGTGGACGAAATGCTTCGCGTGCCGGACGCTGCCAGCATCGCCACCGCGCACTGGCTGGAGACGCAGCTCGGCCGCAAGGTTGGTGCATCAACGGGCACCAACATGTGGGGCGCACTGCAGCTTGCGGCACGCATGCGCGAGGAAGGCCGTACCGGCTCCATCGTCACGCTGCTTTGCGACAGCGGAGAGCGCTATCTTGAAACCTACTACAATGCGGAGTGGGTACAGGCCAACATCGGCGACATCACCCCGTGGAAAGCGCAGATTGCGCAGCTGCTGAAATAAAAAAAAGCCAGACCGAAGTCTGGCTTGCTGGAAGGGTCTCACTATTCGGGGGAATATGGGAGGTTATTGTTGTCCAGCCAATGCGTCAAAAAATGGGACACCGCTTCGTTACCGCAGTGTCCGATAACCGGCAGATGAGGAAGCTCTGCGATCAGCTGCGGCATCGCGTTCCCCATAATCAAACCGCGCCCCACGCTGCCCAGCATTTCGCGGTCATTCATGGCGTCGCCAAACGCCATACAATCCTGCAGCGTTAAGCCCAGGTGGTCGCTCAGTACCGCCAGGGCGGAACCTTTGTTACAGCCCACCGGCAGCACTTCCAGACAATCTACCGCCGAGAAGGTCAGGTGCGCCCGGTCGCCCAGCGCCTCATTCAGTTGAATCCGTAAGCGACAAAGATCGTCGTGATCGCCACAGAAGCAGATCTTGGTCACCGCGTGGGCGGGGATCCGACGCAGATCGATAAGCTGGTATTTGAAGCCGCTATAAACATGCGCGTGCAATAATTCGGGGATTTCGCTTCCGGTAAACCAGCCTTGATCGTTAAAGACGTGGATACTGGCCCGCGTGTCCCAGGTACTGTGCAGCACGATGTCCGCCACTTCCGGGTTGAGATCCTGGCGGTGCAGCACCTCCCCTTCAACGGTGTGAATGCGCGTCCCGTTGCCGGTGATTAAAAACGCATCCAGGGAAAACGCGCCCAGCAAATGACGCATCTCCAGTACGTGGCGACCCGTAGCAAACGTCAGGGTGACATCACGCTCGCGCAGGCGCTTGAGGGTACTCAGCGTTTTCTCCCCCAGACGGTGATTCGGCATTAACAACGTACCGTCCATATCAAATGCAGCGAGCCGGGCCATGTTTACTCCTGAAATGTGATGCGATTAACTTGTGCATCAGTATCGTGTGAGATATACGGAAGTAATAGTGAATAGATGAAAATTATTGTTCCGGGTTTCTTATGCGCCAGCTTAACCGCCTTAACCAGTATCAACGCCTGTGGCAACCTTCCGCCGGCGCTCCGCAGCTCGTAACCGTAAGCGAGCTTGCCAGCCGCTGTTTTTGTAGCGAGAGGCATGTCCGCACCCTGCTGCGCCAGGCTCAGGAGGCGGGCTGGCTCAGCTGGCGCGCGCGGTCTGGTCGCGGCAAGCGCGGTGAGCTGACGTTCCATGCCAGCCCGGAGTCACTGCGCAATGCGATGATGGAAGAGGCACTGAAGAGCGGGCAGCAGCATAACGCTTTGGAGCTGGCGCAGCTTGCGCCGGACGCGCTGAGATCATTGCTGCATCCGTTTTTAGGCGGGCAATGGCAAAACGACACGCCGACGCTGCGCATCCCCTACTATCGCTCGCTGGAGCCGCTTCAGCCGGGCTTCTTGCCTGGCCGGGCGGAGCAGCATCTGGCGGGACAGGTATTTTCAGGTTTGACGCGTTTTAACGGCAACAGCAGTGAACCTACGGGCGATCTGGCGCATCACTGGGAGGTCTCTGCTGACGGGCTGCGCTGGCATTTCTATATTCGCTCCACGCTGCACTGGCATAACGGCGATAAAATAGAAACGGCGCAACTCCAGCGAAGCCTGACCGCGCTGTTGACGCTTCCCGCCCTGCGCACCCTGTTTCGGAGCGTCTTACGTATCGAAACAACGCATCCACAGTGTCTGACGTTTGTGCTGCATCAACCGGACTATTGGCTGGCGCACAGGCTGGCAACCTACTGCAGTCGTCTGGCGCATCCCGACCATCCTGCGGTTGGCTGCGGTCCCTTCCGGCTGGCCGCCTTTGAGCCCGACCTGGTTCGTCTGGAAAGCCATGAGCAGTACCACCTGAGCCATCCGCTGCTTAAAGCCATCGAATACTGGATCACTCCCCAACTGTTTGATTACAGGCTGGGTACCAGCTGTCGTCACCCGGTGCAAATTGCGATTGGCGAGGCCGATGAGCTGGAAACCCTGAGGCTGGTCAGCAGCAGTACCAGTCTGGGCTTCTGTTACCTCACGCTGAAACAGAGCGCGCGTCTGAGTGAGCTCCAGGCAAAGCGGCTTATCAATATCATCCATCTCTCCAGGCTTCTGCACACGCTTCCGCTCAATGAAGGGCTCATTACGCCCACTCAGGAACTGCTTCCCGGCTGGACAATTCCCGAATGGCCTGATTTAACGGACGTTGCCCTGCCCGAGTCGCTGACGCTGGTTTACCATCTTCCCGTTGAGCTTCACACCATGGCCAGCCAGTTAAAAACGTACCTGGCGCGACAGGGTTGTGAACTGACCGTCGTCTTCCACGACGCCAAGACGTGGGACGGATGCCAGCAGCTTGCCGATGCAGATATCATGATGGGGGACAGGCTGATTGGCGAAGCGCCAGCGTATACGCTTGAGCAGTGGCTGCGCTGCGATGCACTGTGGCCGCACGTGTTAAGCGCACCGGCCTACGCTCATTTGCAAGCCACGCTGGATGCGGTGCAGTCGCAGGCCGAAGCTCGGGACCGACACGCCGGTCTGCAAGCCATTTTCAACCGCCTGATGGAGAATGCGGTGCTGACGCCGCTTTTTAACTATCAATATCAAATTAGCGCCCCGCCAGGGGTCAACGGCATACGCCTCAACACCCGCGGCTGGTTTGATTTTACCGAAGCCTGGCTACCCGCCCCCAAATCGTGAAGAAGCTGGTCGCCGCCGTAGCCAGACGGTAACATAACGTTTTTACCGTAACAGTCGAGATGATTTATGAAACGTGCCGTCGTCGTGTTCAGCGGAGGACAAGACTCTACAACCTGCCTGGTTCAGGCCCTTCATCAGTATGATGAAGTTCACTGTGTGACTTTCGATTATGGCCAGCGTCACCGCGCTGAAATCGACGTTGCCCGTGAACTTGCCCTGAAACTGGGGGCACGCGCGCACAAGGTGCTGGACGTTACGCTGTTAAATGAACTGGCAGTCAGCAGCCTCACCCGGGACAGTATTCCCGTCCCGGACTACGAACCCGATGCCAGCGGCATTCCGAACACCTTCGTGCCGGGCCGTAATATTCTGTTCCTGACCCTGACAGCAATTTACGCCTATCAGGTAAAAGCCGAAGCGGTAATTACGGGCGTATGCGAGACCGACTTCTCAGGATATCCGGACTGCCGTGATGAGTTTGTAAAAGCGCTCAACCACGCCGTCAATCTGGGGATGGCAAAAGAGACGCGCTTTGAAACCCCGCTCATGTGGCTGGATAAAGCCGAAACCTGGGCGCTGGCCGACTACTGGGGCAAGCTGGATTTAGTTCGCAGCGAAACCCTCACCTGCTATAACGGTATCAAAGGCGACGGTTGCGGGCAGTGCGCCGCCTGTAATCTGCGCGCTAACGGACTGGACCACTACCTGGCTGATAAAGTCGGCGTAATGGCGGCAATGAAGCAAAAAACCGGGCTTAAATAAGGCTACCTCACCGTGCTGTCGAACAGTTTTACCCCGGCAGCACGAGTCACCTTCATTAGCGTAGTCAGCGTTGGGTTGCCGTTGTCTGATAAGGTTCGATATAGCTGCTGGCGGGAAAGACCGGCTTTGGCAGAGATTTCACCTATGCCGCCACGGGCTTCGATGACGCGTCTGAGCGCAATCAAATAGGCTGGGATCCCCTGGTCTTCATAAATTTCCTCCAGTGCAATTTGCAGATACAACTGAGCATAGGAGGGATTTTCACGCAGCATCTTAACAACAGCTTCATCGTGACTGACGGAGCTAGAGAATTTTCGTTCGCTTTTGCTCATCGGATTTATCCTTTTGATGATCATTCCAGTAATCTATTGCCAGTTTCACATCAGTCTTTTGGCTCTTTTTGTCACCGCCGATCAGCAACAATAGGATCTCCCGATGCTCTACTGCAAAATAGATTCGATAACCGGGACCACAATCCATTTTCAATTCCCAGATACCCTCTCTGAGATATCGGTAATCACCGAAATTCCCTTTCTCAGCACGGTCAATTCGCAGAAGGATCCGAAACACCAATTCTGGATCCTTTCGCTTCATCTTCGCTACCCACTCCTCAAACGGCACTTTCCCGTCACGGGTCCGGTAACGTTCAACAACGTAGTCCCTGTCCATTATTCTATCCCTGAAAAATCCTTTTGTCTTTTATAAAAGACAAATTTTCTAAGCGATCATCAGCTCCAGCTTTTCCCGCAGCTCCCCTTCCAGCGGCAGCGCTTTCTGAGTTTTCAGATCGATACAGACAAAGGTAATCAGCGCATCAGCCACTACCTGCCCTTCTGGATCGAGCGTCACCACCTGGCTTAACACGCCGCTCTTGCCGTTTAGCTGTTGTACCTGGCTGGTCACGGTGAGCACATCGCCCAGCACGGCCGGGCGGCGGTAGTTGATGTTGATATTGACGACCACGAAAGCGATGTTGTGCGCGGTCAGCCACTGAAAGCTTTCGCTGTTCTCTAGTCCGTCCCAGCGCGCTTCTTCAAGAAATTCGAGATAGCGGGCGTTGTTAACGTGCTGGTAAACATCAAGATGGAAACCGCGTACTTTGATTTTTGTCTGCATAGCGCAATAGCCTTACATTGTTATAGGATCAGAGGTCATAACTGGTATGACCTCTTTATCCTGGCAAACTTTTGCCGCAGTGCAAGAAATTGCGTTATTACAGTGTCAGGTGTGAGAGGTTGCGCTCAACCAGCGCGCTGCCCATGCCCGGGACCTGCTTGAGATCATCGACCGTTTTGAAAGGGCCATACTCTTCGCGGTAGCTGACGATGGCCTGCGCTTTTTTCAGGCCGACACCGTTCATTGCGCGGGCGAGATCCTCTGCCGAGGCCGAGTTAATGCTGACCCGCGTACCGTCATCATCCGTATTTTTAACGGCGTCAGCCGCTTTGGTTTGCCCCTGCACCGGCGCGGCCGCATCAGATTTGCTCTGCGTGGTCTGTGGTTTGGCGGCGGGCGTCGCCGCCAGCGCGCCCGCGCTCGTCCCGGTGGTGGCAATAGCCAGCGTAATTAACAGTGCTTTGATTCCACATTTCATGCTGTTATCTCCTTGTTTGTTGACAGCCACGCAACGATAGCTCCCGGAGAAAACAGGCACAAACAGCAGATTGCAGAAATGGAAAAGGCCGCGAAAGCGGCCTTTAGTTTTTGCAGAGCGTTACGAAAATCTGCGAGCAGACACGTAATTATTGCTGCTGAGTCATGACATCGCCCAGCTTAATTTTGGCTTCTTTACGCAGGTTGCTCATCATGGCTTCGAAAGCAATCTGAGCATTGTTCTGAGTAATGCCCTGAACCATCGCCTTCTTCTGCGCTTCTGGCAGGGTGCCGGCTTTCACTTCGTCCAGTGCCAGCAGAACAACATTACCCTGCATATCGGTGGTGGTGCCGAAGCTTGGCTTGTCTTTTGACGGCAGTGTCAGGCCAAACGCAGCCTGGCTGATTGGGTCCTGACCGGTACGGCTCAGCGTTTTCGCCTCACCGAAGCTCAGGCCAGCCGCTTTCAGCGCGTCCTGTTTACCCGCTTTCAGGTCAGACAGAATCTTCTCAGCATCCAGTTTCGCCTGCTGTTCCGCTTTGTTGTGCTTAACCTGAGCGACGACCTGATCCTTCACTTCCGCCAGCGGTTTGACCGCTTCTGGCTTGTGCTCGCTGACGCGCAGAACAAACGCACGATCGCCGTCGACGGTAATGATGTCAGAGTTGCTGCCCGGCGTACCGTTCTCGCCCACCAGACCACCGTTAAAGATGGCATCAGAAACCGGCTTAAAGTTCAGCTCTTCCGGCAGGTTGTCGCGACCAAACCAGCCCGTCTCAACCGCCTTCACACCCGCTGCCTGCTCTGCACCTGCCAGAGATTCGTTGTCGTTGCTGGCAGCATCGCTCACTTTCTGCTGCAGCGCGTAGTAGGCATCCAGGGCTTTTTCCTGTTTCACCTTCGCAGCGATATCATCACGAACCTCAGCCAGCGGCTTGGTTTTCGCCGCGATGATGTCGTCCAGACGCACGACCAGGAAACCAACGGATGATTTAATCACACCAGACAGCTGGCCTTTCTCTTTCAGGCCGGCATTTTTCAGTTCGTCCGGCGTGGTTGCGTCTTCCAGCCAGCCCATATCACCGCCGTTTTTCGCAGAGATGATATCGGTAGATTTCGCTTTCGCAATGGTGGCGAAATCAGCGCCTTTGTTCAGTTCATCCAGTACCGCCTTAGCATCTGCTTCAGTTTTGGTCTGAATCACGCTGTAGCGGTTACGCTGCGGCTGAGTGAACTGATCCTGATGCTGGTCGTAGTAAGACTGGATCTCCGCGTCAGACGCGCTTTCCTGCAGCGCAGCTGCATCCAGTTTGATGTAGCTGACGCGGAACTGCTCCGGAGAAACAAAGGCGTTTTTATTCTGCTCGTACCAGGCGTTAACCTCTGCGTCGCTCACCTGCTGTTTCGCCGCCAGGGCGTTCACATCAATGGTCGCTTCACGGACAACGCGCTGCTGTGCTACCAGCGCAGCCAGTTCTTCCGTTTCACCTTTGAGCATAAAATCGGTGCCCACAACGGCATTGATAAGCTGCTGAGTGGTCAGTTGGTTACGCAGCGCCTGCGCGTACTGATCCGCCGTCATGCCCATCTGGTTGACGATGCTGTTGTAACGCGCGTTGTCGAATTTACCGTTAGACTGGAATGCCTGAGTGGCGAAGATCGCTTTTTTCACCTGCTCGTCGCTGATGCCAAGGCCCAGCTTTTTGGCATACTGATCCAGCAGCGCTTCGTCGATAAGACGGTTCAGCGTCTGTTGGCGCAGGGTTTTCATGTACCCTTCATTCGCCGCCAGTTCAGAGAATTGGTCGCCCAGCTGTTGCTGCATACGGTTACGTTCACCGGCAAAAGCATTCTCGAACTGACCACGGCTGATTTCCTGGCCATTCACTTTTGCGGCATAGTTCGCGCCACCGCCAATAAGGTAACTGCTCACGCCGGTCAATATGAACGACACGATAATGATACCGAAAATAATCTTGAGCACGAGACTGTTAGCAGCCGTGCGTAAGCTGTCCATCATGGTGTAACAACACTCCGCTGTAGGTGACTGGTTACCTGACGCTGACGGAAAATCCTGCCCGTCGCGCGTAAAGGCGTATTGTGACAAGAAAACGGGGCGATTGTCAGCCCACAACTCGCATAAACTCGCACAAATCAGGTCTGGACAAACAAAAAAGGCACATCAAACGATGCGCCCTTGTACTATCCGGCTTCCCTGAAACGGGAAAGCAATCAGTTTACCGCGTCTTTCAGCGCTTTACCTGCACGGAAACCCGGCACTTTAGCAGCAGCAATGGTGATCTCTTTACCGGTCTGAGGGTTGCGGCCAGTACGGGCAGCACGCTCTTTAACAGCAAAAGTACCGAAGCCTACCAGTGCAACGTCGTCCCCAGCCTGCAGAGATTCAGTAACAGAAGCAATTAATGCATCTAACGCACGTCCAGCTGCAGCTTTAGAAATATCAGCACCAGCAGCAATTTTGTCAATCAGTTGAGATTTATTCACTGTTCTCTTCCTCTCTTTATAATTTATATCGCGCCTGAGTCCTTCACAACGCGACCGCGCAGCAGTTATATCAGGCCTGCCATGACCTTACAACACCCGTTGTTGATGGCTGACCTAATCAGCAATCTAAATTAGCTATACAAAAAAAGGCTGGCAAGTGCGAAATGACTTACCAGCCTTGTTTTTATTGACGCTCTTTGCGCGAGGTCACTATTTTGCGGTTACAACCTGCATTCCGGACGGTTCATTCTGCAATGCGAGAGTAAGAACTTCCTCAATTCGCTTAACAGGATGGATCTGCAGATCGGCAATCACGTTGTCCGGAATCTCTTCCAGATCGCGTTTATTCTCGTAAGGAATCAATACGGTTTTGATCCCACCGCGGTGTGCCGCCAGCAGTTTTTCTTTTAACCCACCGATTGGCAGGACCTGACCACGCAGGGTGATTTCACCGGTCATTGCCACATCGGCACGTACCGGGTTCCCTGTCAGACAGGAGACCAGCGCCGTACACATGGCAATACCCGCGCTTGGGCCATCTTTCGGCGTCGCCCCTTCCGGAACGTGCACATGGATGTCGCGTTTTTCGTAGAAATCCGGATTGATACCCAGTTTCTCCGCACGCGCACGCACCACGGTCAGCGCCGCCTGAATGGATTCCTGCATCACTTCACCCAGCGAGCCGGTGTAGGTCAGCTTGCCTTTGCCCGGCACACAGGCGGTTTCGATGGTCAGCAGATCGCCGCCCACTTCCGTCCATGCCAGACCGGTGACCTGACCAACGCGGTTTTCGTTGTCCGCGCGACCGTAGTCGAAGCGCTGAACGCCCAGGTAGGCATGCAGATTGTCGCCGTTAATCACAATGTGCTTCAGGCTCTTATCCAGCAGCAGCTGTTTCACCGCTTTACGACACAGTTTAGAGATTTCACGCTCAAGGCTACGCACGCCCGCTTCACGGGTGTAGTAGCGAATGATGCCAATAATCGCGCTGTCCTCGACGGTCAGCTCGTTGGCTTTCAGCGCGTTACGCTCAATCTGTTTCGGCAGCAGGTGCTGCTTAGCGATATTCAGCTTCTCATCTTCGGTATAACCGGAGAGACGGATCACTTCCATACGGTCCAGCAGCGGGGCCGGAATGTTCATGGAGTTGGAGGTCGCCACGAACATCACATCGCTCAGGTCGTAGTCCACTTCCAGGTAATGATCGCTGAACGCCACGTTCTGTTCTGGATCAAGTACTTCCAGCAGTGCAGACGCCGGATCGCCACGCATGTCCGAAGACATCTTGTCGATCTCATCGAGCAGGAACAGCGGGTTTTTAACGCCCACTTTCGCCATCTTCTGGATCAGTTTACCCGGCATAGAACCGATGTAGGTACGGCGGTGACCGCGGATTTCCGCTTCATCGCGCACGCCGCCCAGCGCCATACGGATATATTTACGTCCGGTCGCTTTGGCAATGGACTGACCCAGAGAGGTTTTACCCACCCCTGGCGGTCCTACCAGGCACAGAATTGGGCCTTTAATTTTGTTTACACGGCTTTGTACCGCGAGGTACTCAAGAATGCGGTCTTTGACGCGTTCCAGGCCGTAGTGGTCGGTATCCAGGATCTCCTGAGCCTGACGCAGGTCTTTTTTGACCTTGCTGCGGGCATTCCACGGAACCTGAACCATCCACTCGATGTAGCCGCGCACGACTGTCGCTTCAGCCGACATTGGAGACATCATTTTCAGCTTCTGCAGTTCTGCTTCGGCTTTCTCTTTCGCCTCTTTCGGCATCTTCGCCGCGTCAATCTTACGCTTCAGCGCTTCGTTTTCATCCGGCGCGTCGTCCATCTCGCCCAGCTCTTTCTGAATCGCCTTCATTTGCTCATTCAGATAGTACTCACGCTGAGACTTCTCCATCTGCTTTTTCACGCGGTTACGAATGCGCTTCTCAACCTGCAGCAGATCGATTTCAGACTCCATCATCGCCATCAGGTATTCCAGACGTTCGTTAACGTCGGACATTTCCAGCACGGACTGTTTGTCAGCCAGCTTCAGCGGCATGTGCGCAGCGATGGTATCCGCCAGACGCGCAGGATCGTCGATGCTGTTCAGCGACGTCAGCACTTCTGGTGGAATTTTCTTATTCAGCTTGATATAGCCTTCAAACTGGCTGATTGCGGTGCGCACGAGCACTTCCTGCTCGCGTTCATCAAGCTGAGGCGAATCAAGGTACTCTGCCTTAGCAGAGAAGTGTTCGCCATTGTCAGACAGGGTGGTAATACGCGCACGCTGCAGCCCTTCCACCAGCACCTTCACGGTGCCGTCAGGCAGCTTCAGCATCTGCAAAATAGAGGCCACGGTCCCGACGGTGAAAAGATCGTTTACACCCGGCTCATCCGTTGATGCTTCTTTCTGCGCCACCAGCATGATTTTTTTATCATGATCCATAGCGGCTTCGAGGCAACGGATAGATTTTTCCCGCCCTACAAATAAGGGTATGACCATGTGCGGATAAACCACCACATCGCGCAACGGCAATACGGGGATTTCAATGCGTTCAGAACGCTCAGGATTCATAGAGCTCTCTCTTAGTTTAGTGTCCGCCAGGTAAGCTGGTCATGTCACAGTGCTTCACATAACCATTAACATGTATCCAGTATATGGGGATGTTTCCCACACATTCAACGCTATGAACACGGAAAAAGTAAAGGGGAGATAAAATCCCCCCTTTTTGATTAACTGCTTGTATGATTTGGTGAATTATTCGCCAGATGCCTGCTGGGCTTCCGGTTTACCGTAAATCAGCAGCGGCTTGGATTGGCCACCGATAACGGACTCGTCGATAACCACTTTTTCAACATCTTCCATCGACGGCAGATCGTACATGGTGTCAAGCAGCGCCGCTTCAACGATAGAACGCAGGCCGCGCGCACCGGTTTTACGGATCATCGCTTTCTTGGCAATTGCGTCCAGCGCTTCGTCACGGAATTCCAGGTCAACGCCTTCCAGATTGAACAGCGCCTGATACTGCTTGGTCAGCGCATTTTTCGGCTCTTTCAGGATCTGAATCAGCGCCTCTTCACTCAGCTCATTCAGCGTTGCCACAACCGGCAGACGGCCAATGAACTCAGGGATCAGACCAAATTTGATCAGATCTTCAGGCTCAACCTGCGACAGCAATTCGCCTTCGTTGGCTTTCTCGGACTTCGCCTTCACCGTTGCGCCAAAACCAATGCCGGAGCCGGTTTCAACACGGTGGGAGATCACTTTATCCAGACCTGCAAACGCACCGCCGCAGATGAACAGGATCTTGGAAGTATCAACCTGCAGGAACTCCTGCTGCGGATGTTTGCGTCCCCCCTGCGGCGGAACGGCGGCAACCGTACCTTCGATCAGCTTCAGCAACGCCTGCTGCACGCCTTCACCCGATACGTCACGGGTAATGGACGGGTTGTCTGATTTACGGGAGATCTTGTCGATCTCATCAATGTAAACAATCCCGCGCTGGGCTTTTTGTACGTCGTAATCGCACTTCTGCAGCAGCTTCTGAATGATGTTCTCAACGTCTTCACCCACATAACCAGCTTCGGTCAGTGTGGTGGCATCTGCCATGGTAAACGGAACATCAAGCAGGCGCGCCAGCGTTTCCGCCAGCAGCGTTTTACCGGAGCCGGTTGGCCCGATCAGCAGAATGTTGCTTTTGCCCAGTTCCACACCATTGCTGGTGTCGCCGTTACGCAGACGTTTGTAGTGGTTATATACCGCCACCGCCAGCACTTTCTTGGCCTGCTCCTGACCGATGACATAGTCGTCAAGGTGATGACGAATCTCATGCGGCGTTGGCAATGCGCTACGCTCACGGTGCGGCGCAACTTCTTTAATCTCTTCGCGAATGATGTCGTTACATAAATCGACACATTCGTCGCAGATATACACGGACGGCCCGGCAATCAGTTTACGCACTTCATGCTGGCTTTTGCCGCAAAAAGAGCAGTACAGCAGTTTGCCCGAACCATCTTTGCGTTTATCTGTCATGAGTCCAAACCTCTTTTTAAGTTCTTTGTGCCGCACATGACGACGCAAATGCCATTCTAAGACGCAAGCTGCATTAAGCAGCGTGCCGCCCTACTTTAGTATAGCGGCACACTCGCGTCGCGGGCATCAATTACGATGGGTCAATACGGAGTCGACTAAGCCGTACTCAACTGCCTCTGGAGCAGAGAGGAAGCGATCGCGCTCGGTATCGCGCTCGATCTGCTCAAGAGATTGACCTGTATGCTGCGCCATAAGTTCATTCATGCGCGCTTTTACTTTCAGAATTTCGCGGGCGTGGATTTCGATATCCGTCGCCTGCCCCTGGTAACCACCCAGCGGCTGGTGAATCATCACGCGGGAGTTAGGCAGGCAGAAACGCTTACCTTTCGCCCCTGCGGTTAACAGGAAGGCCCCCATGGATGCAGCCTGACCCATACAGATAGTGCTGACATCTGGCTTGATGAACTGCATGGTGTCATAAATGGACATGCCCGCCGTAATCACACCGCCAGGCGAGTTGATGTACAGGTAAATGTCTTTTTCCGGGTTTTCCGCTTCCAGGAACAGCATCTGCGCCACGATCAGGTTAGCCATATGGTCTTCTACCTGGCCGGTCAGAAAGATAACGCGTTCCTTGAGCAGACGGGAATAGATATCGAAAGAACGCTCACCACGTGAGGTCTGTTCAATAACCATTGGCACCAGCGCCATATGGGGTGCAAAGTTATCTCGTTCGCCACTGTATGACATTTCCGTCTCCTGGTTCAAAATTGAAAACACCTGCTGTACTGATTGTAACCTTATGGACGGATTATCAGCCAGTCTCAATCATCGTGATTACACACTTATGGGGTTCGCCACGCCCTATTTCAAGCATAACAATCTTTTGTTGTAACGCTAACACTGAAAGGGCGTTTTAGCACCCTTCAAGAACCCAAGCTGCGATAAAAAAAACCCGTCGCCGGAGGGCAACGGGTTTTTTGTTCAAACTTTAAACCGTTAGGGCGAAATTACGCCTGCTGGTTCATCAGTTCGTTGAAAGAGGTCGCTTTTTCGGTCACTTTCGCTTTCGCCAGTACCGCTTCAACAGCCTGCTCTTCCAGGGCGACGTTGCGCATGTTGTCCATCAGCTCTTTGTTCTTGCCGTAGAACTCGATCACTTCTGATGGATCTTCGTATGCAGACGCCATCTCTTCGATCAGGCCTTTTACACGCTCTTCGTCAGCTTTCAGCTCGTGGGTACGAATCACTTCGCCCAGCAGCAGGCCAACAACCACGCGGCGTTTCGCTTGCTCTTCAAACAGCTCGCGCGGCAGTTCCATCGCTTGCTGCTGGTTGCCACCGAAACGCTGTGCAGCCTGACGGCGCAGGACGTCGATTTCGCTGTCGATCAGCGCAGCAGGAACGTCGATGTCGTTCGCTTTTACCAGACCTTCAATCGCCTGAGATTTCACACGGTTACGCACAGCGCCGTTCAGCTCGCGCTCCATGTTTTTACGCACTTCGGTACGCAGGCCAGCAACAGAACCATCTTCAACGCCGAAACGCTTGATGAACTCTTCAGTCAGTTCTGGCAGTTCGCGCTCTTCCACTTTTTTCAGGTTGATGACGAACTTCGCTGCTTTACCTTTCAGGTTTTCAGCGTGGTATTCTTCCGGGAAGGTCACGTCGATGGTGAACTCTTCGCCAGCCTTGTGGCCTTTGATACCGTCTTCGAAGCCTGGGATCATACGACCCTGGCCCATTGCCAGTACGAAGTCAGACGCTTTTCCGCCTTCGAACTCTTCGCCATCAACAGAACCGGTGAAGTCGATGGTTACGCGGTCTTCCGCGTCAACAGCGCCTTCTTTCTCTTTCCAGTTCGCCTGCTGCTTGCGCAGGGTGTCCAGCATGCCGTCAACGTCTTCGTCAGTTACGGAAACAATCGGTTTTTCAACTTCGATAGATTCCAGACCTTTCAGCTCAACTTCCGGATACACTTCGAACTCTACGGAGTAGGTGAAGTCTTCGCCCAGTTTGTATTCGCCTGGCACGTAGTTTGGTGCGCCAGCCGGATTGATTTTTTCTTTGATGATCGCGTCGATAAAGTTGCGGCTCATCAGTTCACCCAGCACATCCTGACGCACGGAAGCGCCATAACGCTGAGCAACAACATTCATTGGTACTTTGCCCTTACGGAAGCCGTCAATACGTACTTTTTTTGCTACGTTGACCAGCTCGCTTTTCACAGCAGTTTCGATGCTGTCAGCAGCGATAGTAATCGTTACACGGCGGCCAAGGCCTTGAGTGGTTTCAACTGAAACTTGCATCTTGTTACCTCAAAAAAATCACAGTGCTCGGTCAACTCTGAATCTGTCTGTTATACCGGGATGCTCTCTTAGTGCAGATTCACATTCCCTGTCGCCAGAATCATCCCGAAGACATTCATTAAGACGCGGCATTATAGCGGCATCACTTAGGTGAGTCGAGAACGGTTGGGGCATGTTGCTGCGGCTTTTTTCACACTTTAAGGCTATTTTTAGCCTTAAAATCGCACCATCCGCTCAAAACTCAGACAAAACAAAACGGCCCGGAGGCCGTTTTGAGGAAATCTGTAAGCAACATACTGGAAAAGCTCCGGCCGTTGCAAATCCGATTTATCAGGCGATAGTGCCAGCACCTCGACAGGGCGGCGACGCGAAAACCGTATCCTGCAAGCCTTCCCATTCCTTAATGGTGTAGGTATGCAGTGCCAGCGCATGCACGGTTGTGGAGAGTTCTTCCGTCAAGGTGCTGTAGATCAGGCGATGTCGGTTCAGGAAACGTTCTCCCGTGAAGCGATCGCTAACCAGAACCACTTTAAAGTGGCTTTCAGAACCTGCCGGCACGTTATGACGATAGCTTTCGTCGACGACTTCGAGGAACACAGGGTTGAACGCTGCCCTTAATTTTTCTTCTATCTGTTCACGTATCATCATGAAATTACTCCTCCGACAACGCTGAGATGTCACCCATCCCTTTAAATATTAGCCGCTTTTACCGTTTCCATTACACCTTGACAACAAATATTTAGCTTTCGTCTAATTTTCTCATTCAAACGAATGAAGTTCACTGTGAGACTCATACCTTTCGTCATTCGCGGGAGGAGAAAAAGGGTGAGCTGGTCAGTTTTCAGACAAGACGATGAATTTACATGCGTTGACCACTTCCCCTGACCGTTGTCGATGTTATGATGGCGGCAATTTCTCTCTCTTTATGCTTACGATTCGTTGAGAACCTGAAAATGTTAAAAAAACTCTTCTTTCCGTTGGTAGCCCTTTTTATGCTGGCAGGCTGTGCGACTCCGCCTACCACTATTGATGTCTCACCAAAAATCACTCTGCCTCAGCAGGACCCAAGCCTGATGGGCGTCACCGTGAGCATTAACGGTGCCGATCAGCGTCAGGACCAGGCTCTGGCAAAAGTGACCCGCGATAACCAGCAGGTGACGCTGACCGCGTCCCGCGACCTGCGCTTCCTGCTGCAGGAAGTGCTTGAGAAGCAAATGACCGCTCGCGGCTACATGATTGGCCCAAGCGGCGCGGTTGATCTGCAGATCATCGTCAACAACCTGTACGCAGACGTGTCTCAGGGCAACGTGCGCTACAACATCGCGACCAAAGCGGATATCGCCATCATTGCCACCGCGAAAAACGGTAACAAGATGACGAAAAACTACCGCGCCAGCTACTCCGTTGAAGGCGCGTTCCAGGCATCCAACCAGAACATTGCTAACGCCGTTAACAGCGTGCTGACGGATACCATCGCCGATATGGCGCAGGACACCAGCATTCACGACTTTATCAAGCAGAACGCACGTTAATCCTGCTTACTGACCCGGTGCTTCACCGGGTCAGTTCATAAGACCATGTCCAGTCACTACTTACGCATTTTCCAGCAACCGAAATCAGCGATTCTGCTGATCCTCGGCTTTGCCTCCGGTTTACCCCTCGCGCTCACCTCCGGCACGCTTCAGGCGTGGATGACGGTCGAGAACATCGATCTCAAAACCATTGGTTTCTTCTCACTGGTCGGTCAGGCTTATGTCTTTAAGTTCCTGTGGTCGCCGGTGATGGATCGCTATACGCCGCCGTTCCTGGGACGTCGTCGCGGCTGGTTAGTGATGACGCAGGTCCTGCTGCTGCTGGCGATTGCGGCGATGGGCTTCCTTGAACCGACCACACAGCTTCGCTGGATGGCCGCGCTTGCGGTGGTGATAGCCTTCTGTTCCGCCTCCCAGGATATTGTGTTTGACGCCTGGAAGACGGACGTCTTACCCGCCGAGGAGCGCGGGGCCGGTGCGGCCATCAGCGTGCTGGGCTATCGCCTCGGGATGCTGGTCTCCGGCGGCCTGGCGCTGTGGCTGGCCGACCGTTACCTCGGCTGGCAGGGCATGTACTGGCTGATGGCCGCCCTGCTTATCCCCTGCATCATCGCGACGCTGTTCGCGCCCGAACCGAGTGACGTCATCCCAGTCCCCCGCTCGCTGGAGCAGGCCGTGGCCGAACCGCTGCGCGACTTCTTTGGCCGTAACAATGCGTGGCTGATCCTGCTGCTCATCGTCCTTTATAAGCTGGGTGATGCCTTTGCCATGAGCCTGACCACCACCTTCCTGATCCGCGGCGTCGGTTTTGACGCCGGTGAAGTGGGGGTAGTGAACAAAACACTGGGGCTGTTTGCGACCATCGTCGGCGCACTTTACGGCGGCGTGCTGATGCAGCGCCTGACGCTTTTCCGCGCGCTGCTGATCTTCGGCATTCTTCAGGGGGCCTCTAACGCCGGCTACTGGCTGCTGTCGATTACCGACAAACATACGATCAGCATGGCCGCGGCAGTGTTCTTCGAAAACCTCTGCGGCGGCATGGGGACGGCGGCGTTTGTTGCCCTGCTGATGACCCTGTGCAATAAGTCATTTTCCGCCACGCAGTTCGCTCTGCTCTCGGCGCTCTCGGCCGTTGGCCGCGTGTACGTAGGCCCAATTGCCGGCTGGTTTGTGGAAGCCCACGGCTGGCCAACGTTTTATCTCTTCTCGGTCGCAGCTGCCGTGCCGGGGATTTTATTATTGCTGGTGTGTCGCCAGACGCTGGAATATACCCAGCGGACTGAACACTTTATGCCGCGCACTGAATATCATCGCGCCTACCGTTTTGCGTTACGTCTGTTAATGACGGGCTGCGCCGCGCTGGCGCTCTGGCTTGTGGTACTTATTGCTAACGCCAGTACGTCTCTGGCGCTCCCCCTCGAAGCCCTTCTGCTGGACGCCGGAGCCCTGCTGGCCATCGCCGGGATCCTGACGGGCGGTCTGCTCGATTTTATGGCATTGCGTAAAACGCAGATGACCTGAAGAAAAAGCGAAAGGTTATTTCCCGTTGTAATCACTAACCGAAATTATAACGGCGAAATAGCCATCAGCCGCTAAAAAAATATTTGTTGTTTTGTGCGGGATAGGATTTGGAAATTATTGGAGCCGGTTCCAAATTGCTATTTTTCATTAAACGATTCAGCATTGGAAAGTTTGATTTTTCGTTTTTTAGATGTCTTTTTATTGATAATTAATTGTTAATTTTTTGTTTATTTTTAACAATGGTTATACCAATTGCCCCTTTTAGGGTATGCTTGGGGGTCCTTTCGTTATAAAGCCCATCTCATGCGGCTTCGGTCATAAAAACCGACATAATCTGCAACACTTGTGACACGTGCGGCAGAACCCGGTAACACCTTCCTGACACAGGCCTAATGATGTTTACAGTAATGTAACCTTCCCGTAAAATGCCCGCACACTTTAAACGCCACCAGACTCCCGTGGAATTGAGGTCGTTAAATGAGACTCAGGAAATACAATAAAAGTTTGGGATGGTTGTCATTATTCGCAGGTACTGTATTACTCAGTGGCTGCGATTCTGCACTACTAGACCCCAAAGGACAGATTGGACTGGAACAACGTTCACTGATATTGACGGCTTTTGGCCTGATGTTGATTGTGGTTATTCCTGCCATTTTGATGGCTGTTGGTTTCGCCTGGAAGTATCGTGCGAGCAATAAAGATGCGAAGTATAGCCCGAACTGGTCACACTCCAATAAAGTGGAAGCTGTGGTCTGGACGGTGCCTATTCTGATCATCCTGTTCCTTGCCGTACTGACCTGGAAAACCACTCACGCACTTGAGCCAAGCAAGCCGCTGGTTCACGATGAAAAACCTATTACCATTGAAGTGGTCTCCATGGACTGGAAATGGTTCTTCATCTATCCAGAGCAGGGCATTGCTACCGTGAATGAAATCGCCTTCCCGGCGAACACTCCGGTTCAGTTCAAAGTGACCTCCAACTCCGTAATGAACTCCTTCTTCATCCCGCGTCTGGGTAGCCAGATTTACGCGATGGCCGGTATGCAGACGAACCTGCATCTGATCGCGAATGAAGCAGGCACCTACGATGGTATCTCCGCCAGCTATAGCGGCCCGGGCTTCTCAGGTATGAAGTTCAAAGCTATTGCGACGCCGGACCGTGCCGCTTTCGACCAGTGGGTTGAAAAAGCGAAGCAGTCTCCAAACACCATGTCTGACATGGCGGCGTTCGAAAAAGTGGCTGCACCTAGCGAATACAACAAGGTGGAGTACTTCTCTAACGTGAAACCTGATTTGTTCAAAGACGTTATTGGCAAATTTATGGATCACGGCAAGAGCATGGACATGACCCAGCCAGAAGGCGAGCACAGCGCGCATGAAGGTATGGAAGGCATGGACATGAGCCACGCGGAAACCGCTCACTAAGGGGCCGAGGAAGAAAATGTTCGGAAAATTGACACTGGATGCAGTGCCCTACCATGAACCGATTATCATGGTTACGGTGGCTGCAATTATCATTGGTGGCGCGGCCTTAGTTGGCCTGATCACTTACTTCGGTAAGTGGAGCTACCTGTGGAATGAGTGGCTGACTTCGGTTGACCACAAAAAACTCGGTATCATGTACTGCATCGTCGGTATCGTCATGTTAATTCGTGGCTTTGCGGATGCGATCATGATGCGTAGCCAGCAGGCACTCGCATCTGCGGGCGAAGCCGGCTTCCTGCCGCCGCACCACTACGATCAGATCTTTACCGCTCACGGCGTTATCATGATCTTCTTCGTGGCGATGCCGCTGGTAATCGGTCTGATGAACGTCGTCGTTCCGCTGCAAATTGGTGCGCGCGACGTGGCGTTCCCGTTCCTGAACAACCTGAGCTTCTGGTTCACCGTTGTCGGCGTTATCCTGGTTAACCTGTCACTGGGTGTGGGCGAATTCGCGCAGACCGGCTGGCTGGCGTACCCGCCGCTGTCGGGAATTGAGTACAGTCCGGGTGTCGGTGTTGACTACTGGATTTGGGCGCTTCAGCTCTCCGGTGTCGGTACGACCCTGACCGGTATCAACTTCTTCGTGACCATCCTGAAGATGCGTGCTCCTGGTATGACGATGTTCAAGATGCCGGTATTTACCTGGGCATCTCTGTGCGCCAACGTACTGATTATCGCATCGTTCCCAATTCTGACCGTCACCATCGCGCTGCTGACCCTGGACCGCTATCTGGGCACCCATTTCTTCACGAATGATATGGGTGGCAACATGATGATGTACATCAACCTGATTTGGGCCTGGGGTCACCCGGAAGTGTACATCCTGGTTCTGCCTGTCTTCGGTGTGTTCTCCGAAATCGCGGCAACCTTCTCGCGTAAACGCCTGTTTGGTTACACCTCTCTGGTGTGGGCAACCGTGTGTATTACCGTTCTGTCGTTCATCGTTTGGCTGCACCACTTCTTCACCATGGGTGCGGGCGCGAACGTAAACGCCTTCTTCGGTATCACCACCATGATTATCGCCATCCCTACCGGGGTGAAGATCTTCAACTGGCTGTTCACCATGTACCAGGGCCGTATCGTGTTCCACTCAGCAATGCTGTGGACCATCGGCTTCATCGTTACCTTCTCCGTAGGTGGGATGACCGGCGTACTGCTGGCGGTACCGGGCGCTGACTTCGTTCTGCACAACAGTCTGTTCCTGATTGCGCACTTCCATAACGTTATCATCGGCGGCGTGGTCTTCGGCTGCTTCGCTGGCGTAACCTACTGGTGGCCAAAAGCGTTCGGCTTCACGCTGAACGAAAAATGGGGTAAACGCGCGTTCTGGTTCTGGATCATTGGCTTCTTCGTGGCGTTTATGCCGCTGTACGTGCTGGGCTTCATGGGTATGACCCGTCGTCTGAGCCAGCAGATCGATCCGCAGTTCCACCCAATGCTGATGGTTGCAGCGGGCGGTGCAGCGCTGATTGCATGCGGTATTCTGTGCCAGCTGATTCAGTACTACGTGTCCATCCGCGACCGTAACCTGAACCGCGACCTGACCGGTGACCCATGGGGTGGCCGTACGCTGGAGTGGGCAACCTCTTCTCCACCGCCGTTCTATAACTTTGCCGTAGTGCCGCACATTCACGAGCGTGATGCCTTCTGGGAAATGAAAGAAAAAGGTGAAGCGTACAAGCAACCTGAGCATTACGAAGAAATCCATATGCCGAAAAACAGCGCTGCGGGCATCGTGATTGCCGCTTTCGCAACGGTATTTGGTTTCGCAATGATCTGGCACATCTGGTGGATGGCGATTGTTGGCTTTGCCGGCATCGTAATCAGCTGGATTGTGAAGAGCTTTGACGAGGACGTGGACTACTACGTACCAGTCCGTGAAGTTGAAAAGCTGGAAAATCAGCATTTCGACGAGATTTCTAAAGCGGGGCTGAAAAATGGCAACTGATACTCTGGCGCACTCAACTGCCCACGCGCATGAACATGCGCACCACGATACAGGACCGACGAAAGTCTTCGGTTTCTGGATCTACCTGATGAGCGACTGCATTCTGTTCTGCTGTCTGTTCGCGACCTATGCCGTTCTGGTGAACGGCACAGCGGGCGGCCCGACCGGCAAGGACATCTTTGAACTGCCGTTCGTTCTGGTTGAAACCGCACTGCTGTTATTCAGCTCCATCACCTACGGCATGGCGGCTATCGCCATGTACAAAAACAACAAGAGCCAGGTTGTCTCCTGGCTGGCGTTGACCTGGCTGTTTGGTGCTGGCTTTATCGGGATGGAAATCTATGAATTCCATCACCTGATTATGGAAGGCTTCGGCCCGGATCGCAGTGGCTTCCTGTCCGCGTTCTTCGCGCTGGTGGGTACCCACGGTCTGCACGTGACCTCGGGTCTGATCTGGATGGCAGTACTGATGTTCCAGATCTCCCGCCGCGGCCTGACCAGCACTAACCGTACCCGTATCATGTGCCTGAGCCTGTTCTGGCACTTCCTGGACGTGGTATGGATCTGTGTGTTCTCTGTTGTCTATCTGATGGGGGCGATGTAATGAGTCATTCTAACGATCATGGCGCTTCCCACGGCAGCGTAAAAACCTACATGACAGGTTTCATCCTGTCGATCATCCTGACGGTGATCCCGTTCTGGATGGTGATGAGCGGTTCTGCGTCCAAGCCGGTTATCCTGGGAGCAATCCTGGTAACCGCGGTGATTCAGATTCTGGTGCATCTGGTTTGCTTCCTGCACATGAACACCAAGTCCGATGAAGGCTGGAATATGACCGCCTTTATCTTTACCGTGATTATCATCGCTATCCTGGTAGTCGGTTCCATCTGGATTATGTGGAACCTCAACTACAACATGATGGTTCACTAAGAGCGGCGAGTATGTTTAAGCAATACCTGCAAGTAACGAAACCAGGCATCATCTTTGGCAACCTGATCTCCGTGATCGGAGGGTTCCTGCTGGCCTCTAAAGGCAGCATTGATTACGCCCTCTTTATCTCTACGCTGGTCGGTGTGTCACTGGTTGTTGCGTCCGGTTGTGTATTTAACAACTACATCGACATGGATATCGACAAGAAGATGGAAAGGACCAAAAATCGGGTGCTGGTTAAAGGCCTGATCGCCCCTTCCGTCTCGCTGGTGTACGCCACCTTGCTGGGTATTGCTGGCTTTATGCTGCTGTGGTTTGGTGCTAACCCGCTGGCCTGCTGGCTGGGGGTGATGGGGTTCGTGGTGTATGTAGGCGTCTACAGCCTGTATATGAAACGTCACTCCGTCTACGGCACGCTGATTGGTTCTCTCTCCGGCGCTGCGCCGCCGGTGATTGGCTACTGCGCGGTCACGAACGAGTTCGACAGCGGTGCGCTGATCCTGCTGGCTATCTTTAGCCTTTGGCAGATGCCGCACTCCTATGCCATCGCGATTTTCCGCTTTAAGGATTATCAGGCAGCGAACATCCCGGTTCTGCCGGTCGTGAAGGGCATTTCGGTTGCCAAGAACCACATCACGCTCTACATCATTGCTTTTGCCGTGGCAACGCTGATGCTCTCTCTGGGTGGCTACGCCGGGTATAAATATCTGGCGGTAGCGGCTGCGGTGAGCGTCTGGTGGCTCGGTATGGCCCTGCGCGGATACAAAGTGGAAGATGACAAAGTCTGGGCGCGCAAGCTGTTTGTGTTCTCTATCGTTGCTATCACTTCACTGTCCGTGATGATGTCCGTAGACTTTATGGTGCCGGATTCACATAACCTGCTGACTTACGCCTGGTAAGACTCGCAGGTGAATAAAAGGGTGCTTCGGCACCCTTTTTTATTCATCAAATCCATTAATAACGCATGTAATATTTGTTAAATAACCCTTTATTTACCCCGCCCCTTCCCCGCACTACACTATGGCCTGCTTTTGAACTGAGGTGGTAATGAACGATTATAAAATGACGCCAGGCGAGCTACGCGCGACCTGGGGCTTAGGGACTGTCTTCTCGCTACGGATGCTCGGCATGTTTATGGTCCTGCCTGTTCTGACCACGTACGGCATGGCGCTGCAGGGGGCCAGCGAGGCGCTGATTGGCCTGGCAATTGGTATTTACGGTCTTGCGCAGGCGATATTTCAAATCCCGTTTGGTCTGCTCTCCGATCGGGTGGGTCGAAAGCCGCTGATTGTCGGCGGTCTGCTTATTTTTGTTCTCGGTAGCGTCATTGCCGCCCTCTCCCACTCCATCTGGGGGATTATTCTTGGTCGCGCCCTCCAGGGCTCCGGCGCGATTGCCGCCGCCGTTATGGCGCTGCTGTCAGACCTTACACGCGAACAGAACCGCACGAAGGCGATGGCGTTTATCGGCGTGAGCTTTGGCGTCACTTTCGCGATTGCGATGGTGCTCGGTCCGATTATCACTCATACGCTCGGCCTGCACGCTCTGTTCTGGATGATTGCCGTGCTGGCGACCATCGGCATTGCCTTAACTCTGTGGGTCGTGCCGGACAGTAAAAACCACGTTCTGAACCGTGAGTCAGGCATGGTCAAAGGCTGCTTCAGCAAAGTGCTCGTTGAGCCACGCCTGCTCAAGCTGAATTTCGGCATTATGTGCCTGCACATTCTGCTGATGTCGACCTTTGTCTCCCTGCCCGGCCAGCTTGCCGCAGCGGGTTTCCCGGCCGCAGAGCACTGGAAAATCTATCTGGTCACGATGCTGATATCTTTTGTCTCCGTCGTGCCATTCATCATCTATGCCGAAGTGAAGCGCAAAATGAAGCGCGTCTTCGTGGGCTGCGTTGCGCTGCTGCTGATAGCCGAGATCGTGCTCTGGGGATCCGGCCCGCACTTCTGGGAGCTGGTGGCTGGCGTACAGCTGTTCTTCCTGGCGTTTAACCTGATGGAAGCGCTGCTGCCGTCGCTTATCAGCAAGGAGTCTCCTGCAGGTTACAAAGGCACGGCGATGGGTATCTACTCCACCAGCCAGTTTCTCGGCGTGGCGATCGGCGGCTCGCTCGGTGGCTGGGTCGACGGCCTGTTTGATTCACAAACCGTGTTTCTCGCGGGCGCGCTGCTGGCGACAGTCTGGCTGCTGGTCGCCAGCACCATGAAAGAGCCGCGCTATGTGAGCAGCCTGCGGGTAGAAATCCCGGATGATGTAGAAATCAGCGATGCGCTGAAGCAGCGTCTGGAAGCAAAAGAAGGCGTGACAGAGGTGTTCATTGTCCCGGAAGAGCGGAGCGCTTACGTCAAAATAGACAGCAAGGTGACCAACCGCTTTGAGGTCGAGCAGGCGCTTAAAGCCTAAAAAAAGCCCGGTTAAACCGGGCTTTTCAGTCTTAATCGCGGAAGTTTTTAAACTGGAACGGCTGCCCCAGATCGCCGCCGCGCACCAGCGCCATCACGGACTGCAGATCGTCGCGGGATTTACCGGTCACGCGAATTTCTTCGCCCTGGATCTGCGCCTGCACCTTCAGCTTGCTGTCTTTGATGAGCTTAACGATCTTCTTCTGCACCGCGCTCTCGATGCCCTGCTTGAGTTTAGCTTCCACAAACCAGTTCTTACCGCTGTGGACAAACTCTTCCGGCACGTCCAGAGATGTCCCTTCAATGCCGCGTTTTAACAGCTTGGCACGCAGAATATCGAGCAGCTGATTCACCTGGAAATCAGACTCGCTCAGCACCTTAATGGTCTTATTTGCGTCGTTCAGCTCAAACGACGCCTCAACGCCACGAAAATCGAAACGTGACTCAACTTCGCGGGTTGCGTTCTCAACGCCGTTGCGAACTTCCTGGATATCAACTTCGGAAACAATATCGAAAGATGGCATCTTTTCTTCTCCCTTCACTTTTGTTGCGTTGCATAATACCCGCTACGAGGCATAACTCAACAGAAGCTTAGCTGTATAATTAAGCTGTAACACCTGACGCAGTTGCGGGTGAGGAGGAACAATGAAAATTACGGTGCTCGGATGCGGAGCGCTTGGTCAGCTGTGGCTGACCGCGCTGCGCAAGCACGGACATGAGGTTCAGGGCTGGCTGCGCGTGCCCCAGCCCTATTGCAGTGTCAACCTGATTGGTGAAGACGGAAGCATTTTTAACGAATCCCTCACCGCGAACGATCCTGATTTCCTGGCGCAAAGTGACCTCCTGCTGGTGACGCTCAAGGCGTGGCAGGTTTCAGACGCGGTAAAGACGCTGGCCGCGCAGCTCCCCCCCACGTCCCCCATTCTGCTCCTGCATAACGGTATGGGAACACTTGATGAGCTGAAAAGCGTCCCGCAGCCTCTGCTGATGGCGACCACCACCCACGCCGCGCGTCGCGACGGCAACATTATCGTGCATGTCGCCAGCGGCGTGACGCACATCGGCCCGGCCAGGACACAGGATGGCGACTACAGCTATCTCGCAGACGTGCTGCAGAAGGTTTTGCCGGACGTGGCATGGCATAACAACATTCGCCCTCAGCTGTGGCGTAAGCTTGCGGTAAACTGCGTGATCAACCCGCTGACGGCGCTGTGGAATTGCCCGAACGGTGAGCTGAAAAACCATCCGCAGGAGGTGGCGTCCCTGTGTGCGGAAGTCGCGTCGGTAATTGAGCGAGAAGGCCTGCACACCTCAGCAGAGGATTTGCGCTGTTACGTCGAGCAGGTGATTGAGAGTACGGCTGAGAACATCTCCTCAATGCTGCAGGACGTTCGGGCATTACGCCACACGGAAATCGACTACATCACGGGATATCTGCTAAAGCGCGCCCGCGCGCACGGCATAGCCGTGCCGGAAAACGCCCGTCTGTATGACCTGGTTAAACGTAAGGAGAGTGAATATGAGCGCGTCAGCACTGATCTGCCTCGCCCCTGGTAGCGAAGAGATGGAAGCGGTCACCACCATTGATTTAATGGTACGTGGCGGCATTAAGGTCACCACCGCCAGCGTTGCCAGCGACGGCAGCCTGGCGATCACCTGTTCCCGCGGGGTGAAAATTCTGGCAGATGCACCGCTTGTTCAGGTTGCTGATGGCGATTACGACATCATCGTGCTGCCCGGTGGGCTCAAGGGCGCGGAATGTTTTCGCGACAGCCCGCTGCTGGTCGAGACCGTGCGTCAGTTTCATCTATCCGGCCGCATTGTCGCGGCAATCTGCGCTGCCGCAGGAACGGTGCTTATTCCGCACGACATTTTCCCCATCGGCAACATGACCGGCTTCCCGGGGCTGAAGGACACCATCCCGGAAGAGCATTGGGTGGATAAACGCGTCGTCTGGGACCCGCGCGTCAACCTGCTGACCAGCCAGGGGCCCGGCACCGCAATTGATTTTGGCTTAAAGATTATTGACCTGCTGGTCGGACGCGAGAAGGCCTACGAAGTGGCGTCATCGCTGGTGATGCCGGCGGGAATTTATAATTATTACGAATAGGTGTTCTCCCTCTCCCCGTGGGAGAGGGTCGGGGTGAGGGCAACAGGCCGCACTCCCCGACAAAACACTACGGGCGATACACCTTCACATTCGCAAAGCCCTGCTCGCGCAGATACAGCGCCTGCAGGCGGCTCATCACCCCACGCTCACACCACAGCAGATACGTTTTGCTCTGATCGAGGTCGCCAAATTTGGTGCTCAGCTTGTAGAACGGCAGCGAAACCACCTCCACGCCTTCCACCTGCAGCGGCTTGTCATCCTGCTCGTCAATGGAGCGGATATCCAGAATCGCATCGTTAGCGCCGAAACCGCTCACGGTTTCAACTTCAACCACTTCCTGCTCGGTCTGCTGGGCAATCTCGCGGATATCAATGTTGGACGCTTCCGCCACCACTTTTTCCAGAATGCTGAAGTCGAAATTCTCTTCTTCCGCTTCGATCTTCGCCTTCACCGCTTTCACCGTCGGGCTTTTTGAGATCACGCCGCAGTATTCCGGCATGGTACGGGCAAAATCTTCGGTGCCGATTTCGCGCGCCAGGTCGATGATGTGCTCTTTATCGTGGGAGATCAGCGGACGCAGGATCAGCGTATCAGAGACGTTGTCGATCAGACGCAGGTTGGTCAGCGTCTGGCTGGAGACCTGGCCCAGCGCTTCGCCGGTGACCAGCGCCTGCACACCGTAGCGTTCCGCCACTTTGGACGCCGCACGCACCATCATGCGCTTCAGCACCACGCCCATCTGGCCGTCGTCCACTTTCTCAAGGATTTCACCGACCACAGGTTCGAAGTTGATCGCCACAAAACGCACGCGGTGGGAGCTGCCGAAGCGGTTCCACAGGTAATGCGCCACCTGACGAACGCCAATTTCGTGCGCCGCGCCGCCCAGGTTGAAGAAGCAGTAATGCACGCGGCAGCCGCGACGCATCAGCATATAGCTGGAGACGCCGGAGTCGAAGCCGCCGGAGATCAGGGACAATACATCTTCCTGGGTGCCAATCGGGAAGCCGCCGATACCTTCATAGCGCCCTTTCACCAGCAGCAGGCGATCGTTTTCGATCTCCAGGTTCACGGTCACGTCCGGGTTGGTCAGACGTACGCGCGCCGTTTCAACGTGCTGGTTCAAACCGCCGCCGACGTAACGTTCCACTTCAATGGAGCTGAATTCGTGCTTGCCGCGACGCTTCACGCGCACGCAGAAGGTTTTGCCTTCGATCTGATCGCGGTACTGGACCAGCGCTTTCTCGAAGATGTCGTGCATATCGCTGAACGGAACATCTTCCACTTCCAGGATATGGTGGATCCCCGGAATACGGGTCAGCGCGTCGCGAATATCCTGACGTTTGTTTTCGTCTTTGGCGCGCACTTCAACGTGGTCCCAGTGGCGCACCACGGCGAGGGTTTCGTCGTAGTGCTTTAATACGTTACGAATGTTCCCGGTGAGAATTTTAATAAAGCGCAAACGCACAGATTGGCTTTTGATGGTGATTTCAGGGAACAATTTAATGATAAACTTCATGGCGGCAATGTTTCTTAGGCAAGCGTATTAAGGCTTGTAATGGAAAAGAGTACAGCAGCCCACACCCGTGGCTGCATCCAGGCGCGCAAGTATACCACCATCGCGCCGCTCCTGTGCACATTGCGCGTTATTTGATAATTGCCCTGAGTCCGTTACCATGTCGGGGCTGAGAATATAAGAGTCAATTCACTATGCCGAAGAAGAACGACGCACCGGCCAGTTTCGAAACTGCGCTGAGTGAACTGGAGCAAATCGTTACCCGTCTTGAGAGCGGCGATCTCCCGCTGGAAGAAGCGCTCAACGAATTCGAGCGCGGCGTGCAGCTGGCGCGCCAGGGGCAGGTCAAACTGCAGCAGGCCGAGCAGCGCGTGCAGATCCTGCTCTCCGACAGCGAAGAGGCGAAAACCACGCCTTTCACACCGGACGCCGAGTAAATGGATTTTGCCAACGAGCTTCAGGCGCGCGTCGTGCGCGCCAACGACGCCCTGCGCCGATTTATTGCGCCACAGCCTTTTCAGAACACTCCACTGGTTGAAGCCATGCACTATGGCGCACTCTTGGGTGGAAAGCGCCTGCGCCCGTTTCTGGTGTACGCCACCGGCAATATGTTTGGTATCAGCGATAACACGCTGGACGCCCCGGCAGCCGCCGTTGAGTGCATCCACGCCTACTCGCTGATTCACGACGATCTTCCGGCGATGGATGACGACGATTTGCGTCGGGGTCAGCCAACCTGCCACATTAAGTTTGGCGAGGCGAATGCCATTCTGGCGGGTGATGCCCTGCAAACGCTGGCATTCTCCATTCTGAGCGACGCGTCGATGGCAGAAGTGAGCGACCGCGACCGCCTGGCGATGATCTCCGAACTGGCGATGGCCAGCGGTGTGGCCGGCATGTGCGGCGGTCAGGCGCTGGATCTTGAAGCGGAAGGACGTCAGGTTAATCTGGAACAGCTGGAGCGTATTCACCGCCATAAGACGGGCGCGCTTATTCGTTCCGCCGTTCGCCTGGGCGCGCTGAGCGCGGGTGAGCAAGGGCGCAAAGCCCTGCCGATTCTGGACAGATACGCAGAAAGTATCGGTCTGGCATTCCAGGTTCAGGATGACATTCTGGATGTGGTGGGCGATACTGCAACATTGGGTAAACGTCAGGGTGCCGACCAGCAGCTTGGCAAAAGTACCTACCCCGCCCTGCTGGGACTTGAGCAAGCCCAACGTAAAGCCCGGGATCTGATTGACGATGCCCGCCGGTCGCTGAATGAGCTGGCCGCGCAATCGCTGGATACCTCGGCACTGGAAGCGCTAGCGGACTATATAATCCAGCGTAATAAATAAACTATATATCTCGATGAGCCTTTGATGAGTTTTGATATTGCCAAATACCCGACACTGGCGTTAGTTGACTCCACCCAGGAGTTACGTCTGTTGCCGAAAGAGAGCCTGCCGAAGCTGTGCGACGAGCTGCGTCGCTACCTGCTCGACAGCGTAAGCCGCTCCAGCGGCCATTTCGCCTCCGGGCTTGGCACGGTAGAGCTGACCGTGGCGCTGCACTACGTCTATAACACGCCGTTCGATCAGCTTATCTGGGACGTGGGCCACCAGGCCTATCCGCACAAAATTCTGACCGGACGTCGCGATAAAATTGGCACTATTCGCCAGAAAGGCGGCCTGCACCCCTTCCCGTGGCGCGGAGAGAGCGAGTATGACGTACTGAGCGTCGGCCACTCCTCGACCTCCATTTCTGCGGGCATCGGTATTGCCGTTGCCGCCGAAAAAGAGAACAAGCAGCGCCGCACCGTCTGCGTGATTGGCGACGGTGCCATTACCGCCGGTATGGCCTTCGAGGCCATGAACCACGCAGGCGACATCAAGCCGGACATGCTGGTTATCCTTAACGATAACGAAATGTCGATCTCCGAAAACGTCGGCGCGCTGAACAACCATCTTGCGCAGCTGCTTTCAGGCAAGCTCTACTCCTCGCTGCGCGAAGGCGGCAAAAAAGTTTTCTCCGGCGTACCGCCGATTAAAGAGTTGCTCAAACGTACCGAAGAACACATCAAAGGTATGGTCGTACCGGGCACCCTGTTTGAAGAGCTTGGCTTTAACTATATTGGCCCGGTTGACGGCCATGACGTGCTGGGTCTGGTGACCACGCTCAAGAACATGCGCGACCTGAAAGGCCCGCAGTTCCTGCACATCATGACCAAAAAAGGGCGTGGCTACGAGCCGGCGGAAAAAGATCCGATCACCTTCCACGCGGTGCCGAAATTCGATCCGTCCAGCGGCTGTCTGCCAAAAAGCAGCGGCGGCATGCCGAGCTATTCCAAAATTTTCGGCGACTGGCTGTGCGAAACAGCAGCGAAAGACAACAAGCTGATGGCGATCACTCCGGCCATGCGTGAAGGCTCCGGCATGGTGGAGTTCTCCAGAAAATACCCTGACCAGTATTTCGACGTTGCTATTGCCGAGCAGCATGCGGTGACGTTTGCAGCTGGCCTGGCGATTGGCGGCTACAAGCCGGTTGTCGCTATCTATTCCACCTTCCTGCAGCGCGCCTACGATCAGGTGATCCACGACGTGGCCATCCAGAAGCTGCCGGTGCTGTTTGCTATCGACCGTGCAGGCATCGTCGGTGCCGACGGCCAGACGCACCAGGGCGCGTTCGATCTCTCCTTCCTGCGCTGTATCCCGGATATGGTTGTCATGACGCCAAGCGACGAGAACGAATGTCGTCAGATGCTGTTTACCGGCTACCACTATCAGGATGGCCCAAGCGCGGTTCGCTACCCGCGCGGCAATGCAGTGGGCGTCGAGCTGCTGCCGCTGGAAAAACTGCCGATCGGTAAAGGTCTGGTGAAGCGTCGCGGTGAGAAAGTGGCGATCCTGAACTTCGGCACGCTGATGCCGGAGGCGGCGAAAGCGGCTGAAACGCTGAACGCTACCCTGGTGGACATGCGCTTTGTGAAGCCGCTGGATGAGTCCCTGATCCTGAATATGGCTGAGACGCACGACGTGCTGGTTACGCTGGAAGAAAACGCCATTATGGGCGGCGCGGGCAGCGGCGTGAATGAGGTGCTAATGGCAAACCGTAAGGCCGTTCCTGTGCTGAATCTCGGTCTGCCGGACTACTTCATTCCGCAAGGTACCCAGGACGAAGCGCGCGCGGCGATTGGCCTGGACGCTGCCGGTATCGAAGCCAAAATCCGCAGCTGGCTGGCATAACCCCTCCCCCTTTTCTGCTCCTGCTATGCTTAAACCTCATGTTTAAAACAGCAGGAGCGGACCGTGCAATACACAACATTAGGAAAAACCGACCTTAGCGTTTCCCGGCTTTGCCTGGGCTGCATGACCTTTGGCGAGCCGGATCGGGGAAATCACGCCTGGACGCTGCCGGAAGAAAGCAGCCGCCCGATAATCAAACACGCCATCGAGGGCGGCATTAACTTCTTTGACACCGCCAACAGCTACTCCGACGGCAGCAGCGAGGAGATTGTCGGCCGCGCCCTGCGCGATTTTGCCCGCCGGGATGACATCGTCGTTGCCACCAAGGTCTACTATCCAGTGGGCGACCTGGCTGAGGGCCTGTCTCGCGCGCAGATCCTGCGCTCCATTGATGACAGCCTCAGACGCCTGAACATGGAGTACGTCGACCTGCTGCAAATTCACCGCTGGGATTACAACACGCCGATCGAGGAGACGCTTGAGGCGCTCAACGACGTGGTGAAAGCTGGTAAGGCACGCTATATCGGCGCGTCGTCTATGCACGCGTCGCAGTTTGCTCAGGCGCTGGATCTCCAGGCGAAGCATGGATGGGCGCGCTTTGTCACCATGCAGGATCACTACAACCTGATCTACCGGGAAGAAGAACGCGAGATGCTGCCGCTGTGCCATCAGGAAGGCGTGGCGGTGATCCCGTGGAGCCCGCTGGCGCGCGGTCGATTAACCCGCCCGTGGGGAGAAACCACGGCTCGTCTGGTATCGGATGAAGTGGGAAAAAATCTTTATTCCGGTACCGAAGCCAGCGATGCGTTGATTGCCGAACGGTTAGCCGGAATTGCCGATGATACCGGCGCCACCCGCGCGCAGGTGGCGCTGGCTTGGCTGTTGGGCAAGCGCGGGGTTGCGGCACCGATTATCGGCACATCGCGGGAAGAACAGCTGGATGAGCTGCTGAATGCGGTTGATATCACGCTTACGCCGGAGCAGGTTGCCGAGCTGGAAACGCCGTATCAGCAGCATCCGGTGGTGGGGTTTAAATAAGCCCTCATCCTAACCCTCTAATCCGTAGGCCGGGTAAGGCGTAGCCGCCACCCGGCAATACAGAGGTACAAACTCACGCGAAGTGATCGTACCCTTTCCAGTCCAGCGTAACGGGCGCACCGTCTTTCACAAACTTCAGCCCTTCACTCTCCGGCATGATCTGACCGATACAGGTAAATTTCGCGCCGAGATGCGCTAACGCCACGTCCAGCGTTCCACGATTCAGCTCCGGAACGGTGAAGCACAGCTCGTAATCCTCGCCACCGGACAGCGCCCAGCGCAGCGCCTGCTCAGGCTCTACATGGCGAAGCAGTTGCTCAGAAAGCGGGAAGAGATCCAGGTCAACGCGCGCACCCACGCCGCTGGCCTTCAGGATATGCCCGAGGTCCGAGATCAGCCCGTCAGAGAGATCGACAGCCGAGCTGGCCCGCTCGCGCAGCGCCTGACCGTGCAGAATGCGCGGCGTTGGGCGCAGGTGGCGTTTCACCAGATATGCCGCATCGTCAGCGTCCTTCACGGTTAAGCGATCCTGAAGGATCGCCAGCCCTGCCGCGCTGTCTCCCGGCGTACCGGTCACATAGATCCAGTCGCCCGGTTTAGCGCCCGAGCGCTTCAGCGCGCGACCGAGCGGCACATAGCCGTGGATCGCCAGCGTCATAGACAGCGGCCCGGCAGTCGTATCGCCGCCAATCAGCTGCATATCGTAGTAGTTCAACTGCTCAAACAGCGCATCGCTAAAGGCTTCCAGCCAGGCTTCATCCACCTCTGGTAGTGTCAGAGCCAGCGTCAGCCAGGCAGGATCGGCTCCCATCGCCGCCAGATCGCTGACGTTCACCGCCAGGGCTTTATACGCCAGATCGGCAGGATCGATATCGGGCAGGAAATGACGTCCGCACACCAGGGTGTCGGTGCTGATTGCCAGCGTCTGCTTTTCAGGAATATTGAGAAGTGCACAGTCATCGCCAATGCCGGTTTCAACATCAAGACGAGAGGTTCTGACACGGTCGAAATAACGGGCAATCAGGGAGAATTCGCCGCATGCCATACGTTATGCCTCAGCAAATAAAAGAAAAAACCGGAGCCGCACTGCCCGTCAGGCAATGCAGGACTCCGGTTTGCGGATCACTTTTTGTGGGGACGGATCGCAGGTGCTGCTTTATCAAGTACGCCGTTAACAAACTTGTGGCTGTCTTCAGCGCCGAAGGTTTTCGCCAGTTCGATCGCTTCGTTGATGGCCACTTTGTACGGGACATCATCACGTTTAGACAGCTCAAACAGCGCGATACGCAACACTGCTTTTTCCACCTGGCCCAGCTCTTCGAGCAGACGGGACAGGTATGGCTTCATCAGGCCATCGAGATACGCGCTATTAGTCGCCACTCCCGACAGCAGTTCACGGAAGTACAGAACGTCAACGTCTTTCACGTCCTGTTCTGACAGGAACTGGTATTCAACATCAGCGATGTCGTTCTGGGACAACTGCCAGGAGTAAAGTGCCTGGACGGCACATTCACGGGCGCGGCGACGAGCAGCAGGTTTCACGGAATTCCCCTTACAAAAAAATCAGGCCTTGATGGCTTTCAATACATTGATCATTTCAAGCGCGGTCAGTGCAGCTTCTGCACCTTTGTTACCGGCTTTGGTGCCAGCACGTTCGATGGCTTGTTCAATACTTTCGGTGGTCAGCACGCCGAACGCGACAGGAATTTCAGCATCCTGCGCAACGTGTGCCAGACCGTTGCTTGCACCGCCCGCAACGTATTCGAAGTGCGCAGTGCCGCCACGAATAACAGTACCCAGCGCAATCACCGCGTCGTATTTACCGGTTTTTGCCAGCGCGCCCGCCGCCAGTGGCAGTTCATAAGCGCCTGGAACCCAAACAACGGTAATGTTGTCATCTTTAACCTGGCCGATACGTTTCAGGGCGTCAATCGCACCTTCCAGCAGGCTGTCGTTGATGAAGTTGTTGAAACGCGCAATGGTGATGGCGACGCGAGCGTCCGGGGTAGCTACAGCAGCTTCAATAATGTTCATACTCTTCCTTTACGGGTTCATTTGGCCCCGCAGGGGGGCGGATTTTATCATAATACTTTGCGCACTGCTTCCCTATTTCGGGAGCAATTACGCTGTCGTTAAATGGAGGCAGACATCCGGACCCACCGGACGAATCTCGCTGAATGTGAGTTGCGGTGCGTCGGCCAGTTTTTCAAGGCCGGGCAGCACAAACAAGCCGCGCGCGTCGTGACCTAACAGTTTAGGTGCAACGTAGACGAGCAGTTCATCCACCAGCCCCGCCTGAAGCAGCGCGCCGGCAAGCGTCGGGCCAGCTTCGACCCAGATGCTGTTCACCTGCTGCTTGCCGAGCAGCATCATCAGCACCACCAGATCCAGATGCCCGTTATGCTCCGGCACCATAACGCTGCGCACGCCTTCCGGCCAGTCGCGCGTATCTTCCCTCGTGCGCGCAATCCAGGTTTCACCCGGCTGCTGGACGATGCGGTGCTGCGGCGTTACGCGGTTCTGGCTATCAATAACAATACGCAGCGGCTGACGCAGGTTCTCCTGCGGATAAAGCGCCTGGGTATCGGCATTCAGTTCATCCCAGCGCACGGTCATGGCCGGATCGTCAGCCAGGACCGTTTCACTGCTGGTGAGGATAGCATGGCTTTGCGCGCGCAGACGTTGCACATCGCGCCTTGCCTGTGGCGAAGTTACCCACTGGCTTTCGCCGTTTGCCATCGCCGTACGGCCGTCCAGCGAGGCGCCCAGCTTGAGCTGAATATACGGGAACCCTGTGCGCATGCGCTTCAGGAAGCCTTTGTTGAGGGCTTCGGCGTCCTGCATCATCAGTCCATGGCTGACGTCAATCCCTTCCTGCTGCAGGCGATACAGGCCGCGTCCGGCCACCTGCGGATTCGGGTCCTGCATCGATGCGACCACGCGTGAAACGCCCGCAGCAATCAGCGCTTCACAGCACGGCGGCGTACGCCCGTGATGGCTGCAGGGCTCCAGCGTCACATAGGCGGTGGCGCCGCGCGCCTTCTCGCCGGCCATGCGCAGCGCATGAACCTCCGCATGCGGCTCGCCTGCGCGATAGTGAAAACCCTCCCCCACGACCTCGCCATCTTTCACGATAACGCACCCGACGTTCGGGTTGGGATGGGTGGTAAAACGACCGCGCTGCGCCAGCTTCATGGCTCGCGCCATGTACATCTCATCGTGCATGAGCTTAATCCTGTAAGCGGGCGATCTCTTCGCCAAACTCTTTGATGTCTTCGAAGCTGCGGTAGACCGAAGCGAAGCGGATATAGGCGACCTTATCGAGCTTTTTCAGCTGCTCCATCACCAGGTTGCCGATCATTTTGCTCGGCACTTCACGCTCGCCAAGGCCACGCAGGTAAGATTTAATGTGGTTTAGCGCCATTTCGACGTCATCCGCGCTGACGGGCCGTTTTTCGAGGGCCTTCAGCATTCCGCTGCGCAGTTTCTCTTCGTTAAACGGCTCGCGCACGTCGTTACTTTTTACCACGCGCGGCATTACCAGCTCTGCAACCTCAAAGGTCGTGAAACGCTCGTTGCACACCAGACACTGCCGACGACGGCGCACTGAAGACCCTTCGCCCACAAGACGAGAGTCGATGACTTTGGTATCCACAGCGGAGCAGAATGGGCAATGCATACGGTATCCCTGTTATCTGGTTAACTGATTTTCATTTTACCCTGATCTGGCCTGACAACAAAGGAAGAGCTTTTTTGAGACAAAGGATCTATGTCTGGCGACGCGTTGCTGGCTACCATTATGGGGATCCGTTATTTCAAGGAAATAAACGCTATGACAAGACGTTACCTGAGAATTTTACTGGTGGGGAGCCTCTTCACCCTCAGTGCCTGTGCACAGCAAACCGAAGTTCGTCAGATGAAACAAAGCGTGAATACGCTCAACACGGCGATGGACAAACTGAACAAAGAAACGGTGAAGATCACCCAGCAAAACGCGCTGAACGCCAAATCCACCAGCGGGGTGTACCTGCTGCCAGGGGCAAACACGCCTGCTCTGCTCAACAGCCAGATTGGCACGCTGAAAATGTCGCTGGTGAACGTGGCGGCGAATGCGGATGGTACGCGCGCAACATTGCGTATTCATGGCGAATCTAACGATCCGCTGCCAGCCTTTAGCGGTACCGTCGAATGGGGACAGATCCAGGGCACCACGGAGAATTACCAGGAGGTGAATGTGAAGAATCAGCTGTTCACCGCTCCGGCCAGCGTGTTAGCGCCCAGCGATGTGGATATTCCGCTTCAGTTAAGCGGCCTTACGCCTGAGCAGTTAGGCTTTATCCGCATTCACGATATCCAACCCGCCGCGCAGTAATCCCCTCCTTTTGAGCGGAGTGAAATGTCACTCCGCTAACATTTACATTTCGTATGGATTGGCAACAGAAATGATTGCCGCTACAATCCCGGCCGTTTAAAGTACGCAAACGTGAACGCAATCGATTACGTGTGTGAGAGATATGTGAAACAACACATATTTTTGTGAGCAGGGATTCCTATAATAGGCACCGCAGAAACACGAAATATTTAGAAACGCAATTCGCGCATTTTTCACTCCCGGAAGGGAATTTCAATCAGTGGCATGATTATGAAAAAAACATTACTCGCAGCCGGTGCAGTTCTGGCACTTTCCTCCTCTTTCACTGTTAACGCAGCGGAAAACGAGAAACCACAATACCTCTCCGACTGGTGGCACCAGAGCGTTAACGTGGTAGGCAGCTACCACACCCGTTTCGGACCACAGATCCGCAACGATACCTACCTGGAGTACGAAGCATTCGCCAAGAAAGACTGGTTTGATTTCTATGGCTATATGGATGCACCGGTCTTCTTCGGTGGTAACTCTCAGGCTAAAGGTATCTGGAACCACGGTTCCCCACTGTTCATGGAGATCGAACCGCGCTTCTCCATCGACAAGCTGACCGGCACCAATCTAAGCTTCGGTCCGTTTAAAGAGTGGTACTTCGCGAACAACTATATCTACGACATGGGCCGCAACGAGTCCGGTCGTCAGAGCACCTGGTATATGGGTCTGGGTACCGACATCGACACGGGCCTGCCAATGAGCCTGTCCCTGAACGTATACGCGAAATATCAGTGGCAGAACTACGGTGCTGAAAACCAGAACGAGTGGGATGGCTACCGTTTCAAAGTGAAATACTTTGTTCCAATTACCCAACTCTGGGGCGGTAACCTGAGCTACATCGGCTTCACCAACTTCGACTGGGGTTCAGATCTGGGCGATAAGAGCGGTTACGCAGAGAACGGTATTAAGCAGCGTACCAATGACTCCATCGCCTCCAGTCACATCCTGGCGCTGAACTACGATCACTGGCACTACTCTGTTGTGGCACGTTACTGGCACAACGGCGGCCAGTGGAACGACGACGCTAAACTGGTATGGATGAACGAACACGTCCGTTCTACCGGCTGGGGTGGTTACCTGGTCGTAGGTTACAACTTCTAATCAGTGCGGGACCGTGCGGGCTGATGCCCTCACCCTGCCCCTCTCCCACAGGGAGAGGGAACAAATACTAAAAACGGCAACACACGTTGCCGTTTTGCTTTTACCTCGCCACCCGGCTTTTTACTGCCTCACCTTCCGCAAAAAATCCGCCAAAGACCTGTCCGCACTCTCGCTGAACCGCCTCTCCGTCTGCACAATATTGAGACACCGGTCGAGCCGAAAACAGCGGTAGTCATCGCGCCGTTCACACCACGCCGCCAGCAGCCAGCGCTCCCCCCAGAAGAACAAGCCCAGCGGCTGAACCTCTCGTTTTGAGAGCTGCCCGGCTTCATCACGATAATGCAGCGCCAATACGCGCTGGGCGGAAATCGCCTGATGGATCATGTCAAAATCGCTGCGGGAGTGGCTTTGCATGCAAAAATCCGGGGCGTAGATCCGCGTCTGCTCCGCCTTTCGACGGTTCTCCTCGGGCAGGATAGCCAGCACCTTCTCCTGGGCCGATTCCAGCTCGCGCGACAGCGATTCACCTCCCCAGGTTTTGAGCAGGCGAATCGCGACCATCAGCGCTTCGGATTCTTTATTTGTCAGCATCAGCGGCGGCAGATCAAAACCCGACATTAGCCGATATCCACTTCCTGCCTCGCCTTCCACCGGCACGCCGGAAAGCGACAGGTCGCGGATATCGCGGTAGACCGTGCGCTCGGACACGCCAAGCCGGTCCGCCAGATGCGCTGCCGTTGTCAGACGCCTGCCCCGCAGGATCTGCACAATCTGAAACAAACGGTCAGCGCGTCGGGTCATATCTCATTCCGCTCTCAGGCAGGTTGATGGAGGCCGACGCGGTTACCCTCGCTGTCGGTAAACAGTGCGATAGTGCCGATACCATGCGGCAGTTCCAGCGGGCCAAACACGCACTCGCCGCCCGCGGAGACAATGCGATCAAGCGTCGCCGCCAGATTGTCAGTATGCAGGTAAATAATAGCGCCCTGCAAAGACGGTGTAACGCCGTCAAATTTTGCCAGCGCCCCACCCGTGGCGGGATCCTCATGCGGAAAAACCGCCAGCTCTGCGCAATCCATTTTCTCGCGACGCAGCGCAAGCTGCATGACCGGCTCATAAAATTTGATGGCGCGATCCATATCCGAGACCGGAATTTCAAACCAGTTAATTACGCTTTTCATACATCCTCCTGTCTGTTGTTTGGGTTCAGAAGGAGTCTACGACAGGGCTCCTGACAGCATACTGTCAGGAGTGTTTGTCAGGAGCAGATAAAAAAAATCCCGGTCAACAGACCGGGATTCCGATAACGCACTAAACGTCGCCTTACGGCAGAATGGACGGCTGATCCGCCCCTTCTTTTTCGACTTTCTGCTGGAGCAGGTGCTCGCGCTTCATACCGAGTTTCAGGGCCAGGGCGGACGCGACGTAGATGGACGACGCCGTACCGATGGAGACACCGATCAGCATGGTCAGCGAGAAGCCTTCCAGCACCGGGCCACCGAAGAGGAACAGCATCAGGATTACCATCAGGGTGGTACCGGATGTGATCAAGGTACGGTGCAGCGTCTGGGTCAACGACACGTTAAAGATTTCGTACGGCGTGCCGCGACGGATCTTACGGAAGTTTTCACGGATACGGTCAGATACCACGATACTGTCGTTCAGTGAGTAACCGATAACGGACATCAGGGATGCCACGATAGTCAGGTCAATCTCAATGTGGAACAGAGACAGTATGCCCATGGTGATCACCACGTCGTGCGCCAGAGCGATAACCACACCGGCCGCCAGTCGCCACTCGAAGCGGAAACCGACGTACACCAGGATGGAGATCAGCGCCACCAGCAGCGCCATGGCGCCGGTCTGCGCCAGGTCTGCACCCACGCTCGGGCCGACGAACTCAATACGCTTGACCGCCGCGCTCTGGCTGGTGGTCTCGTTAATGACCTGTACGACCTTACTGCCCAGCTCCTGGCTGCCGTTGGCATCGTGCACCGGCGGCATACGCACCATGATGTCGCGGCTGCTGCCGAAGTTCTGCAGCAGCGGCTCTTCAAAGCCCGCTTTCTGCAAAGACAGACGCATCTGGTCCATATCGACCGGTTTTTCCAGGGAGATCTCGATGACCGTACCACCGGTGAAATCCAGACCCCAGTTAAAGCCTTTCACGCCCATAACGATGATGGACAGAATCAGCAGTAAACCTGAAATGCCGAAGGCCCAGTAGTCCCAGCGCATAAAGTCCCAGACTTTACGGCCATGGTTCAATTGTTCAACAGTATATTCCTGTGCCACAACGCACTCCTCAGATAGACAGCTTTTTGACGCGCTTGCCGCCGTACAGCAGGTTCACGATGGCACGGGTGCCGACAATAGCGGTAAACATTGACGTTGCGACACCGATACCGGTTGTAATCGCAAAGCCTTTGATCGCGCCAGTACCCACTGCATACAGGATAAGAACCTTAATCAGTGTTGTTACGTTCGCATCGAAAATGGAGCTGAACGCGCCTTTATAGCCTTCGTCAATCGCCTGCTGAACAGAGCGACCGTTGCTCAACTCTTCTTTGATACGTTCGTTAATCAGTACGTTGGCGTCGACCGCCACCGCAAGGGTCAGAACGATACCCGCAATCCCCGGCATGGTCAGCGTCGCCCCCGGCAGCAGGGACATAATGCCGATGATCAGCACCAGGTTCGCGATCAGCGCGGACGTCGCAATCAGACCAAACTTCTTATAGAAGAAGATCATGAAGAGGATAGAGACCGCCAGACCGGCCAGACACGCTTCCAGACCCTGCTGGATGTTTTGCATACCCAGCGTTGGACCAATGGTACGTTCTTCAACAATCTGAATTGGCGCAATCAGCGCACCGGCACGCAGCAGCAGAGAGAGCTGACGCGCTTCGTTCGGGTTGTTAATACCGGTAATACGGAAGCTGTTACCCAGACGAGACTGGATGTTGGCGATGTTAATCACCTCTTCCTCTTTCACCAGCACCGCACGACCGTTTGCATCTTTCTTACCGCTGTCTTTGTACTCCACGAACAGGGTCGCCATCGGTTTACCGATGTTGTCCTTGGTGAAGTTAGACATGATGTTACCACCCGCGCTATCCAGCGAGATGTTAACCTGCGGCTGGTTGTATTCATCCTGGCTCGACGTGGAGTCGGTGATGTGGTCACCGGTCAGGATCACGCGCTTGTACAGCACAACCGGCTGACCTTCGCGGGTCTGTTTCACTTCGGAGTCACCCGGAATACGGCCAGACGCCGCGGCGGACTGGTCGACATTGGAGTTCACCAGACGGAATTCCAGCGTCGCGGTCGCACCGAGAATCTCTTTCGCACGCGCGGTATCCTGGATACCCGGCAGTTCAACCACGATACGGTCAGCACCCTGACGCTGTACCAGCGGCTCAGCCACACCCAGCTGGTTCACACGGTTACGCAGAATGTTGATGTTCTGCTGAACGGCATATTCACGCGCTTCTTTCAGACGCGCATCGGTCATCACCGCACGCAGCTGGTTGCTGCCCTGAGAGGTGATCACCAGGTCACGGTGACGTTGGGTCAGGTAATCTACAGCCTGATCGCGCGCCGCGCTGTCGCGGAACGTGATACTCATGCCGTAGTTATCTTCTTTACGCACGGTAGTGTATGGGATGCCTTTGTCACGCAGATCGCTGCGCAGGCTGTCGATATTCTGTTCCTGCAGCTTGCCGAGCGCGGTATCCATATCCACTTCCATCAGGAAGTGAACGCCGCCACGCAGGTCAAGACCGAGTTTCATTGGCTCTGCGTTCAGCGCAGCCAGCCAGCGAGGGGTTGCAGGAGCAAGGTTAAGCGCCACGACATATTTGTCACCCAGCACGCCCATCAGCGCTTCGCGAGCGCGGAGCTGCGTGTCGGTGGTGTCGAAGCGAGCAAGAATTGCACCCTCTTCCAGAGCCACAGACTTAGCGGTAATTTTTTCTTCTTGTAACGTTTTCTGGACCTGGATCAGCGTTTGCTCACTGGCGGCGACACCGCGCGCGCCAGTGATTTGAACAGCCGGATCCTCACCATACAGGTTGGGAAGCGCGTACAGCAGGCCGACGATAATCACGACGACCAGCATGATGTACTTCCACAAAGGATAACGGTTTAACACGGCAGTTCCCTTTGGGAAAAGTTGGGATTACAGCGCCTTCATAGTGCCTTTCGGCAGAACGGCAGCTACGAAGTCACGTTTGATAACCACTTCAGTGGTGTCGTTCAGGGCGATAGCAATGTAGCCGCTTTCAGCCACTTTGGTTACGCGGCCGACCAGACCACCGTTGGTCAGCACTTCATCGCCTTTCGCGATGGAGTCCATCAGCTTTTTGTGCTCTTTGGTACGCTTCTGCTGTGGGCGCAGGATCATGAAGTAGAAGATCAGACCGAACACAACCAGCATCAGGATCAGAGACATCGGGCTGCCCTGCGCCGGAGCACCTGTTGCCGCTACCGCATCAGAAATAAAAACGCTCATTCAAATTCCCTCATTATTAATATTAATCAACGTTCAACGGTGGAACATCCCGCCCCTGACGTTGGTAAAAATCGGTCACGAAGCTCTCTAATTTACCCTCTTCGATAGCCTTGCGTAAACCAGACATTAAGCGCTGATAGTAGCGAAGATTATGAATCGTATTGAGACGCGCGCCCAAAATCTCGTTACAACGATCGAGATGATGCAGATACGCGCGAGAATAATTGCGACAGGTATAGCAATCGCACTCGGAATCGAGCGGGCTGGTGTCACTCTTATGCTTCGCGTTACGGATTTTCACCACGCCATCGGTAACGAACAGATGACCGTTACGCGCGTTGCGGGTTGGCATCACGCAGTCGAACATATCAATGCCGCGACGTACGCCTTCCACCAGATCTTCGGGTTTACCCACACCCATCAGGTATCGTGGTTTATCCGCCGGGATTTGCGGGCAGACGTGCTCCAGAATGCGGTGCATGTCCTCCTTCGGCTCACCCACAGCCAAACCGCCGACAGCGTAGCCATCAAAACCTATCTCTACCAGACCTTTAACAGAGATATCGCGTAAATCTTCGTAAACGCTGCCCTGAATAATGCCAAACAGCGCATTTTTGTTCTGCAGGGAGTCAAAACGGTCGCGGCTGCGCTTCGCCCAGCGCAGAGACATCTCCATAGAGCGTTTCGCGTAGTCCCAGTCTGCCGGGTATGGCGTACATTCGTCGAAGATCATCACGATGTCAGAGCCGAGATCGTACTGAATCTCCATCGATTTTTCTGGATCGAGGAAAATCGGATCGCCGTTGATCGGGTTACGGAAGTGTACGCCCTGCTCGGTGATCTTGCGGATATCGCCAAGGCTGAAAACCTGGAATCCACCGGAGTCGGTGAGGATGGGGCCTTTCCACTGCATAAAATCGTGCAGATCGCCGTGGAGCTTCATGATCTCCTGACCCGGACGCAGCCACAGGTGGAAGGTATTGCCGAGGATAATCTGTGCGCCAGTGGCTTCAACTTCTTCCGGCGTCATCCCTTTTACGGTGCCGTATGTGCCCACAGGCATAAACGCGGGGGTTTCCACCACGCCGCGATCAAACACCAGGCGACCGCGACGCGCGCGGCCATCGGTGGTATCAAGTTCAAATTTCATTTTTTCTCCGACGTCAGAAAAACAGTCCAACGTTGTAATACGGTGCCGCGGACTTATTCCCCGACACGCTCATTCAAAGCCAGCGGATTGTACGTGATAAACATCGCGTCCCCGTAGCTAAAAAAGCGATATTTTTGTTCTACCGCAGACTTGTAGGCATTCATCGTATGCTGATAACCCGCAAACGCGGAGACCAGCATAATCAGCGTCGATTCAGGCAGATGGAAGTTGGTCACCAGCGCGTCAATCACTTTGTACTGATAGCCCGGGTAGATAAAAATCTGCGTATCGCCAAAGAACGGCTCGATAAGATCGCGCTTTGCAGCCTGCGCGGCGCTCTCCAGTGAACGCACGGACGTCGTACCGACGGCCACGACGCGGCTACCCCGCGCTTTCGCCGCCAGCACCGCGTCCACCACATCCTGCGGCACTTCGGCATACTCGGAGTGCATGATGTGGTCTTCAATGCTGTCCACGCGCACCGGCTGGAAGGTGCCCGCGCCAACGTGCAGCGTCACAAACGCCATCTCAATGCCTTTGGCACGCAGCTTTTCCAGCAGCGGCTCATCAAAGTGCAGACCCGCCGTGGGTGCAGCCACCGCGCCAGGCTTCTGGCTGTAAACGGTCTGGTATAGCTCGCGGTCAGCCTCTTCGTCCGGGCGCTCAATGTACGGCGGCAGCGGCATATGGCCGATGGCGTTCAGGATATCGAGCACCGTACGCTCGTCGTTGAATTCCACCTCAAACAGCGCATCGTGGCGCGCGGTCATGGTCGCTTTAATGCTCTCGTCATCGCCGAGCAGCAGCTCCGCGCCCGGCTTCGGTGCCTTAGAGGCGCGAATATGTGCCAGAATGCGTTTATCATCGAGCATACGTTCGACCAGCACTTCAATCTTGCCGCCGCTGGCCTTACGGCCAAACAGGCGCGCCGGGATCACGCGGGTATTGTTAAAGACCAGCAGATCGCCAGGGTTGAGCTTGTCGAGCAAATCGGTGAAAGTACCGTGCGTCAGCTCGCCCGTTGGCCCATCCAGTGACAGTAAGCGACAGCTGCTGCGCTCAGGCATGGGATAGTGAGCAATCAGGGATTCAGGTAGTTCAAAGGAGAAATCGGCGACGCGCATGACGTATACTCGTGACTTAAAAACAGGCGGCATAGTCTAGTGCTCACACCCTTTTGCTGCAACAACTAGCCGCCACTGGACAAATAAAACGCATGAATTTTCTCGCTCACCTGCATCTCGCTCATCTCGCTGACAGCTCCCTGTCCGGCAATTTGCTGGCCGATTTTGTGCGCGGCAACCCCGCTGAGGACTATTCCCCTGAGGTTGTCGACGGGATTTTTATGCACCGCCGCATCGACGTGCTGACGGATAAGCTGCCGGAAGTGACGGAAGCCAAAGCGTGGTTTCGCCCTGAAACGCGCCGCGTTGCGCCGATCACGCTCGACGTGATGTGGGACCACTTCCTGTCGCGCCACTGGGAACAGCTGTCGCCGGAGATGCCGTTGCCGGCGTTTGTGCGCTACGCTCACCAGCAGGTGTCGATTATTCTGCCCGACTCGCCGCCGCGCTTTGTGAATCTGAATAACTACCTGTGGTCAGAACGCTGGCTGGAGCGCTATCGCGAGATGGATTTCATCCAGAATGTGCTGAATGGGATGGCAAGCCGCCGCCCGCGGCTGGATGCGCTGCGCGACTCCTGGTATGACCTGGATGAACATTACGATGCGCTGGAGAGCCAATTCTGGCAGTTCTATCCACGCATGATGGCGCAGGCGAAAAACAAACAGCTGTAACAGAATTCACATTGATAGGTAAAAGCTGGTGGAACGATTGTCACCACCTCTTTGTCTTATCCAGGAACACTCTCTATACTGGCTCGCGTTGCGTTCCAAATAACCTTAGTATCTACAGGAGAATCATATGGTTCTGGTAACTCGTCCGGCTCCGGATTTTACAGCTGCAGCAGTTCTGGGCAACGGTGAAATCGTTGAAAACTTCAACTTCAAACAGCACACCAACGGTAAAGCGACCGTTCTGTTCTTCTGGCCAATGGACTTCACTTTCGTTTGCCCGTCTGAGCTGATCGCGTTCGACAAACGTTATGAAGAATTCCAGAAGCGTGGCGTGGAAGTGGTTGGCGTCTCCTTCGACTCTGAATTTGTACACAACGCATGGCGTAACACCCCTGTCGAAAATGGCGGCATCGGTGCGGTGAAATACGCAATGGTTGCGGACATCAAACGCGAAATCCAGCAGGCTTACGGTATCGAACATCCGGACGCTGGCGTTGCACTGCGCGGCTCCTTCCTGATCGACGCAAACGGCATCGTTCGTCACCAGGTTGTGAACGATCTGCCGCTGGGTCGTAACATCGACGAAATGCTGCGCATGGTTGACGCGCTGCAGTTCCACGAAGAGCACGGCGAAGTGTGCCCGGCTCAGTGGGAAAAAGGTAAAGAAGGTATGGCTGCTTCCCCAGACGGCGTAGCTAAATACCTGTCTGAGAACGTATCCAGCCTGTAATCGGCACGGTTTACGGAAGAGGCCCGCTTATGCGGGCCTTTTTTATGCCTTACGCTGCGTCTCTCGCCAGATGCGCCAGGCCATGACCGCCAGCAGAATCACGCCCGCAATCAGCACGCCCCACACCAGCAGCGCGTTCATCCTGCTCTCCCGCTCGGACGCAGAGGTCGCGGTCAGACGCCCCTCGCCGCCTAACGCGACATCCCCCAGAATGTCGGCCTGCGGCAGATTCGCCATATCATAGGTCTTGCGCAGATCGGCTGGGATCAGCATGTCAGGCTCCACGCTGGCAGGCTTTGCAGCGCCATTGCCCCAGGCGAGCACGTACGGTGCTTTTCCCTGCGCGTTGAACACCAGGTCATAGCGATCGCGATGCCCGGTAACGCTCGGCAGGTACTCCGGCAGGCGCGCATTCAGCGTCGTGACTTTCACCGCCTGCACCAGGCCCCCGTTAAGCGAAACAGGTGGAGACGTTTTTCCCTCCAGACGGTAAAGAACCTCTTTTTTCAGGGGGTGCCATGCATCTTTATCCGAACTGCGCCACGCTATCTCCACGGGAAGGACGCCATCGCCGTTCAGTGAGATGCTGACAGCACTCAGCGGCTGCGGACGCGCCCAGCGCCACTGCGCTTCGCTTGTCGATAGCTGCTCCCCTTCCCCCTCAAGGTCGATCGCTTCCGGGGCCGCCTGGGCAGGTGCGCTGATTGCGTTTACGCCGGTCAAGGTTATTCCCTGGCTCTGCGCGTTCAGCACCACCAGGAGATAGCGGTTCGTATCGGGAGACAAAACAATATCGGTATCGATCCGGTCCAGCTTAAGACGATCCTGCCCGCTCACCACGTCCAGCAGCGGCATATCCTCACGCAGGGTATACCAGCGCTTAAGATCCTCGCTGTAATAGACCGACGCCGTTCCCTGCCACGGCGTCTGAGGGGTATTCCAGAGCAGCTGTAATTGGGACAGCCTTATTTCCCCCGTATCCTGCTCCGGCAGGGTCAGCAGATAATGCTGCCCGGTTGCGGCGGCTTTTTGTCCTTCAAGCACAATCTCAACGCCGTTTGCGGAACGGAGCAGGATCTTATCGCTCTCCTCACCCCCTCGCGCAGGCGCAAGGGGCGACGCGTCCAGCGGAAAGAGGCGCAGCGCCGTGGATTGCGCTGCCGCCTGCGGGCGCGTCGCGGTAACCAGGCTGAAGGGAACCGGCTCGCCCGACTGATTAAAGACGCGAACGTCATGCAGATCCGGCGACGTGCTCTGCGCATAGACGGCGAGCGGCAGCGTCACCCGATACCACTGGGAAGGAGCAGACGTATCCAGCGAGCGGCCAAAGGCATAGTCCCGGGGCGATTCCGTTTGTACCTCTTCGCAGAACCCCGGGACGGCAAGCGCCAGCAGCGCGGTACAGGCTACCGCTTTCATCCATTTCATTTTTCATCTCCTGTTTTGGGCGGCAGCGGCGAGAAATACCCCACGATCAGCACCAGTATTGCCACGCCGATAAACGCCACCGCGCGTGACAGACCGCCTCCGCCCGCGCTGTCCACCAGCATCAGTTTAACCATCACCACCCCCAGCAGCGCGGCACCGCCAAGCCACTCCTGACGGGAAGCCCGGCGGGTGGCGTGGACCATGATCACCAGCGCGATCAGCATCCAGAACAGGGCAAACGAGGTCTGGATAAGCCGCGAATCCCACAGCGATGCCATATTCCAGGCCACGTCGCCGTACCAGGCCAGGGCGCGCATCAGAGCACCGTTAAGCCACCAGAAGCCAAACGCCATAATCGCGACGGCAGGCCACGGACGTGCCTGCGAGAGCTGCGCCGGGTAGTAGCGTTCCACCATCTGATAAAAGACCACCAGCCCCAGCAGCGCGAACGCCGCGCCTTCCTCAAGCGGATTCACCAGCGGCAGCCAGGTCTGACGGTAAACCACGCCGTCCTGGAAATTGGTCACCACCAGCAATACCAGCAGCGCCGCGACCACGGGGATCGGTGCTATACACGCGTAGAGTGCGGGCCACTCCCGGAACGGCCACCCGCGACGGCGTACCGCCGCAGAGAGCGCCATAATCCCCCCGCCGCCTGCGGCCATTGCCAGCCCGCTGCCCCAGGCCGCCATGCCCCACGGCAGCGACCGGGCAAACCAGTAAAGCTCCGCCGCCAGCACCAGTAAAATCATCCAGAACAGAGACAGATGCAGCCCCCCAGAGATGCGCGGCGCTAAACGGGCGCCGTCGCGCCGCAGCAGCATCAGCGCGGCAGGAAGCGCGATTCCCCATGCCAGATTTGACCAGCCGGCGGCAAATATCTGCTGGTGCGAGAGCTGATAGCCCACCATCACCAGCATCAGCGGCCACAGCAGCCATTTGCTGGCATCCAGTTCCCGCCACGCCAGACGAGCCGCAGCCTGCCGCCAGCCCCAGACCGACGCCGCCGTCAGCGCCAGCACGCCTGCCAGAACAGGTAATTCCTGCTTCAACACCAGCCGCGACGCGCCAAATAGTGCCACGAGCCAGAACAGCAGCCCGCCTGCCAGCAGCGCCCAGCTAACCGGCAGAAAGATGTTCCGCCACAGCCAGGCAGCAGCCAGCCAGCAAAGGCTGAGGATGGTGAAGATCAGCAGCAGGCTCAGCGACGTAACGCCATTCATCTGCGCCCACAGCGCGCTGCCGAGCGCCAGCACCAGCAGCGCCGTCCCGCTATAGCTCATGCGTCGCTGGTGCTGCTGCACGCCCAGCCAGAGGATACCCAGCCCCTCAAGCGCCCAGGCCATCGCCGTCCAGCGCGCGGAGAGCGCCAGCGGAATGGCGAGCGTGGCAAATCCGCCGCCGATGGCCAGCGCCGCCATCACCAGCGGTCGTCCGATGGAGGGATAGCGCCGCAGCGCAAGGAACGCGAGGGTAAGATAAAACGCCCCGTATCCCAGCGCGCTCAGGGCCGGGCCATATTCCCAGTGTCGGGTCATGCCGTACTGCATCCCAAAACCCACCAGCGGCGGGGCAAACAGCAGCACGCCGTCAATAATCTGCTTCCCTTTCTCCTGCGCCCTCAGCGACAGCGCTACGCTCAGCACGCCGAAGATCAGCGTATTGGCAATCAGGAACAGCTGGCAGATCCAATAGTCTTCAGGCTGGTAATCACTCAGCCCCCACAGGCCGCCCACGCCAAAGGTAAAGAGCAGCCCGAGCAGGTTAAGCTCGCGCCAGTGCTGCCAGATGCTGATGGCGAGAATGCCGATGGAAAGCAGGAGATAGAAGGAGAACAGCGCCACAAAGCTACCGCCCCCGGTAGATAGCAGCAGCGGCGCGAGATATCCACCGAGGCTCGCCAGCATGGCAAGGCTCAACGCCTTTTGCAGCACCGCCAGCCCGACGCTCGCGGCGCAAATCACCACCAGCAGCGCAAAGGCCAGCGTCATCGGCAGCATCTGCCAGAGCCGGAAGGCGCCGAAGACCGTCAGGTAGAGAATGCCCGTCGCCCCGCCCTGCAAGATAAGCGCGTAGACCGGCTGCCTGTGCCGCAGCCGCCACCCAACCGCCAGCAGAACGATGGCAAACAGCGCCGTCGCCACCAGGCGCAGCTCAAGCGGGAACAGGGAATGTTCAACGGTATAGCGCAGCAGGAATGAAAGACCCAGGAAGAGCAGCAGAATGCCAAGCTTCGCCAGGGGATTACCCTGCATAAACCAGCGCGCCAGCGAAGTCACTATGCCGCCAAAGGCAGAAGGCTGTTTAGCGGCAGGCGCAGGGGCCGGAGCGGGTTCGGCCTCGATAGCGGGAATTTCGGGACGCCAGGGATCGACAGGCGCGGGAGCGTCCTCAGCCACCGGCGCGGTCACGACCGCCGGAGTAGCAGCTTGCACCTGTTCTGGCTCCGGCGCTATCTCTGCCGCGCCGCGCTGCTCAAGCGCCTCAATGCGCTGGCGTAGCCGGGCGATCTCCTGCTGTGCCGCCGTGCTTCGATTAAACCCGATAACCGCGAGCACGGGCGCAACCAGCAGCGCAAAAACCAGGAACAAACAGCCAAGGATGTAAAGCTCGTCCATGTTTCCACCTTCACCGTATACAATCCGTTAAGATTGACACAAATCGTTGCATTTGCGCCATCTTAAAAGGTGGAAACATTAGCGGATTAGCTGCCGAGCCAGACCGTCGCGGATACCGCAGGCAGCGCCAGCACGCCGTCCTGCATCGTCGCCTTGCCCTCTTTGTTCTTCCACATCGCCACCTTTAGCAGCGGTGAATCATCCAGCACCACTTCACAGCCCTCGCCCCGGTTGATCGCCACCAGCACGCGCTGCTGGTTATAGACGCGGACAAACACCACCACGTTATCGTGGGCGTACACCACCTGACAGCCACCGTAACGCAGGGCAAGGCTCTGCTTGCGCAGCTTCGCCAGCCGCTGATACAGGCTGAACAGCACCTTGTCCTGTTTCTCTTCCTCCCACGGGAATGTTTTGCGGCAGAACGGATCGTTGTTGCCGTCCAGCCCCACTTCATCTCCGTAGTAAATGCACGGCACACCCGGCCAGGTGAAGAGCCATGTGACCGCCAGGGGGAAACGTGCGACGTCCTTGCCGAGCAGGGATTTAAAGCGCGCGGTATCGTGGCTATCGAGCTGGTTAAACATCCGCAGCTGCTGCTGATGCGACAGGCCTGCGCGATAGTTATCCATCCACGCTGCGCAGGTTTCGGCATCGATATGGTTCGGATCGTAGGAGATATCGGTATTTGCCAGGAATCCCCACAGCGGGAAGGTAAAGCCGCGATAGTTCATCGCCGCATCTTCCGCATCGTTTTGCAGCCACTGGCGCGCGTCGCCAAAGTGTTCGCCAAACACAAACGCCTCCGGCTGGGCCGATTTTGCCGAACGCGCGATCCCGGCGACGTGCTGAATGTTATTCCGCGCCCCGCCCGCTTCACCCAGCATATGCACCACGTCCAGGCGCCAGCCGTCCATATTCCACGGCGCCTTCAGCCAGTGACGGACGATGCTGTCTTCACCGCCGTAAATTTCATCAATCAGAGAAGGCGACTGGAAATCCAGCTTCGGCAGGCTCGGGTAGCCCAACCAGTCCAGCGCGCGGCCCTCGTCGTTAAAGCTGTACCAGTCGCGCTGCGGCGAGTCCGGGTTATGACATGCCCCGCCCATCGACTGGTTATGGCGGTCAAACCAGGCGTGCGAATCGCCGCTGTGGTTGAACACGCCGTCCAGGATCAGGCGCATCCCCTCTTTTTGCGTATTCTTACGCAAGCGCAGCAGCGCCTCGTCGCCGCCAAACTGCTCATCAACGTGGCGATAATCTTCGGTATCGTATTTGTGCACGCTCGGGGCTTTAAACACCGGGTTGAGGTACAGCGCCGTCACGCCCAGTTTTTTCAGGTACGGCAGCTTTTCGCTGATGCCGTCGAGATCGCCGCCGTAGAACGTCGAGCCACCTGCCTGCGCCGTCACCGGTTCATCCCATTTTTTCAGGATGATGTCGTGACCGGCCGCATGATGGAAATAGACCTTGTCCTGGTCGGCGGTGCGTTTTTCGCTGCGCGCAAAGCGGTCCGGGAAAATCTGGTAAAAGATCTGTTCGTTAACCCACTGCGGGCCGTTATCAGGATAATCGACGGCAAACTGCTCCAGCCGCGCGGGCGGGAAACGGCTAACCCCCTGCGGGGTAAACCACAGCTGACGGTTGTTCCACAGCAGCTTGAAGCTGTATCGACGGCGCGGCTGCCCGCTGCGCAAATCGATATTCGCCCGCCACGCGGTGATCCCCGGCTGCGGCTGGCTACGCAGCTTGTGCATTTTCAGCCCGGTCTCTTCGTTATCAATTTCGGCGCGAAGCGTCACGCGTTCAGGCTGGTTTTCCCCCGCCAGCCAGAGCGTAATCACAAGGTTGTCTTTGTTTTGCTTAACAAATGGGGCAACCGGAAGGTGCCAGGCGTTTAACATCACGAATCCCCTCTGATGAAATTGACGTCACCTTGCCACAGGGTGGTTAAGGATAGCTCACCATGACGTGATTTATTGGGGGAGGAGGACGGGGGAGGAGGCATCTGTGCGGCCTGATGCCCTCACCCTAACCCTCTCCCACGGGGAGAGGGAAAATGGATATTACTGCGCTTCCGCCAGCTGGCGGTCGCGGCGGCACTTAAACACCCAGCCGATCAGCAACAGAACGATCCACGCACAGCCCACGTACAGGGAAATGCGGGTATCCGGGTGGTAGCCAATCAGGCCAATGATAAACACCAGGAAGATCAGCCCGACCACGGTCGTCGCCACCCCGCCCGGCACCTTAAACTTCAGCGCTTTCGCCTCATCCGGCGACAGACGACGGCGGAAGGCAATCTGCGACAGCAGGATCATGATCCATACCCATACCGTCGCGAAGGTCGCCAGGGACGCAATCACCAGGAAAACGTTCTCCGGCATGATGTAGTTCAGGTAAACCGAGAACAGCAGCGCTACGGTCATCACCACCACCGTCACCCACGGCGTGCCGCGGCGTGACGTTTTGGCGAACACCTTCGGCGCGCTGCCCTGCTCCGCCATGCCGTGAAGCATGCGGCCCACGCCAAAGACGTCACTGTTTATCGCGGAGAGCGACGCGGTTAGCACCACAAAGTTAAGAATGCTGGCCGCAAAGGCAATCCCCATATGCTGGAAGGTCAGAACAAACGGGCTACCGTTGGTACCCACCTGATTCCACGGGTAGATGGACATAATCACGAACAGCGTACCCACATAGAACACCAGAATACGCATCGGCACCGAGTTGATGGCGCGCGGAATGGACTTCTCTGGATCTTTCGCTTCCCCGGCGGTGATACCGATAATCTCGATACCGCCGTAGGCGAACATCACCATTTGCAGCGACATGACCATCCCGAGCCAGCCGTTGCTGAAGAAGCCACCGTTGCTCCAGAGGTTGTGAATACCGGTCGGCTGCCCGCCGTTGCCAATTCCCCAAATAATGATCCCGAAACCGGCCACAATCATGATGATGATGGTGGCGACCTTGAAGAAGGAGAACCAGAACTCCAGCTCGCCGAACACCTTCACGCTCATCAGATTGACGGCGCAAATGATTAGCACCACGCTCAGCACCCAAATCCAGTGCGGCACCGCCGGGAACCAGACGCCCATATAGATGCCGAATGCCGTCACGTCGGCAATCGCCACAATCAAAATTTCAAAGCAGTAGGTCCAGCCGGTGATAAACCCGGCCAGCGGGCCGAGGTTTTCCTGCGCGTAGCGGGAGAAGGAGCTGGCAGACGGGTTGTGAACCGACATTTCGCCGAGGGCGCGCATGATGATATACGCCGCCACGCCGCCGATAATGTACGCCAGCAGAACGCTGGGACCGGCCATTTTGATGGCATCTGCCGAGCCATAAAAAAGACCGGTGCCGATAGCAGAGCCCAGCGCCATAAAGCGGATGTGGCGCGTGCTCAATCCACGTTTAAGTTTGTTAGTGCTTTCCATTTAAATCTTGCCATTCAACACGAAAAAAACAAAAAACCACGGGGCCTTAAGCCCCGTGGTTAAACAGTTTGTTGCCGTTGATTAATGAGCGTTAGATGCGACCTGACGCCCTGCAGCACGATCCCAGATAACCGCCAGAACCAGTGCAACAACGGTAGGCATCAGCCAGGCCAGGCCCTGCTCGGACAGCGGCAGACGCTGTGTCCAGGCTGGCAGAATTTCAGCGAACGCTGATGCTTTAATCCCGTCAAGGATACCAAAAATCAGGCTGATAAACATGGCTGGCGCAATAATTCGTGAGGAGTTATGCCACCACGGACGGGTGAAGCTCAACACCACCAGCACGATGCACGGCGGATAAATCGCCGTCAGCACCGGAATCGAGACCTGAATCAGGTGGCTCAGACCGAGGTTGGACACCGCCATGGAGAAGATACCGAGGATAAACACCAGGGTACGGTATGAGAGCGGCAGATACTGCGCAAAGAACTCTGCGCAGGCGCAGGTCAGGCCAACCGCGGTTACCAGGCACGCCAGGAAGATCAGCGCCGCCAGCAGCATACTGCCCGCACCACCGAAGGTGTGCTGAACGTAAGCGTGCAGGATAGCCGCACCGTTGGCGTTTTGATCAACCAGCATCGCGCTATCAGAGCCCAGGCGGAACAGCGCCAGATACAGCAGCGTCAGGCCTACACCGGCCATCAGGCCAGCCCAGATGGTATAGCGGGTCAGCAGACGCGCTTCGGTCACACCGCGGGAACGCGCGGCGTTAACGATAACGATACCAAACACCATCGCGCCCAGCGTATCCATCGTCAGGTAGCCGTTCACAAAGCCGTTAGAGAACGCTGCGTTTTTATAGGCGTCCATCGCGTCGCTAATTGGACCGGCTGGCCAGATGATGGCTGCCACGGCCAGCACGATCAGCGCAACAATTTTCAGCGGCGCCAGGAAGTTACCGACCGTGTCCAGCAGCTTGCCCGGATAGAGGGAAACCAGGATCACGATGGCAAAGTAAATCAGGCTGTAGATAAACAGCGGCATCGCGCCGTCGCCGGTCAGAGGAGCAATCCCTACTTCGAAGGAAACGGTCGCGGTACGCGGGGTCGCAAACAGCGGGCCAACGGCCAGATAGCAGACGGTAGCCAGCAGTACGCCCGCCACTTTACCAATCGGGGTGCTGAGGCTATCCACGCCGCCGCCGACTTTCGCCAGCGCGACAACGGTCAGGACCGGCAGACCCACGGCAGTAATCAGGAAACCAAACGCGGCGGTCCAGACGTGTTCACCCGCCTGTAAGCCAACCATTGGAGGGAAAATGATGTTGCCTGCGCCAACGAACAGCGCAAATGTCATAAAGCCCAGCGCGATAATGTCACGCGATTTTAAGTGATGGATCATAAAACCTTACTGCCTGTGGATGTGGTGTTGAAAACGTTGAGATTTTCGATTTCCCTGACGGGACGATACAGCCGAAAATTTGCTCAATTTCAGCGGGAAATGCTCCCGTCCTGGCGTGGAGAAGAATAGTTTTTCGATTTACCACGCAAATACAGTCGGTCTGACAGTATCTGGGGGGCAATTTAAACGCTTATAACGTTTAAAGGCAAGGTGGGATCGTAAAACCAGAACAATATGCCAGCATGAAAATACACTCCAGCACAATACGCTAATTATAAGAAAAACCCATGGCTAATCATGCGAACAAAAAACAGCCAGCCGTATAAAATTCACACGCGTTTCGCTTGACTGCAAAGCAAACGGGCCAGCAAACGCTGACCCGTGGAAAGGTAAAATGACATACCTGCCGTCAGGCGCTCTTTTTGGCAATTAATCGTTCCGGGATAACGAAACTGAAGCGGGTTCCCTTACCCAGGGTACTCTGGATATCAAGACGGCTTTCATGGTGATTCACCGCGTGTTTCACAATCGCCAGCCCCAGTCCGCTCCCCCCCGTCTGCCGCGAACGCGCTTTATCCACCCGGTAGAAACGCTCGGTCAGGCGCGGAATATGCTCCGGGGCAATCCCCGGCCCGTTATCCTCCACGCTAAACTCGGCGCCTGTCGGCGTATGCTGCCAGCGCACTACGATATCCGTCCCTTCCGGCGTATGGTTTACCGCGTTGTACACCAGGTTGGAGATGGCGCTACGCAGTTCATCTTCGCTGCCCAGCACCTTCAGCGTATTGTCGACGTCAAAGGTCAGCTGATGTTTTTTATGGCTTAACGTCTGCGCTTCACGCTCCACGACGCGCAGCATCATTGGCACATCTATGGTGTCATTCAGCGCAAGCGACGGCGCCGCTTCAATCTTCGAGAGCGTCAGCAGCTGTTTCACCAGCCCTTCCATACGGTGCGTTTGCTCACGCATCGTGTGCAGCGCTTTTTCACGCGGCGCGCCTTCCAGGGTTTGCTCCTGCATCATCTCCAGGTAGCCCTGCAGCACGGTCAACGGAGTGCGTAGCTCGTGGCTCACATTGGCGAAGAAGTTACGACGCGCCCCTTCCAGCTGGTGCATCTGGGTAACGTCGCGCGCCACCATCAGCCACTGGCGATCGCTGTAGGGCATAACGCGGATTTCCAGATGGCGACCGTTATTCAGCTTCAGATTGTGGGGACGGGTAAAATCACGCTTTTTCAGATACAGCGTGAACTCGGGATAACGCAGAAGGTTGAGGATGTTCTGACCATTATCGTCCGGCCAGCGCAGGCCCAGCAGCTGTTGCGCCAGGCCGTTACACCAGAAGATCGTTCCTTCTTCGGTCGTCAGGATCACCGCATCCGGCAGCGACTCTGCACCGCTGCGAAAGCGTTTGATCAGGCTTCCCAGCTCGCGACGGCGCTTTTTATTACGCATCTGCATTTGGTGCAGACCGTACAGCAGCGGCTCCCAGCTGCCGCTTCCCGGCGGCGGCGTCATGCTGCGGTCAACCCACAGCCACCATGAGAGACGCAGCAGGTTCCAGAAATGCCAGACTAACAGCCCGGTGACCGCCGCCAGCAGAAACCACGGCAGATGCCCAAGAAAGGCCCCCAGAAGAAGGGCCGGAATACAGCATAAGATCAGTTCAAAGACGAGCCTTTTCCATGACAGACGTTCCAGCACGCGTCACACTCCTGTCATTGTTCAGAAACGGGTCGAGAAACGATAACCCGTGCCGCGGACCGTCTGTACCATGCGATCGTGGCCGCTCAGTTCCAGCGCTTTTCGCAGGCGGCGGATATGTACGTCAACCGTCCGGTCTTCGACATACACGTTAGTTCCCCAGACGTTATTCAGCAACTGCTCGCGGCTGTAAACGCGTTCCGGATGGGTCATAAAGAAGTGCAGGAGTTTGAATTCGGTAGGCCCCATGTCGAGGGGGTTTTCGCCGGTCATCACGCGGTGTGACGTTGGGTCAAGGCTGAGGCCCTGCATTTCGATCACCTCTTCCACCGCCATCGGCGAAATCCGGCGCATGACGGCCTTAATGCGGGCAACCAGCTCTTTTGGGGAGAACGGTTTAGTAATGTAATCGTCCGCGCCGGTCTCCAGACCGCGCACGCGATCCTCTTCCTCTCCGCGCGCCGTGAGCATCACAACCGGAATATCGCGGGTCAGCGCTTCACGCTTCAGGTGTTTGATAAACTGCAGTCCGGAGCCGCCGGGCAACATCCAGTCAAGCAGAATCAGATCGGGCCAGGGTTCATTCAGCTGGTTCACCGCGCTGTCATAATCTTCCGCTTCAACCGGCTGGAAGCCATTTTGTTCGAGCACGAAGCACACCATTTCACGAATTGGAGCTTCATCTTCTACGACCAGAATACGTCTCGCCATACTTTGCCCTGTCTTATCTTATTTAAGTTACAAGTTTGTAATGCGGCGCCATTATGCGTCAGTTTTATGACAGATTTATGAAAAACAGTACCACTACAAATGGCAAACTGTTGTTTTATTACAGCGGTTATTTTCCTCGCCCTGACAGTTTATAATCGCCCGCATCGTTTTTCGCCACGGATCTCCTATGCGCATACTTCACACCTCGGACTGGCATCTGGGTCAAAATTTTTACAGCAAAAGCCGTGCGGCTGAACATGAAGCGTTCCTGAACTGGCTGCTGGAAACGGCCCGGACGCACGAGGTGGACGCGATTATCGTGGCGGGTGACATCTTTGATACCGGCTCGCCCCCCAGCTATGCGCGTGAGCTGTACAACCGCTTCGTGGTCAACCTGCAGCAGACCGGCTGTCATCTGGTGATTGTTGCTGGCAACCATGATTCCGTCGCGACGCTCAATGAATCCCGCGACATCCTGGCGTTTCTCAATACTACCGTGGTCGCCAGCGCCGGGCACGCGCCCCAGATCCTGAAAAAACGCGACGGCACCCCGGGGGCGGTACTGTGCCCCATTCCTTTTTTACGGCCGCGCGACATCGTGCAAAGCCAGGCGGGGCTGTCGGGTGCGGAAAAGCAGCAGCATCTCCTGCAGGCCATCACCGATTATTACCACCAGCAGCACGCCGATGCCTGCGCCCTGCGCGGTGAACAGGCCATTCCGGTCATTGCCACCGGGCACCTCACCACCGTCGGGGCCAGCAAAAGTGACGCGGTCCGCGAGATCTATATCGGCACGCTGGATGCGTTCCCGGCGCAAAACTTCCCGCCAGCCGACTACATCGCGCTCGGGCACATTCACCGTGCCCAGGTCATCGGCGGCTGCGAGCATATCCGCTACTGTGGTTCCCCTATTTCGCTCAGCTTCGATGAAACCGGGAAAGCCAAGTCCGTGCATCTGGTGAGCTTCAGCGAGGGCAAACTCAGCGCCGTCGAGACGCTGGAGGTGCCGGTCACCCAGCCGCTGGCGGTGCTGAAGGGCGATCTGGACGCCATTACCGCCCAGCTTGAGCAGTGGCGCGGCGCGGCGCTTAACCCTCCCGTCTGGCTGGATATCGAAATCACCACCGACAACTACCTCCACGATATGCAGCGGAAAATTCAGGCGCTGACCGAAGAGTTGCCGGTAGAGGTGCTGCTGGTGCGCCGCAGCCGCGAGCAGCGCGAGAAAATTCTGCTCGGCGCACAGCGTGAAACCCTTAGTGAACTGCGGGTAGAAGAGGTATTTGAACGCCGCCTGTCGCAGGAAGAGATCGATGATGCGAAGCGCGTCCGGCTCAACGAGCTGTTCAGCCATACCCTGCACGCCCTCAATGACGAGGAAGAAAACGCATGAAAATTCTGAGCCTGCGTCTGAAAAATCTCAACTCCCTCAAGGGCGAGTGGAAAATTGACTTCACCGCGGAGCCGTTTGCCAGCAACGGCCTGTTTGCCATCACTGGCGCAACCGGTGCGGGCAAAACCACCCTGCTCGACGCCATCTGCCTTGCGCTCTACCACGAAACGCCGCGCCTGAATAAGGTCTCTCAGGCGCAAAACGACCTGATGACGCGCGACACCGCCGAGTGCCTGGCGGAAGTGGAGTTTGAGGTGAAAGGCGTTGCCTATCGCGCCTTCTGGAGCCAGAACCGGGCGCGCAACCAGCCGGACGGGAACTTACAGGCACCGCGCGTGGAGCTGGCCCGCTGTGAGGACGGCAAGATTCTGGCCGATAAGGTTTCGGATAAACTGGAGCAAACCGCGGCGCTCACCGGGCTGGACTACGGCCGCTTTACCCGCTCGATGCTGCTCTCGCAGGGGCAGTTTGCCGCCTTCCTGAATGCCAAACCGGGGGATCGCGCAGAATTGCTGGAAGAGCTAACCGGCACCGAGATCTACGGTCAGATTTCCGCCATGGTGTTTGAAAAACACAAAGCTGCACGCGGCGTGCTGGAAAAGTACGAGGCGCAGGCGGCGGGCGTCGTGCTGCTCAGCGAAGCGCAACAGCAGCAGTTGCAGCAAAGTTTGCAGGCACTTACTGACGAAGAGAAAACCCTGCTGGCCCAACAGCAGCGACAGCAGAAAGATTTTCAGTGGCTTACGCGCCATAACGAGCTTGTGCAGGAGCAGCAGCGCGTCACTGCCCTGCAGCAGCAGGCGCAACAGGCGCTAACGAACGCGGCGCCGGAACTGGCAAAGCTCCAGCTTGCTCTGCCCGCCGCCCAGCTTCGTCCGCTCTGGGAGCACCAGCAGGAGCAAACCTCACGTCTGACGCAAACCCAGCAGCGAATTAACGAAGTAAATACTCGCTTACAGACTAAAACCGCACTGCGCGCGCGGATCCGCAATACCGCCCTGCGTACCCATGAGCGGCTACAGGCCGAACTGACGGCACTGGCGCAGTGGCTGGCGGAGCACGAGCGTTATCGCCTGCTGGGACAGGAAATTGCCGGCTGGCGCGCCCAGTTCTCACAGCTAAACCGTGACAAAAATCAGCTCGCCGCACTTGCTGCGCGGATGACTGAGCTACGTCAGAAGCTGGCGGAGATGCCGGAAAATACGCTGACGCTGACGGCGGATGAGGTCAGCGCGGCCATGGAGCAGCAGTCCCGGTCCCGCACGCTGCGTCAGCAGTTGACGTCGCTCCATGCCCGCTATCAGCCGCTGCAAAAGCGCCTGCGCCAGAGCGGTGAAAGCGCGCAAAAAGCCCAGGCGGAGCAGAGCAAGCTCAATGAAACGCTGGCGCTGCGCCGCCAGCAGTACAAAGAGAAACACCAGCACTATCTGGACCTGAAGGCCCTGTGCGAACGTGAAGCGACGATTAAAGATCTAGAAAGCTATCGCTCACAGCTTGAGGCAGGCAAACCCTGTCCGCTGTGCGGCTCCAGTGACCATCCTGCCGTTGAGCAATACCGGTCGCTTGAGCTGACGGATAACCAGCGCCGCCGTGATGCGCTGGAAAAAGAGGTCGCCGCGCTTAAAGAGGAAGGCCTGCTGGTGCTGGGGCAGGTGAATGCCCTGGCTCAGCAAATCCAGCGTGAGACAGACGAAGCGCAGGCCTTGTCTCAGGAGGAGCAAGCACTCACTAAAGCGTGGGTGGAGGCCTGCGCGTCTTTGAATATCGCATTGAATATTCAGGAGGATATCGCGCCATGGATGAACGAGCAGGAACAGTACGAGCGGCAGCTTTATCAGCTCAGCCAGCGCCTGACCCTGCAAAACCAGCTGAACGAGCAGGAAGCGCAGGAGCGCCAGTATCAGCAGCAGCTGACGGCCGCCCGCCAGGCGCTGGAACACACCCTGCTCGCACTCTCGCTTAGCGTTCCCGAAGAGGGTAATGAAGCCGGCTGGCTGCACGCCCGCGAAGCGGAATTCTCTCAATGGCAGGAGAAGCAAACGCAGCACGGCGTGCTTCAGGAACATATAAACGCGCTGAAGCCGCTGCTCGACACGCTTCCGGCAACAAACAGCGAAGAGGCTGAACCGGCCATTCCTGATGGCTGGCGCGACATCCACAATGAATGCGTGTCGCTGCAAAGCCAGCTCACCGCCCAGCAGCAGCAGGAAGCGCTGGAGCACGAGCGCCTGCAGCAGTCGCAGACGCAATTCACCGCGGCGATCGCAGCGAGCTGTTTTGCCGATCGGGAGGCGTTCCTTGCGGCCCTGCTGGACGACGACGCTATCAGTCACCTCCAGCAGCTGAAACAGTCGCTGGAAAACCAGATACAGCAGGCCGCAGCCCTTTCCGGCCAGGCTAATCAGCAGCTGCAGGCGCACCTTGCACTGCGCCCGGAAGAACTTGACGCGGATGCGTCAACTCTGCAAAGCCAGCTGCAGCAGCTGGCGCAACGGCTTCGCGAGAACACCACGCATCAGGGCGAGATCCGCCAGCAGCTTAAGCAGGACAGCGATAACCGCCAGCATCAGCAGGCGTTAATGCTGCAAATTGAAGAGGCCGCGCGCCAGGCAGATGACTGGGGATATCTGAACGCGCTGATCGGCTCCAGCACCGGCGACAAATTCCGCAAGTTCGCGCAGGGGCTGACGCTGGATAACCTGGTCTGGCTCGCTAACCAGCAGCTCAACCGCCTGCACGGGCGTTATCTGCTGCAGCGCAAAGCCAGCGAGGCGCTGGAGCTGGAAGTGGTCGACACCTGGCAGGCCGATGCGGTGCGTGATACGCGTACGCTCTCCGGCGGCGAAAGCTTCCTGGTCAGCCTGGCGCTGGCGTTAGCGCTGTCCGATCTGGTGAGCCATAAAACGCGAATTGATTCCCTGTTCCTGGATGAGGGGTTCGGCACGCTCGACAGTGAAACGCTGGATACCGCGCTGGATGCGCTCGACGCGCTGAACGCCACCGGAAAAACCATCGGGGTGATCAGCCACGTTGAGGCGATGAAAGAGCGCATTCCGGTGCAGATTAAGGTGAAGAAAATCAACGGGCTGGGGTATAGCAGGCTGGATAGGGTGTTTGCGGTGGAATAAATGGGGGGATGGTGCGGTCTGGTGCCCGCACCCTGGCCCTCTCCCACAGGGAGAGGGTACTAACACAACCTGCGTTTATTCCGGCCATAACCACGCCGCGCCTCGCACGCCGCTGGAGTCGCCGTGGACGGCTTTACGGATCGGGGTTTCACACTCGCCGCCGAAGACCCACTGTTTCACCAGGTTCGGTACCGTGGCGTACAGTCGATCAACGTTGCTCATGCCGCCGCCGAGCACAATCACGTCCGGGTCAAGAATATTCACCACGTGCGCCAGCGATTTCGCCAGACGCATTTCGTAGCGGCTGAGCGCCAGTTCGGCCACGGGATCCTGTTCTTCCACCAGACGCATAATCTCGTTCCCCTTGAGCGGCTGACCGCTCAGGCGATGGTAGTCGGTCGCAAAACCGGTGCCAGAGATAAACGTCTCGATACAGCCCTGCTTGCCGCAGTAACACGGCACCTCGGCGCGGTATTTAAGCTCATCTTCATCCATCCACGGCAGCGGGTTGTGTCCCCACTCGCCCGCCGTGCCGTTGCCGCCGATATGGGCACGTCCGCCAAAGGCCACACCCGCGCCGCAGCCGGTACCGATAATCACCGCAAACACGGTCTGCGCCCCGGCTGCCGCGCCGTCGATGGCCTCAGAGACCGCCAGGCAGTTAGCGTCGTTGGCCAGACGCACTTCCCGGTTCAGGCGCACGCTTAAATCTTTATCAAACGGCTGACCGTTGAGCCAGGTGGAGTTGGCGTTTTTTACCACCCCGGTATACGGCGAGATCGACCCCGGGATCCCCATCCCGACGCTGCCGGTTTGTCCTGTCGCCTGCTCGGCCATATCGACCAGCCGGGCAATCGTCTCGATCGTCTGGTGATAGTCATCGCGCGGCGTCGGCAGACGATGGCGAAACAGCTGTTCCCCCTGCTCGCTCAGTGCGATGACTTCTGTTTTGGTGCCGCCCAAATCAATCCCAATACGCACAAGACTCTCCTCATTATTTTGATTATCAACAGAGTAGAAGCACGCTTCCCGATTAGCAATGCAAGCGATGCGACAATTCGTTATCATGCCCGCTGATTTAACGACAAGGCCGTGGAAATTATCATGCTGTGGTTCAAAAATTTGATGGTTTACCGTCTCAGCCGCGACGTTTCGCTGCGCGCAGAAGAGATGGAAAAACAGTTAGCCGCTTATAGCTTTTCCCCTTGCGGTAGCCAGGATATGGCGAAAACCGGCTGGGTTCCGCCAATGGGCTCACAAAGCGATGCACTGACCCACGCCAGCAGCACGGGTCAAATCATCGTCTGCGCCCGCAAAGAAGAGAAAATTCTGCCCACGCCGGTGGTTAAGCAGGCGCTTGAAGCAAAAATTTTCAAGCTGGAAGCCGAACAGGGCCGCAAGCTGAAAAAAACCGAAAAAGATTCGCTGAAAGACGAAGTGCTGCACTCTCTGCTGCCGCGTGCCTTTAGCCGCTTCAGCCAGACGATGATGTGGATCGATACCGTTAACGGGCTGATTATGGTGGACTGCGCCAGCGCCAAAAAAGCCGAAGATACGCTGGCCCTGCTGCGTAAAAGCATCGGCTCTTTACCGGTCGTTCCGCTGGCGCTGGAAACGCCGATTGAGCTGACCCTGACCGAATGGGTCCGCAGCGGTACCGCGGCGCAAGGTTTCCAGATCCTGGACGAGGCCGAGCTGAAAGCCCTGCTGGAAGATGGCGGCGTGATCCGCGCGAAGAAGCAGGATCTGGTGAGCGACGAGATCGCCGTACACATTGAGGCTGGCAAAGTGGTCACCAAACTGGCGCTCGACTGGCAGCAGCGCATTCAGTTCGTGATGTGTGACGACGGCTCCGTGAAGCGTCTGAAGTTCTGCGATGAACTGCGCGATCAGAACGAAGATATCGACCGGGAAGATTACGCCCAGCGCTTTGACGCGGACTTTATCCTGATGACCGGCGAGCTGGCCGCGTTAATTCAGAATCTGGTGGAAGGTCTTGGCGGCGAAGCGCAAAGATAACAGGCAAAACGTAGGCCGGGTAAGCGTGAGCGCCACCCGGCTTATTTTTTATTTCAGGTAGCGGCACAGATAAGAGGTCGGCTCAGCAACCTGCAAATGGAACTCGCTGTGGCCAGGTACGTTGAAAACTTGCCCGGCATCGTAAACTTTCCATTCCGTTTCACCCGGCAGTAAGACGTTCAGCGCGCCGCTGACCACCGTCATCTCTTCCGCTTCAGCCGTGCCAAAGGTGTATTCCCCTTCAGCCATCACGCCCACACTGGCGCGGCCAGTGCTGCTGCTGGTAAAACCGATGGATTTCACTTTACCGGAAAAGTATTCGTTACTTTGAAGCATGAACTGGCCCTTATATTCAGAGATAAAAATTCACTATAGGGGCCATGCTCATCACCTGTCACGCAAAATCATTACGTCAGAAGCTCTGAGGCCAGGCGAGCCATCAGAACGTTGGATAACAGCACCGGCACGTCCAGCGCCTTTTGTAGTAAATCGCGGTGATGCTGGTGGAAACCAAGACAGTCCAGAATCAACACATCTGCCCCTCTCTCCAGCAGCGCCTTCCCGGCAGCAATGAGTTTAGCCTCGCTGTCCCAGAATGGATTTGCCAGAGCATACAGGGGCGTTTTTTCGAGCACATGCCATTTTGCTTCCTGGTTGTCCATGAGCTCCTCAATGGGCACAATGACCCCAACCTGGTGCCCGTCAACAATGGAGGCCACCAGCGGAGGAATAATGCGCATTGGCTCAAGCAGAATCGCATTACGCGCAATGAGTCCCTTAATGGGGGCGGTACTCATCAGCAAAATAACGTCATACGCTTGATTATCGAGTACTTCTATTACAGCCTGCAGCGAACGCTCAATTTTCTGTCGAGAAACATGCGCCAGTTTACCGTCGCTTAATAACGTCGCCAGGGGATCCTCCCCCGCCTCTACAGCGTAGTCTTCCATGACCTCTTCCCGACTCATCTTACCCAGCAGGCTAAGATGCGTGATCTGTTGTTCAGATACATGCTCGGTTAAGAGCGGTAACACTTCGCTTACAGGGACCACACCAATGGTGAGGATCGCCAACGTTGCCTTCATCTTATTCGCCTTCCATCACTACAAAAACGTGTACACAGGTACAGGCTCACTACGCTGCACAGTTCGTTTTTTCAACAAAACAGCACCAAGCGTAGCAGGCGATCTCTGTCCCGAAATGTAAAGATCGCCTGCCGGTAACGGAGCTACCTGTAATAACTAAATATTAACTCCTGCTTAACATTTGCGATGAGTAAAAAGTGTGATTCAGGCACGGTATTGGAGCGTTTAGGAAAACATTCATGACTTATCGGGATCTTCGTAGCGCCGTTTGGCATCCAGCGCTTCCTGTTCAGTCTCATGTTCACTGATCAGCGAGTCCGGTTTGGGGTGATCGGCACGCAGCTGGTACCAGGTGACAGTCTGGTCGCCATTGCCCTTTTCAACGGTAACAATACGTGCTTCGCGCGGATAGGGAGGTCTGGTTGGCATAGCTCATCCTTTTTTTATGTCTGAGCTATCAGTATAGACGGCGGTTAGCTGGCACACGCCAGACGCAGGGCGGTAATAATCTGAATTACCACATCTTCCGGGGCCGCAGAGGCATCCACAACATGGTGCGCCGCTTCACGGTACAGGGCATCGCGCTCGGCCAGCACTTCGCTCACCTCTTCGCTGAGCGGCCTTGACGTCAGCGCCGGGCGTTGTCCCTCTTCAGGAAATGCCTCAAGGCGCCCGACCAGCGCCGCCACCGGCGCGCAGAGATAGATCACAATGCCTTTTTCGCGCATAAAGTGACGATTACATTCGGCCAGAACAATGCCGCCTCCCGTCGCAATGACGGCTGACGGCGTGGTGACCGCTTTCAGCGCGGCCGTTTCGCGGGCGCGAAAGCTTTCCCATCCCTCTTGCTCCACGATGTCTGCAATGGTTTTGCCGGCCTCGGTCTGCAGCCAGTGGTCGGTATCAATAAACTGACGATGACACGCGCGTGCCAGTTCCAGGCCAACGGTGGTTTTCCCACAGCCGCGGGGGCCAACTAAAAAGATGGGTTGGGTCATAGCCAGGTGTTCCCCTTGATGCCGAATGGCTGAAGAGTGTAAAGAAATAATTGCAGAAGATGTGTCGATTACTTTACTGCAAAGCGGTACGGGATGACAACCCTGTGGAAGCCACACTGTACCACAAATTGACAATAATTATCATTACGCTGTACGGCGCTTCACTTCCAGCAGCCATTTATCCAGTTCGGCGGCAAACTGCTGGCGATCGCGCTGGGACAGGCTGTCCGGTCCACCGGTCTGCACGCCGCTGGCCCGCATCGTATCCATAAAATCGCGCATGGTGAGCTTTTCACGAATGGTTGAAGGCGAATAACGTTCACCGCGTGGGTTGAGCGCCGCCGCCCCTTTCTCCAGCACTTCAGCCGCCAGCGGTATGTCGGCGGTAATAACCAGATCCTCCGCGCTGCACAGACGAACTATTTCGTTATCCGCTACGTCGAACCCGGCCGGCACCCGCAAGGAGCGGATGAACCGCGAAGGCGGTACGCGAATATTCTGGTTCGCCACCAGCGTCAGCGGCATCTGAACGCGCTCGGCGGCGCGGAATAAAATCTCTTTAATCACATTCGGACACGCGTCCGCATCAACCCAAATCGCCATATTGTCTCCCCATAATGACTCTGCCGACTATTGTCGCCTGCATTTCGTTGTTAAGCTATCAATCAGAGAAAACAACGCATAATGACGGAGAATCGTGATGGATAAGAAAATCGGGTTTATCGGCTGCGGTAACATGGGCAAAGCCATCCTGGGCGGCCTGATCGCCAGCGGGCAGGTCCTGCCGGGTCAGATTTGGGTCTATACCCCGTCACCGGATAACGTCGCCGCGTTGCGCGATCAATACGGGATCAACGCCGCCGAAAGCGCGCAGGAGGTGGCCCAGGTTGCCGATATCGTCTTTGGTGCCGTTAAGCCGAACATCATGATCAAAGTGTTAAGCGACATCACCTCCAGCCTGAATAAAGAGACGCTGGTCGTGTCGATTGCCGCGGGCGTGACGCTCGATCAGCTGGCCCGCGCGCTGGGCCACGACCGTAAAATCGTCCGCGCAATGCCGAATACCCCCTCACTGGTCAACGCTGGCATGACCTCCGTCACCCCTAACGCGCTGGTGACCTCAGAAGAGGTAGCGGACGTGCTGAACATTTTCCGCTGCTTCGGCGAGGCGGAAGTGATTGCGGAATCGATGATCCATCCGGTGGTCGGCGTGAGCGGTTCAGCCCCCGCGTACGTCTTCATGTTTTTAGAAGCGATGGCGGACGCCGCCGTGCTTGGCGGTATGCCGCGCGCGCAGGCGTATAAATTCGCCGCACAGGCAGTGATGGGCTCCGCCAAAATGGTGCTGGAGACCGGTAAACACCCGGGAGAACTGAAAGATATGGTCTGCTCCCCGGCCGGTACCACCATCGAAGCGGTGCGGGTGCTGGAAGAGCGCGGGTTCCGTTCGGCCGTCATCGAGGCGATGGCCAAATGCATGGAAAAGTCAGAGAAGCTGAGTAAATCCTGATGTCTGGTCGGGCGTCAGGCCGCCACTTCGGTGCGGCCGCGCCCGGCATTTTTCGCCTTATACAGCGCCACATCTGCCGCCTTCAGCCATTCCCGATAGTGCACAAACTGCGGTCCCCAGGGAGCCACGCCCACGCTGATGCGCAGAGGCTCTTTCGGCGCACACGGTAACGAGAGCGTTTCCAGCCGCGCGTGAACCCGCGACATGACGGCAATGGCGCTTTCAGCGGCCGTCTGGGACATAATCACCGCGAATTCATCCCCGCCAAACCGGCCTATCGCATCGCCTGACCGCACCGACATCTGGAGCTGGCGGGTAATGGCCACGATAGCCTTGTCGCCCACGTCGTGCCCCCAGGTATCGTTGATGTTTTTAAAGTGGTCGATATCAATCAGCAATATCGTGGCGGTGCAGTGGCTCCGGCGACAGAGCTCAAACTCATTGCGCAGCAGCATTTCCCAATGTCGACGGTTAAAGACCCCGGTCATGCCGTCACGGGTACTCATCATTTCCAACCGCCGCTTATGTTCCGCCAGCCTGACGGCAGTGCGATGGCTAAGCCAGGCAAACAGCATGGGATAAAGCATAAGGACGGGAAGCGTTAAGCCCCACTCCAGCGCTCCCGGATTAAAGGGCACCACGCGGCCAACGAGAGGTAATGTGACCAGCACGGAAAGCGTGGTGAGTGCCATCCCTGAAATAAACAGACGACAGCCGCCTGAGCCCATCATATTTATACCCACCATCATCACCAGCGCTGCCGCAGGTAACGCATAAACTCCCATCACGCCAATCCATAGCCCGGCGATAATGGCATCCATCTTAAGGTTGAAGATCTCCTGCTGAAGAGGTGAAGCGGCGCGGCAGGATAACTGCCAGGCGAAGTGCGGCCAGACGAATGCCCACCCCACCAGTAACAACCACCAGCCGCCGGGTAAAAAATGGCTGACCAGCATTTCTGCCACGGGGAAAAACATCGCCGCCAGCCCGACAGCGCGCGCCAGCCGAACTCGCCTGGCGAGCTGGAAGCCGGCGCGGTGAGGGTCATCCTGAGAAAGAGTTAAACTCCACTCTTCCCGAATGCGCTTTTTGGTGTAATACGTTTCATCATTCATCATTTTTGGGAATATTCTGAAACATTTTCCCAAATTATAGAGAGGGAGTCTGCGGGGAAAGTATGAAATTTCGGGTGAGCAGCCCGCGCCGCTCACCCGTTAGAACTACACTTTTTTCTTCAGGCAGGCACTCATGAACTTGCTGCGATCGTCTCCCTTCAGGGACTGTTCGGTCGCTTTCGCATTACACTCGCGCATTTTTTGCTGCTGCGGCGTCAGGCTTTTTTCGCCGGGTTTCGTGGCGCCGTTTTTCAGGCAGTCGCTCATGTAGGTTTTACGCGCATCCCCCTTGAGACTCTGGGACGTCGCCTGTTGATTGCAGGTGGTCATACGTTGCTGCTGCGGCGTGAGCGTTTTCTCTTCCGCATTCGCCGAGGAGATCAGGAACAGGCCGGAGAACAGAGTAACCAGTAATGTTGTTTTCATTGCACCATCCTTTTGTGAACATTCCCTGTAAGTCTGGTTCGTGACAGAAAAAAAACCACCCGGCAGATGTGATTTCCGCCGGGAATTTATCATTTCATATCCAGCGCGCCGAAATGGACAGTCTCGGCATAAATAGCCGGGGTAATTAACAGGGGAAGTAACGCGAAGAAACATGCGCTCTGTTTCAATTTATTTTATCAAGGTACCAATACATAAAAAATAAAACAGAGCGACTACAGGCATCCGGCATGAAAATTTTATGACATGTCAGCACCGTCCGTAACGGCTTAACTGCGCGGATGCCTCAACAGCTTCTTTACGTATTGCTGCAGCAACTCGGCATCCTCTGGCGGAACCTGCGTATCGGGCCGCGCCTTGTCCAGCGCCCCTTCGATGCTATCAATTAACGCCTGCTGGTCAGATGTTGCCATCTGCCGCAGCAGCGCCGTGACAACGATTTCCAGCGCTTCGACCTGGGCGACCAGCTCTTTCGACTCCTCTTCCTTTTGTGCAAGCTTGACCAGCAACTCAGCAATGAGATTCTTCATCGTGCTATTTCCTTATGGGATTTTCTCTGAAATTAACACCAGGAATGAAATATGCAAAGCGGAGAAAAGTATTATCTTATGCAAAAGTGACGCTGTCGCCAAATTAGCGGCCCGGCATTTTCAGCGAAACGTTTTTCTATAAAATAAACGCCGCATTTTGTTATATAAAAATGCGGCAACCATAAGAATATATAATACATCTAACAACGGTTATTTCGCCGATTTCGACTCCGCTATTTGCCTGCGGCGACGCAGGGCAATAGCCAGCTGAATAATATTGATTAAAACGACTATCGCCGTCGCGGCAAATACCCAGCGAAAACCCGCCATTGCAGAAACGGATGCGCCAATAAGCGGACCGGCAACATTGCCTAAATACATAAAAGACTGGTTATAACCAAAAATACGCCCCGTGACCTGGTCGCTGGAATATTTGACCAGCAACGTCTGTACGGCAGGTAACATAGCGCCATCCGCAAAGCCGAGTAAAAATCGCAGCACGCCCAGCTGAAGCGGAGAGGTAACAAACGACATGGCGAAAAAGAGCACCACCGCAAAAATCAGCGTCGCCATCAGGATGCGCGCCGTGCCGATCCTGTCACCTAACTTCCCCAGGCGCGGGGCAGAGATCAGCGCGGAAACGCCCGGCACGGCGGCAATCATGCCGCTGAGAAAGGCGATATTGTTGCTGTCAGGCTCCATCGACTTAATAAACAGCGCCAGAATCGGGCCGACCGAACCGTTGCAGAGCTGGATCACCATAGTGGTGACAAACAGACTAATCACGAGTCCCGGGTAAGGCAGCGAGGCGAAGACGGCCCTGCCGCTCAGGCGCTCAGATTTACTGATAACGGGGCGGCCACCCTCTTTGATAAGAAAGAGCGTAACCAGAAAGCTGATCACCAGCAGGATCGCGGTGATGATGAACACCGCGCGCAGCCCGACGTGGTCAGCCAGAAAGCCCCCCAGCAGCGGGCCGCCGATAACGCCGCTGATCTGGGCGGTAGAGAGCGTACTCAGCGCCCAGCCGCTGCGCTCGCGCGGCACCTGAGAGGCAACCAGCGCCATGGCGTTGGGAATATACCCGGACGTCAGCCCCATTACCGCCCGCAGGAAAAACAGCTGCCAGACGTTGGTGGCAAAGGCCTGGAGCAGAATAGCTATCGCCATCCCGAGCGAGGCGCGCAGCAGCATCAGCTTGCGCCCTTTCCTGTCGGCCAGGCTGCCCCACATTGGTGACACAATGGCGGAAACCAGAAACGTGACGCTGAACGTCAGGCCGGACCACATGGAGAGCGCTTCATGCGAGGTGACCCCCAGCTGCGAGACGTACAGCGGCAGGAACGGCAGGATCTGGCTGATGGCAAGCCCTGTAAAGAAGCAGCCGAACCAGACCGAGATGAGATTAACTTTCCAGGATTCCATACAGAAATAGTCTTCATTTTTAGGCGAATTCGCCGTCAGATTAGCAAGTTACGCGCCTTAACGTCGCACCAGAGATGCGGCCTTGCTGACTTTGGTGTTTTATCTTCCCAGTCATCATATTTGTGAAATAAGTCACAAATCATCCATTTTCTGGCGGAAGATTATGCTTCAGCGACAGAGGCCAAAACCGCGCATTCCCAGATGAAAATGGCTGGCGTGCGCCGCGTTATACTCCGGCCCAAGACCGTTACCGTAGTAGCCGCAGCTTGCCGCCAGCAGAGCCTTCAACCAGGGCTGCGTTTTTGCCGATTTCCAGCCCTTCAGCACCGTAACATGCTCCCCGTTCGCCAGCCGAAAAGCGGCGATATCCAGCGCCTCTGCCGTGGCATGCTCGCTGCGCCGCGCATCGGGCCGGTGGTAGATATTGCGGCAGGCAAAGCTGCCGAGGTGCTCAATGCGGGTCAGTTCACTGCCGGTGAAGCGTTTAGTCAGGGGCCGGGCCTGCTGGCTGACAAACAGGGCCGAGCTGAGCGCCAGCGGACAGCTGGCAAGAAAACTGCCGTTCAGGCTCACCGGGCCGAAGTCTCGCACGCGCACGACGTTCCTCAGCGGACATTCCCCGCCGCTGTCAGCCACCGCCTGGGTGCGAATAAGGTTTCTTTGATTAGCCTGCGCTAACAGGCTCGAGCAGGCTTCGGGCGTTAAGCGCCGAAGTTTATACTGGGTAATGCGGCCAGGCGGGTCGTCCAGGGTCAGCGGCGTGAAGGGGTTGTAGTAAGACGGCAACCAGCGATAGCCCGCCGTTGCGATTGCCCCAAGGATGAAAACGATCAGCAACGTTTTTCCTTTCACTCTCCCCCCTCACTGTTCCCCAAAACATTATGGCAGAAGGCCGCGAAACCCGCAGGGCATCGTGGTATGTTATTGGCTTTTCGTCAGACTGGAAGAGAGTGAGATGGCAAAGCAGCGCGTAGGTATTGTCTTTGGGGGAAAATCAGCAGAGCACGAGGTGTCATTGCAATCGGCTAAAAATATCGTTGATGCGATCGATAAAAGCCGTTTCGACGTGGTGCTGCTGGGCATTGATAAACAGGGCCAGTGGCACGTTAACGATGCCAGCCAGTATCTGCTGAATGCCCACGATCCGGCGCACATCGCCCTCAATCCTTCGGAGATCAGCGTCGCCACCGTACCCGGCGTCATGAAGGGACAGCTCATCGACGCAGGCAACGCGCAGGCTCTCGCCCAGATCGACGTGGTCTTCCCTATCGTGCACGGCACCCTGGGCGAAGATGGTTCCCTGCAGGGGATGTTGCGCATGGCCAACCTGCCGTTCGTCGGCTCGGACGTACTGGGCTCCGCCGCCTGCATGGACAAAGACGTCACCAAACGTCTGCTGCGTGATGCCGGCCTGAATATCGCACCATTCGTGACGCTCACCCGCGCCAACCGCGATAAGCAAAGCTTCGCGCAGATCAGCGCTGAATTGGGTCTGCCGCTGTTTGTGAAGCCGGCCAATCAGGGCTCCTCCGTGGGCGTCAGCAAAGTCACCAGCGAAGCAGAGTTCACGCAGGCCGTTCGTATGGCGTTTGAGTTCGACCATAAAGTGGTGGTTGAGCAGGGGATCAAAGGCCGCGAAATTGAGTGCGCCGTGCTGGGCAACGATTTTCCACAGGCGAGCACCTGCGGTGAAGTGGTCTTAAACAGCGACTTCTACTCCTATGACACCAAATACATTGATGATAAAGGCGCACAGGTTGTCGTTCCGGCGAATATCGATCCGGCGATCAACGACGCGATCCGGGCGATCGCCATTCGCGCCTATCAGACGCTCGGCTGCAGCGGCATGGCGCGCGTAGATGTGTTCCTGACGCCGGAGAACGAAGTTGTTATCAATGAAATCAACACGCTGCCGGGTTTCACCAACATTAGCATGTATCCAAAACTGTGGCAGGCCAGCGGGCTAGGCTACTCTGAGCTGATCACCCGCCTGATCGAACTGGCGCTGGAGCGTCACGCCGCCGACAGCGCCCTGAAAAGTTCCGTTAACGGTTAATCGGCACCCTTAGCCGTCTCCTCCGCTGTCGTCTCTTCCGGACGACGGCGGATAATCAACCCTGCGAGCCAGAAACTGATTACCCAGGTCACCAGGCCCACGGCATAGGTTTGCCAGCCTTTTGCCTCAAATCCCAACAGCCCCACGACGCCGTTAAGAATAAAAATCAGACCAATAGCAAAGGCGTAGTAGTGCCAGTCACGGCGAAGTTTGGACGTGAGCTTCATAACAACTCCGGCAGGGAAAAAAAGACATCCTCTCACAGTTTTACCGCCAGGTCTGTGGCAGATGCGGAAATTCTGAAACGCGGCGCAGTTTCATTTAAGTTAACAAATTGTGACATGCTGCAGAAATCAACAATCCAGGAGAATTCCTGAGCGAAAATTACCACGATTCTGATATTGACAAATGCGATGACCTGTCAAACTCACTCCGTAAGACGCGTATTAAAACAGAGTGATATCTCGGGAGGTCAACATGGCTGACTTTACATTGTCGAAACCGATTTTTGGCGGCAAACCAAAAACCTCCACGGCGGGTAATATCGCGTATGCCCTGTTTGTCCTGTTCTGTTTCTGGGCTGGCTCCCAGCTGCTCAATATGCTGGTGCACGCGCCAGGCGTTTATGAACACCTGATGCAGGTGCAGGATAACGGACGCCCGCGGGTTGAAATCGGGTTTGGCGTGAGCACGCTGTTTGGCCTCGTTCCCTTCCTCGCGGGGTGTATGATTTTAGGCGTTGTCGCGCTCGTCCTGCGCTTTCGTCGTCGCCATTAAAGCCCCATACAGCGAGCCCGTCGATCGTCCACGCGTTTCGCGAACCATGCTGTTGTCAGGTTACGCGTGATCTTAGGGCTTTCCAGCTGAATACCCGGCAGAATAGCCCTCGGTAACGTTTTCCCACTCTTCTTCTCTGCAAGGGCAAATACCTTCTTGTAGAGATCCGTTTTCTCAAACGCCAGGCTGTCGCCTTTCTCAAGCTGACGCCGAATGTCGCCATTACTCATATCAAGCGCTGTCGATAATTTCCGGATCGCCCGCTCGGTGCTTCCCGCCTCGCTGCTGCCGTAGGCGATAAGATCGCCGTCCAGCGCCAGCTTGACGCCGCTTGCGCGGCTGACCGCACTCTGAAACGCCGCGTTACGGCTGGCATACCAGCCCGCGTTAAAGTCTGCAAAGCGGTACAGCGGCTCGCTGTAGTTCGCCGGATAGTTCAGCAGATGATACGTGCCGAACCACAGCCCGCCGCGCAGGGAGAAGACCTCCTGACGCACCGTACCGTCAATTTCCCACGGGTAGCCGTCGGTATGCTTCTCAGCAAACGCAATGCTCACCTGCATCGGGCCGCCGGTGTGAACCGGATTCAGCGAGCCAAACAGTTTCTGTCCCATCGGCACCATGTTAATGAAATCATCAAAGATGGCGCTGAGCTGTTTTTCGGTTTTCACCGTGTCCAGCCGTTCGCTGTAGCTTTTACCGTTTGGCGAGGTGATTTTCAGCGCGGTATGCACGAGGAACACCGGGATATGCATTGATTCCGCGCGGCGGTCGATCTCTTTCCAGGCGATTTTGTTGAGACCCGGCACCACCGGGTCTGACTGGTACATCGACTCCTGCTGCGCCACCGCCAGCACCGAGCAGATATTCTCCTCGGTAGGGGCAATCTTCTGGCTTTCGAAGGTTTTTGCCAGCGCATCGGTCCACGCATTGCGATCCTTCACGCTGGCGGGCATTTTTTGCCGCACAACACTTGCCACATCCACGGGCTTCTCACCCTTTTTAAGCGGAGTCGCCCCTTTTTCGGCACAGCCCGCCAGAACGAGGGCAGCCAGCAAGGACAACGGTAACGCACGCGGTAAGGCAAAAGACATAGCAACTTCCTGTATTAGCTAAATGTGTTGGTGACTTCCTGCAGGTCACGATCGCCCAGCTCATGTTCAAAGCTGCGCAGACGTTTATAGATAGACATCAACTCTACCAGCGTGGTCCAGGAGTTGATCAGATACTGGAATGAGTTTCTGACCTGATCGAACACGTTCGTAATCTGGGTCAGTAAGCCCAGCGTGATTGTTCCCGCAACAATAGACGGGAACAACAGGAATAGTCCAAAAACAGTATCGACCTGCAGATAGAAAATACGGGCAATATTGAAATACATGTAGTGGAAATAGAGCCTGAAGTAGTTGAAACGGACGTTGCGGAACAGCTCTTTTATCGTCGGGGGCGCAGCGCGCGTTGGGTCGTCCTCTCCGTAGACCAGTTCCTTACGATAGGCCGCTTCAACACGCTGGTTCTTAAACTCTAAGCCCGGCAGCTTAATCCCGACGACGGCAAGCAGGCCTGTGCCCATAAGCGACCAAATCAGCGCCGGGATGAGCAGGCCGTACGGTAAATGTCCGACAATCGGCAATGCTGAAATATGGGGAGAAAGCGCGACCAGAATCGGTAAGAACGCAAACAGTTTCAGGATGGCATTAAGCAGGCTGACGCCCATATCCTCAAGCGTTGACGCGAAACGCATGGTGTCTTCCTGAACGCGCTGAGCAGCACCCTCAATATGACGCAGACGCTCCCAGTGCGTCATGTAGAATTCGTTCATCGCCGTACGCCAGCGGAAGACGTAATGGCTGACGAAGAAATTATTCAGCACCGCCACGGTGACAGCGATCATCGCAATGCCCATAAAAATTTTTAACTGATTATAAAGCTCGCCGATTGGCACCCTGTTAGGGGCGCTCAGCGCTTTCTGGATGAGATCGTAGAACGGGGCATACCACGCGTTAATGGCTACGCTCACTTCGACCAGAAACCAGGTGACAAAAATAATCAGCGACGTTCCCAGAATGGACCACGTCTGCCAGCGATGAGGGGAATAATTAAACCAGAACAGCGCAAACAGCCCCACGCACAGCGCGTAATAGGCATAAAACAGCAGATAGCTGAACGACCAGAAGCGCGCCGCGCTAATTGGCACCTCGCCTGTCGCCCCCACGATGCGTGCCAGCCATGTACCGCCGCCCGCCAGCCAGAACACGACCGCGATCAGTGCCCAAATAAATGCCGACAGGAAAAAAGGCCCCGGCTTTGGGAAAAAAGACTTAAACATGATGCTTCCTTCTTGTTGTTATGGTTGTTGCTGTGCTCAACGCATTACCACACGAATACCTTGCCCGGGCCGGTCTCCCGGCTCGGGCAAAAAGGTCAGACCCGTGGGTTGATTATTAGTTCGCTTTCCAGTTTTCGAGAATTGTTTCGGTGCGTTTCACCGCGACAGGGTTCGCCGGCGCAATGAAGTTTCGCCAGACGTCGTTGTGATGGTTAATCAGGATGTGTGCTTCAGCTGCCGGGCGGTTGGCGGTGGTATGGGCATCTTCCGCCACGGTAATGTGGTAACCCCGGCTGACGCCATTTTTGACCGTGGCGTCAACGCAGTAGTCGGTGGCGCAGCCGCAAATGACAAACTCACGAATGCCCTGCTCGCGTAATAGCGTTTCTAGCGTGGTGTTGTAAAAAGCATCACACGCGGTCTTGGTCACGTACAGCGCGCCAGCGGGCTGATGGAGTTCAGGCAGCAACGCAAACCCTTCACTTCCCTCTTCCAGCCCCCCGGCCTCGGCATGCTGAATAAAAATCACCGTGTCGGCTGCCTGCGTAAGCTGGTTGATCAAAGAGACACAGTTCTTGCGCTGATGACGAGGGGTTTCAAACACCCCGTTCTGCATATCAACCACCATTACCACACGCTTTTCAGACATACCATTCTCCGCAAGATTGAGTAACACTGGTACCTATCATAAGCCCGATGTCACAAAATGGGAGAGCGCTCGCAGGGAAATTCTTCATATTTACCCATGGTTACGTTTTTCTCGCTATGGTTATGCTAATCGGGGCATTGCACGGTGCCGATTAGTAGTATAAATACCCATTACTTTCCTCATTCACTTCATGGATGCTTTTCGTTGAAACGTTGTCTGCTCTCTTTTGCCGCGCTGTGTGCGGTGAGCTTCTCCACCGCCCAGGCAGCTCAGCCGCTGACGGCGCCCGTTTTGGCTTCAGATATTGCCGATCGCTACGCGAACCTTATCTATTACGGCAGCGGCGCGACCGGGATGGCAATGGTGGTCATCGACGGCAACCAGCGCGTTTTTCGCAGCTTTGGTGAAACGCGTCCAGGTAATAACGTTCGCCCGCAGCTGGATTCCGTTGTGCGCGTCGCGTCCTTAACCAAGCTGATGACCAGTGAAATGCTGGTGAAACTACTCGACCAGGGCGTGGTGAAGCTCGACGATCCGCTCAGCAAATACGCCCCGCCGGGTGCCCGTGTTCCGACGTATCAGGGCACGCCAATCCGCCTTGTGAACCTGGCAACCCACACCAGCGCTCTGCCGCGCGAGCAGCCGGGCGGCGCAGCGCACCGCGACGTTTTTGTCTGGCCAACGCGCCAACAGCGCTGGAACTACCTGAGTACCGCCACGCTGAAATCCGCCCCGGGCTCGCAGGCCTCTTACTCGAACCTGGCGTTCGATCTGCTGGCGGATGCGCTCTCAGCGGCGGCGGGCAAGCCTTATCCGCAGCTGTTTGAAGAGCAGATCACGCGTCCGCTGGGCATGAAAGACACCACCTTTACCCCTTCCCCGGACCAGTGCAAACGCCTGATGGTGGCAGAGAAAGGCGCAAGCCCGTGTAACAACACGCTGGCGGCCGTGGGCAGCGGCGGGGTCTATTCCACCCCTGGCGACATGATGCGCTGGATGCAGCAGTTCCTTTCTTCGGATTTCTACTCCCGCAGCAGCCAGGCCGATCGTATGCAGACCCTCATTTATCAGCGTACTCAGCTGCACCGCGTCATCGGGATGGACGTGCCGGGTAAAGCCGATGCGCTCGGCCTGGGCTGGGTCTATATGGCGCCGAAAAATGGCCGTCCGGGCATTATTCAGAAAACCGGCGGCGGCGGCGGATTCATCACCTACATGGCGATGATTCCGCAGTCCAACGTGGGCGCGTTTGTGGTGGTCACCCGTTCTCCTAACACGCGCTTCGTTAATATGAGTGACGGCATTAATAACCTGGTGGCTGAGCTGAGCGCCAATAAAGCCCAGGTGCTTACCGCGTCTAACTGATCTTAATAATCTCAGGGCAAGCGGTTGATGTTAAACCGTTTGCCCCGAACGCTCCCCCTTCCGCAGTCTTGCATTATCTACCGCTAAACCGCCCACTTTAATAAACACCTCACGGTGCTTTCGGTTACACTAACCTTCTTTGTTCCACAAACATCAGGCATACCATGACCGATTTAATTGCACGTCCCCGCCGTCTGCGCAAGTCACCTGCACTGCGCGCTATGTTTGAAGAGACAACACTGACCTTAAACGATCTGGTGTTGCCGATTTTTGTTGAAGAAGAGATTGATGACTACAAAGCCATCGAAGCCATGCCGGGCGTGATGCGCATTCCTGAAAAATATCTGGCGCGCGAGATCGAACGCATCGCCAACGCAGGGATCCGCTCGGTGATGACCTTCGGCATCTCCCACCATACTGACGCGACCGGCAGCGATGCGTGGAAAGAAGACGGGCTCGTGGCCCGCATGTCCCGCATCTGCAAAGAGACCGTGCCGGAAATGGTGGTCATGTCCGACACCTGTTTCTGCGAATACACCTCCCATGGTCACTGCGGCGTGCTGTGCGATCATGGCGTGGATAACGATGCCACCCTGCAGAACCTCGGCAAGCAGGCTGTGGTCGCTGCCGCTGCGGGTGCGGACTTCATCGCGCCGTCTGCGGCGATGGACGGCCAGGTTCAGGCGATCCGTCAGGCGCTGGATGCGGCAGGCTTTACCGACACCGCCATCATGTCCTACTCCACCAAATTTGCCTCCTCGTTCTACGGCCCGTTCCGTGAAGCAGCCGGCACGGCGCTGAAGGGCGATCGTAAGACCTATCAGATGAACCCGCTGAACCGCCGCGAAGCAATTCGTGAATCCCTGCTCGATGAAGCTCAGGGCGCAGACTGCCTGATGGTGAAACCAGCTGGCGCGTATCTCGACATCCTGCGCGACATCCGCGAGCGCACCGAATTGCCGCTGGGGGCATACCAGGTGAGCGGCGAGTACGCGATGATCAAATTCGCCGCGCTGGCAGGGGCTATCGACGAAGAGAAAGTGATCCTCGAAAGCCTGGGGGCGATCAAACGCTCGGGCGCGGATCTGATCTTCAGCTACTTCGCGCTGGATCTGGCTGAGAAAAAAATCCTCCGCTAATCTTCACCAAACTGCAATACAACCGACATCTGCTCCTTCTACTGTCTTCGCAAGACGGCAGGAGGAGTAATCATGTTTAGCCTCGATAGCGTTCTCGACGATCTTTGGCCTCAGGCGAGGCCTGCACCCTGGCAAAAAAGTCTGTTAAAAAGGCTGTTTTACGAAGACGAATTCCAGCAGTTTGCCGCCGCTCACCGCCACCTGAAAGGGCTGGATATGGTGGAGCAAGTTCTGGAACACCTTGATATTCTCTGCACCGTTTCCGCCCGCGATCTCGAACAAATCCCCGAACATGGCCCGCTGGTCATTATTGCCAACCACCCGACGGGCACCCTGGACGGGCTGGCGCTGATGTACGCCGTCTCCCGCGTGCGACGCGACGTTAAAGTCGTGACCAACCGGATGCTGACCCACCTTGAGCCCCTCAGTTCTCTGTTTATTCCGGTCGACAATATGGGCGGCAGGACGGCGAAGTCGTCCCTGGTTCAGATGGAGCAGCATCTGCAAAACGCGGGCGTGCTGATCTTCTTCCCGGCGGGAGAAGTTTCACGGCCCACGCGCAAAGGCATTCGCGATAAAAAATGGCACTCCGGCTTTATCAAACTCGCCAGCAAGCTGCGCGCCCCGCTGCTGCCGGTGCATATTCAGGCGCACAACAGCCTGCTCTTTTATGCCAGCACGCTGGTGTCACCGACATTGTCGATGCTGCTGCTGATGCAGCAGATGTTCCGCCGCCGCCACAGCCAGCTGCCGATTAAAATCGGCCAGCAGATTGCGTGGAACAGCTGGTTTAGCGCTACCCTTTCGTCTCGTGAGATGGCCGAGCAGTGCCGTCAGCACGTGATGCGTCTTGGCAAGGGATTGCCTGGCGTTTTTAAAACCCAGTGTGCGATTGCCCGTCCGGAAGACCGGGCCACGCTGAGACGTGAACTGGCGCAGGCCGAGTGTCTGGGTAAAACCAGCGACGGCAAAACCATCTACCTGTGGCAGCGCAACGGGCAGGAAGAGGCTCCTCTTCTGCGCGAGCTGGGCCGCCTGCGCGAGATTGCGTTTCGTGCGGTGGAGGAAGGGAGCGGTAAACGCCGGGACACCGACAGCTACGATGATGATTATCTGCACCTGATCCTGTGGGATGAAGAGGATCTGGAGATTGTCGGCGCGTATCGCTTTATGCCAACGGCCATGCAGGTCGAAAAGCGCGGCGTTGACGGGCTGTACAGCTACAGCCTGTTTCACTACGACGACAAAATGCAGGACGTGCTGGAGCACGGTATTGAGCTGGGGCGCAGCTTTATTCAGCCGCGCTACTGGGGGCGTCGCGGTCTGGACTATCTGTGGTCCGGCATCGGTGCTTACCTGGCGCGTTACCCTCACTACCGCTACCTGTTTGGGCCCGTCTCCATCTCCGGCGGCTTACCGCCTGCGGCGCGGGATCTGCTGGTCGCCTTTTACCGCCTGTGGTTCCCGGCAACGCATCCGCTGGCCGCGTCACGCCAGCCTTACCCGGCGTCGCTGCCGGACGTACTGGCACAGTTTGGCGGGGTGGATTACGTGGATGACCTGACAAAGCTGAAATCCCTGCTCGGTAATCTGGGCTGCGGCATTCCGCCGCTCTACAAGCAGTATTCCGAACTCTGTGAACCCGGCGGCGTGCAGTTTATTGATTTTGGCAGCGACCCGGCGTTTAACAACTGCGTAGACGGTCTGGTGCTGGTGGATTTGTGTTACCTGAAGGCGAACCGCTATCAGCGGTATATTGAGGCGCATTTAACACCCTCACCCCAGCCCTCTCCCTGAAAGGGAGAGGGTGAAAACCGCACCCTACAGTCCCCTCGCCCCTTTGGGGAGAGGGTTAGGGTGAGGGGATCAAGGCGCACGGTAAAACGGCTTATCCCCTAAAATCGTCGCCCGCTGCATAATCCTCCGCTGCGGCAGATAGTCCGCATTGGCATAGTGCTGCGTCACGCGGTTATCCCAGATCGCCAGGTCGTTCTCCTGCCAGCGCCAGCGCACCTGAAACTCCGGTTTAGTGATATGTGCGAACAGGAAACCTAACAGCGCCTCGCTCTCTTTTTCCGTCACGTCCACAATGCGCGTCGTGAACCCTTCGTTCACGAACAGCGCCTGCTTGCCCGTGACCGGATGGGTGCGCACCACCGGGTGCAGCAGCGGCGGATGCTTCGCCACCGCCTCCAGCCAGCGCTGGTGCTCCTCTTCGGTTTTACGGTACTTGTATTCCGGGAACGATTTTTTGAAGTCGTGCTCCGCCCGCAGCCCGCTCAGGAGCACCCGAAGCGGTGCGGAAAGCGCCTCATACGCCGCAATCCCGCTGGCCCACAGCGTATCCCCGCCCGTCTCCGGCAGCAGCTTCGCCGCCAGAATCGCCCCGGCGGGAGGCGTCTCGATAAAGGTCACATCGGTGTGCCAGTTGTCGTTATCCGGTGGGTTATCGTTGTGGGTGTCCAGAACGATAATCTCCTCCACCCCTTCCGCATGCGGATAGACCGGGTGGATATGCAGATAGCCAAAGCGCAGGGCCAGCGCGCGCTGCTGCTGCGGGGTGATTGCCTGCTCGCGCAGGAACACCACCTGATGGCGCAGCACCGCGTGGTACAGCTGCTCGAACTGGTTATCGCTCAGCGGACGGGTCACATCCAGGCCCGACACCTGCGCGCCAATGTACGGCCCCAGTGGGGTAATGGTCAGACGTTCACTCATTGTATTTCTCCATGCCAGGGCGTCAGGCGGCGCTGTAACGCGCGCAGCCCCAGTTCTAATCCGAAGGCGATCGCGGCGATCACCGCAATCCCTGCCAGCACCACGTCAGTCGCCAGGAACTCCCCCGCCGACTGCACCATAAACCCTAATCCTCGCGTGGCGGCGATCAGCTCTGCCGCCACCAGCGTGGACCAGCCCACGCCAAGCCCGATGCGTATCCCGGTTAAAATCTCCGGCAGTGCGCCCGGTAAAATCACGAACAGCAGCACCTGCGTGCGGCTGGCCCCCAGCGACTGCGCCGCGCGGATCCGCACCTGCTGGGCGCTCTTCACGCCCGCCAGCGCCGACATGGCAACCGGGGCGAAAATCGCCAGATAAATCAGCAGGATTTTTGACGTTTCACCGATGCCGAACCAGATCACCATCAGCGGCAGATAGGCCAGCGGCGGCACCGGACGGTAAAGCTCAATCAGCGGGTCGAGGATGCCGCGCACCGTCGGGCTTAGGCCCATCGCGATCCCGACCGGAATACCGATAATCACCGCCGCCAGCAGCGCCACCAGAATGCGCGTCAGGCTTGCCCCAAGATGCTGCCAGAGTGTGGCATCCATAAAGCCCTGCGGCCCGGCGATGGTAATGAGTTTGTCCAGCACCTGTCCCGGCGGCGGCAGAAACAGCGGGCTGACCCACTGCAGGGCCGCAACCGCCCACCACAATGCCCACAGTACAAGCAGCGTACCGACGCTCAAGGTGATTTGGCGCGAGAAAGGCCAGCGCAGCGCCAGACGCGTGCGGCGCGTTTTTTCACTGAAAACGATGCTCATGAGAACGCCTCCCGCTGCTCAAACACGCGGCTTAAGACGTATTCGCGCTGCTCAATAAACCGCGGGTCGGATTTGATGCTGCGCACGGGTTCGCCCGCGACGTAGCGGCGGGCGAAATCCAGCGGCAAGCGCTCCAGCACGCGCCCCGGCCCCGGCGAAAGCAGCACCAGCTCCGTCGCCATAAACACCGCCTCTTCGATATCGTGGGTAATTAACAGCACCTGCTTGCCCGTCTCATGCCACAGGCGCAGCAGCAGGGTTTGCATCTGCTCGCGGGTGAAGGCATCCAGCGCCCCGAACGGCTCGTCCAGCAGCAACAGCTGCGGATTGGCCGCCAGCGCGCGGGCAATGCCGACGCGCTGGCGCTGACCGCCGGAAAGCTGCCAGATAAAGCGTTTTTCCGCCCCTTCCAGCCCGACCTTTTTCAGCATCACCCGCGCCGTTTCCAGCCGCTGTTCGCGGTTAATGCCCGCAAGCTGTAGCCCAAACGCTACGTTTTCCTGCACGTTACGCCAGGGAAGCAACCCTTCGTTCTGAAAGACCACCCCGCGCTCGGCGCCCGGGCCTTCCACCTTTTTGCCTTCCAGCTGAATGGTGCCGTGCTGATACGGTACAAACCCAGCGATCAGATTCAGCAGCGTGGTTTTTCCGCACCCGGACGGCCCGAGCACTACCAGCAGTTCACCGCTGCCCAGCGTCAGGTTGATGTCCTCCAGCGCGGGTTTCCCACCGTAATCGGCGTACAGGTTAGTAATATTCAGCATGGCGGACTCCTTATTTCACAAAGCGGTCGGTCACGTACTGGCTGTAATCTGCCGCCACCGCGGGCACTTTGCCCTGCTCTTTCAGGAAGGTGGCGGTATCAACAATCGCTTTGCTCACCGGCCCGTTCAGCTGCTGCACCTGCTGCGCGGGGGTGAGATAGGTATTGCCCTTCACCAGCCCCGGCACGTCCGCTTCCGGCACGCCGCTCAGGCGGGAGAGTTTCTCCAGGTTGGCGGGCTGCTTCAGCCATTCATCCGGGTTACTGATGTACGGCTGCTGGGCGTCAATCGCGCTTTTGGCGAAGGCTTTCACCACCTCAGGATGCTTCTCGGCAAAGTCTTTGCGCACTACCCACACGTCGAGCGTCGGCGCCCCCCACTGGCCCACTTTTTCGGAGTCGGTCAGCACGGTGCCGTCTTTTTCCAGTTCGTTCACTGCCGGTGCCCACACGTAGGCCCCGTCAATATCGCCGCGCTGCCAGGCGGCGATAATCGCCGGCGGCTGCAGGTTGATGATTTGTACCTGACCCGGCTTGATGCCCCAGTGTTTCAGCGCCGCCAGCAGGCTGTAGTGAGTGGTGGAGATAAACGGCACGGCGATGCGTTTGCCGATCAGATCTTCCGGTTTAGTGATGTTTTTCTTCACTACCAGCGCTTCAGAGTTACCAAGCTGCGAGGCGAGCAGGAAAACCTCAATCGGCACCTGCTGGCTGGCCGCGACCGCCAGTGGGCTTGAACCGATATTGCCGATCTGCACGTCGCCGGAGGCTAACGCACGTACGACGGACGCGCCGCTGTCGAACTTGCGCCAGTCGACCTTCGCGCCGCTCTCTTTCGCAAAGGTGTTGTCTGCCTGCGCAACCTTCGCTGGCTCCGCAGAGGTTTGATACGCGACGGTTACGTCCACCGCCTGCGCCTGAAATGCCCACAGCGCCAGCGCGCCGAGAAGTGTGATTCGCGATGAATTTGCCATAGTGCCTGCTCCCCTTGTTGTTATGAGGGCAGTATTTCCGGCACGGGAATTTTGATAAAGGAATAAAAAAGAATCGTTAATGACGATTCGTTTTTAGAAAAAAAACGGGAAAGGATAGTTGGTTTTGTGCGGTTGGTTTTTTTCCCTCTCCCCGTGGGAGAGGGTCAGGGTGAGGGCATCAGCGCTGTGCGTTCAGTTCCGCAATATCCTTCGGCGTGGTACGACAGCATCCGCCGATTAACTTCGCTCCCGCTGCCAGCCACTGCGGCAGATACCCCGCCAGCGTCTCGCACGCTTCGCCGTGGTGGTGCCAGGTTTTGGTTACCGCGTCATAATGCTCGCCCGAGTTCGGGTAAACCACCAGCGGCAGCGCCGTCAGGCTTTGCAGATGTTTTAACGCCGCGGTGGTATTTTCCAGGGCGATGCAGTTAATGCCCAGCGCGACAATCTGCGGGTAGTTTGCCAGCACGTTGACTACGTCACTCAGCGGCGTACCGTCGCTCAGGTGCTCGCTGTCGCGCAGGGTAAATGAGAACCACGCCCGGGCGCGGGGATACTCGGTCAGCAGTGCCGCCAGCGCCTTAATCTCCTCAAAGGACGGTAGGGTTTCGCAGGCCAGCAGGTCAGCGCCCGCATCCAGCAGCGCTTCCACGCGCGGGCGGTGGAATCCTGTGAATTCTTCGGCGCTACGCACGTAGTCGCCGCGATACTCTGAGCCATCCGCCAGATACGCGCCGTAAGGCCCAACGGATCCCGCCACCAGCAGCGTGCCCGCATGCGGATTTTCAGCCAGATACGCTTCGCGCGCCTTACGCGCCAGCTCCACGCTTTTGCCAATCAGCGCGCGGGACTGCGCCTCGTCCAGACCGCGTGCCGCAAAGCCCGCAGGCGTGGCCTGGTAGCTGGCGGTGATCGCCACCTGCGCGCCCGCGCGGTAGTAATCACGATGCACTTCGCGAATAAGATCCGGGTTTTCCACCAGCACTTTGGCAGACCAGAGGCTGTCTGCAAGGTTACAGCCGCGCGCTTCCAGCTCCGTTGCCATTGCGCCATCCAGCACCACAAACGGCTGTTTTTCAAGGATGGCGGTAAGCGGATTATTCTGCGACATGTTCAGGCTCCTGCGATGTCATATTTCGGGTCAGATAGTAGGCACCATAACACAGGGCGACGAACGGAAGCCCGCAATAAAGGGCAATCCGCTGGCTGGGGTCAAACCACAGGCCGACGCAGGCCACCACGCAGAGGATAAAACCGAGCACCGGCACCAGCGGATACCACGGCGCGCGGTACTGCAGCGCAGAGAGCGGCTGGCCGGACTGCAGATGACGACGGCGGAAAACGAAGTGCGACGCGCAGATGCTGATCCACACTGCCACCACCGCAAAGCCAGAAATGGCCGAGAGCGCGACAAACACCGTGTCCGGGGCCACCACGCTTGAGAACAGCGCCAGCACGCCGCCGAGCATGGAAACCGAGAGCGCCGTCAGCGGCACGCCGTTTTTGTTCACGCGGGCAAAGCAGCGCGGGAGCGTTTTCTCATTCGAGAGCGACCAGAGCATGCGGCCAGACGCGTACAGCCCGGAGTTCGCCGCCGAGAGGATCGCCGTCAGGATCACGAAGTTAAAGATATCAGCCGCATAAGGAATACCGACCTTCTCAAACACCAGTACGAACGGGCTCTTTTCCACGCCCGCCTGCTGCATCGGGATCAGCGCCGCCAGCACAAACACGGTGCCGATAAAGAAGATGATCAGCCGCGCGATGGTGGTGCGGATCGCAACCGGAATGACCTTGTGCGGATTTTCCGTTTCACCCGCCGCGATGCCGATAAGCTCGGTCCCGGAGAAGGCAAAGTTCACCGCCACCATGGTCATCAGGATCGGCAGGCCGCCGTGCGGGAACCAGCCCTCGGCAGTGAGGTTGCTTAAGCCCGGCGCGGGTGACCCGTCCTGCATCGGGATGAAACCAAAGACCGCCGCCCCGCCGAGGATAATAAAGGCGACGATGGTAATGACCTTCACCAGCGAGAACCAGAATTCCCCTTCGGCAAAGAAGCGCGTGGAGATGACATTAAGGCTAAAAATCACCACGCAGAAGACCACGCACCACGCCCAGACGGGCACCTGCGGGAACCAGTACTGCATGCAGAACCCGGCGGCGGTAAAGCCCGACCCGAGCGCCACCGTCCAGGTCAGCCAGTAGAGCCACGCCACGGTGTAGCCCGTCGCCGGGCCAAGATAGCGGGCGGCATAGACGTGGAACGCGCCGGTTTCCGGCATCGCCACGGAAAGCTCGCCCAGACACTGCATCACCAGCCAGACCACCAGCGCGCCGATCAGGTACGCCAGCAGCGTGCCCGCCGCACCGGTGGTGGAGATGATGTATCCCGTATTGAAAAACAACCCTGTCCCAATCACGCCGCCCAGGGAGAGCATAATCAGGTGGCGTGTTTTCATGGTGCGCTTAAGCTGCCCATTTTCTTGTTGTGTTTGCATATTACCTTCTATACGTATGGACATCTAAACATCCAAAGAAGGTGTTATACCGCGATTATTAACAAAAAGCTAGATGACCAGACGCAAGCGGGCGCGCCGCGCGCTGAGTCTGGGGTGGGTTGTGAGGATCACATAGAGAATCGGACGCCAGGCCATAAGCACCTCCGCAAGCAGATACTTACAGCATGGTGCGGGAGCGTGCGATCTTCGGTCAGTCGAAAGTGCTATCCGTGAAGCGCGAATTCATACCGCGATATTGCCCTACAGGCCGCCACCTGGCGCAAAGGTTGGTAATTCTCACAATCAGTTCTATAGTCGACACAGTTTATTAGTAACCAGGACTGACTGATGCGCTTTAACGGACTGACCAAAGGTTTCTTTATTTTCATTCTCGCCCTTGTGACCTGGGCCTTCTTCGACGTGCTGTCGCCCTACTTCTCCGCGATACTGTGGGCCGCTATTCTGACCGTCATCTTCAACCCGGTAAAAAACAGGCTGCGCGCCGCGCTGGGGGATCGCAACGGGCTGGCCTCGCTGCTGACGATTGGCATTATCTGCCTGATCGTCTTCATCCCGCTGATGGTGATCCTCTCCTCGCTCGCCATTGAGCTGAACGTGGTTTACACGAAGCTCCAGGAGAACAACACGCAATTCCCGGAAGTGGTGGCGAGCATCTTTAACCACCTGCCGGACTGGGCCAGCGGCTTCCTGGCGGACCACAACCTGACCAACGCGGCGCAGATTCAGAAAAAACTCTCCGACGTCGCGCTGCAGGGCGGGCAGTATCTGGCGGGCAGCGCGTTCCTGATCGGCAAAGGCACGTTTGGCTTTGCCATTAGCTTCGGCATCATGCTTTATCTGCTGTTCTTCCTCCTGAAGGATGGACCGTATCTGGTGCGCCAGATCCTCGACTCCCTGCCGCTGTCCGATTTTGTTAAACAGCACCTGTTCGCCAAGTTTGTCGGCGTCTCCCGGGCGACGGTGAAAGGAACGGCGGTAGTGGCCGTCGTTCAGGGCACGCTCGGCGGGATCGCGTTTGCCATCGCGGGCATCGACGGAAGCGTGCTCTGGGGTGCGCTGATGGCGTTCCTCTCGCTGGTTCCCGCCGTCGGCTCGGCGATTGTCTGGGTGCCGGCCGCCATCTACCTGTTTGCCACTCACCAGCTGTGGCAGGGGCTGTTTATTGTTGGCTTCTTCGTGATTATCGTCGGGCTGGTAGACAATATCCTGCGCCCGTTGCTGGTGGGGAAAGACACCAAAATGCCGGACTACCTGATTTTGATCACTACCCTCGGCGGTATGGAGCTGTACGGCATTAACGGCTTTGTGATCGGGCCGCTCATCGCCGCGCTGTTTATCGCCTGCTGGAACCTCTTCTCCGGACGCGATCACGAAGGCAACGCCGAAGAGCTGGACGCGGATTTCATCGAAGAGGGAAAAAACTCTCCTGATTTGTAAGAACAGGCGTTCTGAAAGGCGGCGCTGTGCCGCCTTTTTTTTCGCTCTGAATCAGAGGTTTTCTATAATCTGAAAGAAAGTTCATCCATTTTTGCCGTAGAGGAAACCAACAGGTGCGAATCGCCACGATCACAAACTGGGCTTATGGGGTCACGGTGTGCCTGACCATTGCCTCCGGCATCGTCATGGTGATGGCTTCCCATGCCGACAACATAGAACGTGAGGCCGTTAAACAACGGCAAGTGTTTGATGAGATTACGGAAGAGATCGAAACAGACGCCTGGATGCTTTCTGATTTAGCGCGACTTTACACCATTAAAAAAGAGCCTGATGTGCTGGAGAAATATCAGGCGAAAGAAGCTGAACTGAAGAATATTGAACATACGCTGCAGCAGCTCAAAAACATGGGAGCATCGGGTGAGGAGCTGGCGCTGCTGTATGACGGACTGAAGATTGTTGACGAACTGCAGGATGAGCAGCAGGCAGCCATTGACGGCATCACCCGGGGCGAAGATCGGCAAGCCGTTGCGTTACTCTTCGGTAAAAGTTATGAACTGGAATTAGAGCGGGCGCAGAGTAACATCGACCGCTTTCGCCTGCTGCTGGACAAGCGCATTATCGCCGACGTGCAGGCTGCCACCAGAACGTCAAAAGCGCTTCGTACCGCTTCAGAGGTGATGGTCGGACTGACCGCCGTGCTCTTCCTGTTTGTGATGGGCTTTATCCTCAAGCGTCGCGTGCTGCGTCCGGTGGTACGCCTGAGCGACGTCGTTCATCGTCTGGCATCACAGGATTACGCCGTCGAACCCCCGAACTTCACCCAGGTTGATGAGATAGGCGATATGGCTCAGGCCATCCGCATCTTCCGCGAAAACGGCCTTGCGCGACAGCGGCTGGAAAAAGAGCGCGACGCCGACTGGGCCATCCGCGAGCTGCTGGCGCGCATGACGCAGCGGCTGCAGGGGTGTGAAAACTTTAACGATGTCATTAACGTGGCGGAGATGTTTGCTCCCAACATCGCGCCGGGTATAGCGGGACGGCTCTACGTTTTCGATCGCGATCCGTGGCAAATGCGCTGCGCCGCCCAATGGCTTTCACCGACCGGTGATGAGACCACGTTCCACCCCGATGCGTGCTGGGCCGTGCGTCGCGGTCAGAGCCACCCGCCGGTTAACGGTGAGCCGGATGTCGCCTGCTATCATCTCCCGGCGTCACAGGCGGAAAGCGCGCTGTGCGTGCCGCTTATCGCCCAGGGCGAGGCTATTGGCCTGCTCTCGTTCCAGAACATCACCCCGGAAAATGCCCCTTCCCGCGCGTATCTGGAACTGATGGCCGAGGCGCTCGGGCTGGCGCTGGCAAACCAGCGCCTGCGCGACGCGCTGCTGGAAAAAGCCTTGTTTGACCCGCTTACCGGCCTGCGTAATCGCCATCATCTGGAAGACACCCTGCATACTCAAATGACGCAGGCCATGCGCAACGGCGAGCCGTTAAGCTGCATGATGATCGACATCGATCACTTCAAAAGCATCAATGACCGCTTTGGTCACGAGGCCGGCGATGGGGTGATCAAAAACGTGGCGTCGATTGTTCAGCGGGCCGCGCACGACAGCGGGCTGGCGTTCCGCTACGGGGGTGAGGAGTTTCTGGTTCTGCTTCCCAATGCCGGTGAAGCAGAGGCGCACGCCTGCGCCCAGAAGATTTACAACGCCGTGCATGAACTGTCGCTTCGCTACGGGCTGACCGAGATTGGGCCGGTGGATGTGTCGATTGGCATCGCCAGCTATCCAGAGCATGCTCAGAGCGACAACCTGCTGCGCGCCGCGGACGTGGCCCTGTACCGGGCGAAAGAGCTGGGACGCTCGCGAATTGTGAGTTTTGGGATGCTGGAGGCGGGCTAGGCCACCCGCCGGGTGGCAGACGCAAGAATATCGTGTATCAGAAAATAATAAACTTTTCGTGATATTCTTTTTTGATCGGGTTTACCTCATATACTCTTCTCAGAGCGGACAAACGCACGTTATAAAAATACCGACTTTTCAGTCTGTTATTATTTAGCGCGCAGGTGGCCGCCTCATCATAAAAATATCCTCTGGCATATTAACCACGGCGTTAATGTTACCGCGATTATAAAAAAATAATCGCCTCATCTTTACCCCTGTATTAATGCATGCAGCGCAGAAGATTGTGAGCGTGGCAGGCATTATTCTTCACAATGGAAAAACGTCTATGTCTAAAGTGGATTTACGATCCAAAAAAACCTGGGGAGCGCTGGCCTTAATTGCCGCGATCGCGGGGGCGATGGCTTCCGCATTTGCGTGGACGGCGGGCTGGCTTGGTTCACGCACCATCAGCCAGGCATTAGTCCCGGAAACGCCAACGCCGTTTCCTCCTGGATTTCGCCGTGCGCACGGCAAAGGGATGTGCTTTACCGGAAACTTCGTTCCTGAAGGAGCTGCGAGGTCACTGTCTACTGCGCGTCTCTTTTCACAAACGGAAACGCGCGTTGTCGGCCGGTTCTCTATTGGCACTGGCAACCCCTACGCGGCGGATAACTCAACGAAAACCTTGAGCATGGCACTGATGTTCAGCACAGACGACAAACAGCAGTGGCGTATGGCGATGAACAACGAGCCCTACTTTGCCACCCGGGATCCAGAAGGCTTTCTGGCTCTTCGCAAAGCAACCGCGCCAGATGCAGCAACCGGCAAACCGGATCCGCAGCGGCTCGCTGCATTCTTAAAAGCCTATCCGGAAGCAGCGAAATACCTTAAATGGGCGGCACAAAAACCCGCACCCGGCAGTTTTGCTGGCGCAACGTTCTACAGCATTAACGCCTTCTATCTTGTTGACGCCCACGGTAATCGCCAGGCGGTGCGCTGGATGATGCGCCCGCACGATCCTTTTATATCGTTGAGCGAGGCTCAGCGTCAGACAGCCGATCGCAACGCCATGTTCGAGGGCGTCAGCCAGAGACTTGCTCAGAAACCACTCTACTGGGATTTCGTTCTTCAGCTCGCGCAGCCGGGTGACCCGGTGGATGACCCTTCCCAGCCGTGGCCGGACGATCGCAAGCAAATAGTGGCCGGAACGCTGGAGGTAACGCAGGTGGAAGCCCAGGCAGAGGGTCCCTGCCGCGACGTTAACTTCGACCCATCGACGGTTCCAGCAGGTGTGGAAGTGTCTGCCGATCCTGTCCTGAACGCGCGTTCTGCCGCGTATTCACACTCTTTCAGCCGCCGCGAGCGGGAAATTGGCTACGGCAAGGCAACCGAGGCCGTTCAAATGCAGGAGGTTAAATGAACCCGAACCGTGAAGGACAAGAAAAAACGCCCCAGCATTTCAACGCGCTGGCTCGAGGGCTGCACTGGCTCATGGCGGCGATGATTCTGGCAATGCTGTTCATTGGTACGGCAATGATGACGACGCTCCATCATCGGATAGCGCTAATCGACCTGCATCGCCCTCTGGGGATTGCCATACTACTGCTGGCGCTGCTCCGTCTGATGAACCGCCTGCGTAGCCAGCCCCCCCAGCTCCCTGCAGATTTGCCCTTCTGGCAGGTATTTGCGGCAAAGGCGTCGCACTGGCTGCTGTATGCGCTCATGCTGGCAATGCCATTTTTGGGCTGGGCGCAGCTGTCGGCAGCAGGCTTGCCCGTCGTTATGTTTGAGGGTTTTAACCTCCCACCGATTGTGCCAACAAGCCCAACGCTTTTCGCATGGTGCCACGATGCCCATAGCCTTCTGGCGAAACTCCTTTTTGCCGTGGTGCTCTTACATATTTCAGCCGCATTAGTTCATGCCTGGATCTACCGGGACAGCGTTTTTGCCAGCATGGCGAAAAGCGGCAAATCGGCGAGTCAGCCGCCTCAAGAGCGCTAACATTCCCATCGCCCAACCGCGTCCGTTTGTTTAATTCCCCTGTTCGCTACCCGGATGGAAATCGGGTGGCGCATCATTTAGCAACCTGAGCGAGGCATATTGTTTTCGCTCTGGGTACACCTTGAAATACCACGAAAATATTATCGACACTCCCGATATTATTCCGAACATTCCGGGGCTCCCCTGCCAGAATAAACGCGACTGATATATTAAAGAAATGGATAATATCCACAGACGAAGGTCTAAGATTTTTCCTGGAAAAATGGAAGTTGCTCTACGACATTTTACTCTTTCGCCGTCGGTACAAAGTCAGGTCATAATTTCAGGCGTGACAAATAAAGATTACTGTTCGCGCACCCAACAAACTTCTAAAAATAGCCTGTCGCCTGTCGCCCCGTTGTCAGGTATGCAGGGGCACGATTTAGCAGGGTAGCATAGAGCATGAGCGGGTAGCATCCCGGCGCCTGCCCGGGCGGATAACGGCACCGCTTTCAAGCGTTAAGTACGTTTAAAGGGTTTGTATCACAGATGAATCTGCGGAGAGAAAAAACGTGAGTCAATAAAAACGATCGTTTTTTAAACGCCAGAGAGTTTATTCAAGTAAAACCAGCGTATCTAAAAAAAATGACGCGTTTAAGGCCCCTTACTCCCACCATTGCAAAAACACGCTAACAACATGATTTGTAAGAAATTTAAAAGATAACCACTGCAAAGATAAGGGTGGCTCAACAAAATATATAAACTAGTAGGATTACTAAATTATAATTCATATACTTCTGTTCAAAAGTGGAGGCCATAATGCGATTAACCCTAATGCTGGTATGCTGTCTGGTTCAGAGTTTAGCCTGGGCGGGTGAGTTGCCGAAACCCGCGGGAAAACCCATTTTGACGATTTACGGTAATATAGAAAATACGAACGAAGCTGGAAAAGCAGTGTTTGATCTCGCCAGCCTTGAAAAACTGGGTATGGTGAGCTTCGAGACGACCTCTCCCTGGTATACGGGCCGCACGAAGTTTGAGGGTGTTCCAATGAGCAAGCTCATGGATTATGTTGGGGCAAAAGGGACTAACGTAAATGTGATTGCGCTCAATGATTACGCTACCGCTATACCTCTTAGTGATTTTAAAAAATATAATGCCATTCTTGCCTTAAAGATTAATGGCGAATATATGCGCATCCGCGATAAAGGCCCCTCATTCATTGTATACCCTTATGACAGTCTTCCTGAGTTGAATAATCAGATTTATTACTCGCGTTCAGCATGGCAGGTTAGCAAAATGAAGATTGAATAGCAGTTCAGGAGAACATAATGAACAGGATACTGGTTGGTATCATTTTTTCTCTTTTTATCACGACGGGATATATTGCCTTTCTTGTTTACGATCGTCAGCAAGAGCTGCAAAAATTAACTCATTACACCGAGTCCTGGTCCGTGGCTCAACTGGTATCCGAGTATTACCGATTTGAATCATGGCTTGGTCTATACGCAACCGATACCGATGACGTTACGATAGACCAGGCCCGCATGCGTCTCGAAATTATGCTCAGCCAGGGCGAATTGCTGAAAGGAGGAGATTTAGGCCGCTATATTGGGAGCGATAAAACGCATCAAGAGCTTGCTGCACGCCTGGAAGAAATACTGGCGTATCTGGACAGTAATCTGGAAAAAATGAGCCATGCAGAGTTAAAAAAATACCTGGCAAATATGCACCTGCTCGACGCGCCGCTAAGTCAACTGTCTTCAAGTGCGTTAACAAAAGATATTAACACGATTAATGAATCCAACCATAAAATACAGATTCTTTATTATATTTACTCAGCACTTTCGTTACTGCTGGTGATATTAAGCTTTATTCTGGGATTCTTAATGATCTACCAGAATAAAAATATTCTTAAAGCCCATATGCAGGTTAAAACCCTCGCTGACGAACTTCAGCTGTCAAAAGAAACGCTGCAAATCCAGAATTCGAAGCTGGAATACGACGTGTATCATGACTCCCTCACCGGCATGAAAAACCGTCTTTTCTTCTGGGACGACCTCAATAAAATTAACCTTCAGGCAGATAAAAACCATACCCCTGTTACGGTGATGTTATTTGATTTAGACCGATTTAAAGAGGTCAACGATACCTATGGCCATGATGCGGGCGATTTACTGCTGAATCAGGTATCCCGACGGCTTACCTCAATGAGCAACGCGACAGATACGTTTTACCGCCTGGGCGGCGACGAATTTGCACTTCTCTCGAGCGGCCTGACCGAAAGCGCTGCGGTTTCGCGCGCTAAAGAGATCAGCGATCGTATCAGTCAGCCCTATACGATTAATAACCAGCTGATAAAAATTGCCACCTGTGTGGGTATCGTTTTATCTGATAATGAACGGCGCTCGGATTATCTCTATAAATTCGCCGATCTGGCCCTCTACGAAGCCAAAAAAGAGGGCTCACAGCAGATAAAAGTCTTCCGCCAGTGGATGCTGCAGAAGCTGCAGGAAAGCAGAACCCTTGAGCATGATATGGCTCTCGCGATCGATCACCATGAATTCGTTGTTTATTACCAGCCTATTGTCGATTCATTCAGCAATGAAATTTACGGCTATGAAGCGCTTATTCGCTGGATACACCCGGTGAAGGGGATATTGTCACCTGATTACTTTATTTCTGTTGCTGAAAAAACCGGCATGATCAATGAGATCGGCAAAAATGTGCTTGAACTTGCCTGCCGGGAAGCGGTGTCCTGGGCGGTCCCGGCCAGAATCTCGGTGAACGTCTCACCCGTTCAATTAGGCACAAAATCGTTTACGACGATGGTTCAGTCCATCCTGAAAGAGACAGGCCTGCCGGCCAGCCGACTTGAGTTAGAGGTAACAGAGTCTTCGCTCTTCAGTGACAGCAACATGCCGATCACTATTCTCAAAAAACTCCGAGCACTGGGCGTCAAAATTTCCATCGATGATTTCGGAACGGGATATTCATCGCTCTCGCGACTGAGTGAACTGAATTTTGATAAAATTAAGATAGATAAATCCTTTGTGAATCCGATATCCACGCAGGATGATGCCCTTAATATCGTTAAACTGATTACCAGCATGGCGAAGAGCCTGAATATGCGGGTTATTGCAGAAGGTGTGGAAACCGAAGCGCAGCTTGAACGCCTTCAGGCGCTTGGCTGCGATCTCGTGCAGGGCTATCTTTTCGGCAAGCCGCAGGCTGAAATCGACAGAAAAATAAAAAACGGTACCGTGTGATCCTACCGGGATCACACTTTTCAGCTCTGGGTATTCACATACAATAACCCGGTGTTACCATTCACCCCGTAAATATCTTTCTACTCAACCCGAGGCTTTGATGCTGGAGAATGTCATCATCCGATAATCAGTTTCCCCGACCTTTTCAGGCCGGACTGATTATCACTGCGCCGAAATCGAATGCGGACACCGCTGTGTGTTTGCACGTTTTGCACATGATGATGAAACAGGTTTTCCAGTATGAATTTATCCCGTCAGGAACAGCGTACCTTACACGTTCTCGCCAAAGGTGGCCGTATTGTGCACGTCCGCGATACGTCCGGCCGCGTCACCGCCGTTGAATGCTACAGCCGCGAAGGTCTGCTGCTCAGCGACTGCACGCTCGCCGTCTTCAAAAAACTCAAAACCAAAAAGCTGATCAAATCCGTTAACGGTCAGCCCTACCGCATCAATACCACCGGGCTGAATAACGTCCGTGCCCAGCCTGATAATCGTTAAGGAGAGGATGATGGATATCCCACGTATTTTTACCATTAGCGAAAGCGAACATCGCATTCATAACCCCTTCACGCCAGATAAGTACGCCACGCTGGGGCGCGTGTTACGCATGAAGCCAGGCGCACGCATTCTCGATCTCGGCAGCGGCTCAGGAGAGATGCTGTGCACCTGGGCACGTGATTACGGGATTACTGGTATCGGCATCGACATGAGCCCGCTCTTTACCGCGCAGGCAACGCGGCGCGCAGAGGTGCTAGGCGTCAGCGAACGCGTCCATTTTGTGCATAACGACGCGGCAGGCTACGTGGCTGATGAACAATGCGACGTGGCAGCCTGCGTTGGCGCCACGTGGATTGCTGGCGGCGTTGCCGGGACGATGGACCTGCTGGCACAAAGCCTTAAGCCTGGGGGAACCATGCTCATCGGCGAACCTTACTGGCGACAGGTTCCCGCAACGGAGGAGACGGCTCGGGCTTGCGGCGTCTCGTCCACCGCAGACTTTCTCACCCTGCCCGATCTCGTCGCGTCTTTCGATCAGCAGGGTTATGACCTGGTCGAAATGGTGCTGGCAGACCAGGAGGGCTGGGACAGATACGAAGCCGCGAAATGGATGACAATGTGCCGCTGGCTGGAGCAAAACCCCGACGATGATTTTGCACAGGAGGTGCGCGCGGAGCTGACGGTAGCGCCCAAGCGCCACGTGGCTTACACAAGGGAATATGTTGGCGGGGCGTGTTTGCGTTAATTGCACGATAGGAGGGAACGAGTGGTATAGCCTTTTGGGGCTATACCGCCTTAGGCAGGAAGCGCTTAGCATTGTGAACGCTGCGCTACGCCTGATATGAAAAAACTTCTATCATTGCCTTTTCGGTTACCGTAATCACAGGCGCCTTATGGACACCCCTTCTTTTCTCTATTTATTACTTTTCCCGGCCAAAAAAATGATGAAAGTGGGTAAAGCCAACAACATCTATAACCGAATTCAGTCGCTAAAACGGTTCTGGGGCGATGTGGATTATGCCCATTCTTACCGCATTGCCTTGCCGCAGTCCGAGGTTTTTAAGCTGGAGAAAATGCTGCATTTTCTTTTGGTCAAATATCAAACGGGTCTTGATGCCGGTGACGGCTATACCGAGCTGTTTTCCATTGAGGCGCTGGAGCCCGCAATTAAGCATATTCATTACGTTATTGAGCATGGCGTCATTAATGCTCAGCTACTGCAGGGGATCGAAAAGCCACAGCTTCGCCCCGGTAAAAGCGCGGCGCACCGTCACGGGAAAATGAAAAAGCGGTCAGATGCAATGATTAGCAACGTTGTCAGGGTGACGGAACAGTTCAGCAGGATAAATCGCTTACTGCTTATCTTGCTGTTTAAGCAGCAACGCCTTCGTTATCAATATGACATTGAAGGTAATACCATACTGTTTCGGATAGCGGATAACCGTACTAACCAACGCGACATTCACAAAATAATGCATATGTTCAGCTTTTTTATTGAAGACTTCAGATACATGGGCGGGACCAACTACTGCTCGGGGGTCTTTGGTGAAGGCACGATCACGCAATACAACGTGGAGTTGATTTCAGCCGACCCTGACGCACATCCTCTGGTGGCCTATCTCGCCTCGCAAACGGAGCGCTTGTTTAATAAATTGCCATCGAGATCGTCGTTATTAATGGAAGATCTGCCGATACTGGAATCGAGCCGCATCCTGCGTGAGATATTACAGAGTGAAGACGAGGCTTAAGTTGCTAATGCCGCAACACTTATTGCTATTCAAAGACATACCGACGCGCGGTCATCAAGAAACCCAAAAAACGTCCAACGTTTTTCCAACGCCGGGTAAGAATTTAAGTTGCAATAACATCACATCATGCCTTCATCAGTCCAGTCAGTTTACGAGCAATACATAATGCCATTGCACCGGCCATTTCTACCGCTCCGAGTAAAACGCCAGGCTCACCCAGTAACAGGATATTCAACGTTTCCGCTTCTGTCACACTCTTATCTGAAAGCACTACCGCTAGCTGTGTAGATAAAGCTTTATAAATTAGAGGAATTATAGACTTATGAGGAAGAAATGGTGCGATAATAGGAGCAATACACAAAAGATAAATCCATGATTTATAAAAATTCTATTTTATATTGATGTGAGAGATACCCCCAAAGATACCCCCAATTTGTTTTATTAACTTCCATTTGAGCAAGAAATAATCGGTTTTATAATCGGGGGCACTCGCTAAAACAATCGTGAAGAGAGAATAATGACTCTTTGATGATTACCATTCACCTACCTTTACCATTTTCAGTAAGTAACTCATCTTGAGCCAATAATGTAATAACGTCTCCAGCAATGTCCGGCCTAATCCTAGGAAATTTATGTACTGCGTAAGCTGCAACAGTCAAAGGGCTCCAGTTCAGGCCAATTGCTATCCGTTTTACCTCTTCGATAACTTTAAATGGATCAGATTCCAGAGCCAAACTCGCCCGAGCTGTATCAAACGAGACTTGTTGCGCGGCAGTTAGCGATGGATGTTTTCTTAGCTCTTTTGTGATTAAACGCTGAGCTTCTACGCCGATAGCTGCGCCACCTTCAACGATTCCAGTCAATCCAACAAGTTTCCCACCATCACTTCGAGTATTATCATCTGTGATTTTAATGGGAACAACCATTCTGGTCAGTTCGTCATCTTGCTGAAGCAACTCTAATAACTCTGGTAGGATTACAGGATCAATTATACCTTTCATAGCAGCAGCTCTTTTTATAAAGCTGATTGGAGAACACCCTAGACGAGCGGACATAGCTATTACACAGTCTGCGATAATGAAAACATCACTTAATCCAATTAAAGGCTCACATTCACTCCTAAAAATGTTTTCGTCACGCTGAGAATCGGTTGGGTTAACAGCTTTTCTGAGCTTAGGCTTTGCTTGTTGTCTTTTATAACCACGTAGTGCTCTGATTGTGTCTTCCATGACTAAGCCAACACTATTTTTTAGATCCTCACTTCCCTTCAGACTAGAAATTAGCTGAAGCATAGTTTGAAGACTGGCAAGCATGTCAGGTGTTGCCTTTCCTGATGCAACATCCAAGCTTATTACGTTCAATTTGCTAAGCACACTGGTGACAATTTTCGAAGGAGGTGGAGCAATTTCTTTAACTTTGTGACTTTTATGTATCGTATCCTCCATCAGCTTGAGCACGTTTTTCCAGTCTGTTTGCACCCCACTCTTAAGTGTCTGAAGATGAGATATTCTTTCCCTTAAACTTTCACATTTTGCTACGGGGATTGGTTCACCCTTTCCTCTTCCATACTTCAACCAATCCACAAGAACTACAAAATCGGCTGTTGCAGAAGCTACCAGCCCTTCAACTACACGTTCTCTAGTTTCTGAAGTTAAAAGATTTTTTTTGTGTGACGGCAAACGATCATTTTTGTAACCACTGGACTTTCTCATACCATAACTCTCAGAATGGTTAGCACAATAAAACATTATGAATCAATCAGTTACGCACTTTCATTATCACCACATCTATTACAAATATAAAGTGTTACACCTTTAAGAGCAATATTGTAAATCAGCCTCCAGATGCAATAAGCTAAGAGCAGCTAAGCGTCGGGTGAAAATTTAAAGCACCTACTTCAACATTTTCAATGAAGGGAAGAATCTATGACAGACTCAACGAACCAGGGAAGAAAAAGTGAAAATCATTTAGACGATAAAACTACTATTGATGACTTACACAGCATACAACTTACATCGCTATTAGAGGATTATGAAGGTCTGTGTGATATAGATATGTGGCTTCAGCTAAATAAATTAGCATCCTCAGCGCTAGAACGTGAAAATCATTCAGCATATAAAGCCTATAGATTATTAGCTACGCTGTGTTCAATGCGAATGTCATCTGATGATCCTGCCGATACTTGGCATCCAAGATGGCAAGATGCCGAGCATAGAATGTTTACGCCTCAAAATATAAAAAATGATTACAACTCTCTTCTTTCAGATATTGTTGTTGATATTAAAAACTTACCATTGAAGGGCAGAGTTGCAGATATAGTTTGGACGAATGATCGTAAGAAATACAACTGTGGAATCGAAGCTGTTAAGGCATATTCCAATATAGTTCGAGAACATTTAAACAAAGAACTACCCGCTGATGATTATAAAAGCCTGTTTGAATTAATAAATTTATTGCAAAGAGCTCTTTATATAAATGGAATGATGAGTAAACGTGATCGTATCCCACCTCACCTCACAGAAACTTTTGAGCGATTTTATTATTTCACACATAATAATTGCATATATGTAGCATTTTCTAGAATTGGAGAGTTAGCTTTAGGCTATAAAATAAAAACATTTCAAGAAGTTGCTGAAGATTCAGAAAATCTTGTTAAAAGAGGAAGTATAAAGGATTACCCAGAAGCAAGAAAAAAAGTATGGTCACTTGCTGCAAAATGCTATCAAAAAATTAATAATACAGAAGGTCGCCGACGCTGTTTAGAAGAGTATTCTAATGAAACACTAAGGATGTGCGAACAAGTTTCAAGCTATGCTGCGCAAGCTAGTTGGGTGCGACAGGCTATCACTGAACTTCAAATAGCCGGAGGATTTCAGGATAAAATTGATTACCTGCGTGTTAGATTGAGAGATTTACAACTAGCCAGCCTATCTGAGATGGTTCCTTATGAAATACCTTGCGAACTATCAGAAGAATGCGATGAAACAATTAATCAGTTTACAAATATAGTCCTACCGGAAATATTGTATTGCTTTGCGATATTATCAAAATCACCATCTATTGAAAGCCTAAAAGAACAAATCTCAGAAAACGATAAAAGTGGATTTTCCATCTTATTTCCCACTTCAATACATCTTGATCAGGAAGGCAAGCCTATAGCTAAAACATCCATCCACGCTTCAGAACAAGATTCTGGCAATGAGTGGTTAAAATCAAACTCCATTACACATATGAGCAGCCTAAGATATTTTATCGCTGAGTCAAGAATTAAGCCAGCCCGGCATACTACAATGTTACAATACGCAGTAGAATTAAGGCATTTCGATGCTATTGTAAGTTTAAGTTGTTTTGTACCTTTTGGCCATGAACATCTCTTCAGTTTAGGATTCGCCCGGTTATGGCAAGGTGATTTTTCATCAGCCGCATATATATTAATCCCTCAACTTGAAAACACACTACGTCATATTCTCTTCTGTAGCGGAAGAGATTCGTTCAAGTTTACTGCAGACGGACTTCAGGAGGACCGTTCATTGTCAGGGCTTTTGGAAAATAAACGTGTTGATTTAGTTGAAATACTTGGGGAGGATATAGTTCATGAGATCGATATGCTTTTCAATTACAAAGCAGGTCCTTCACTAAGACACAAAGTCGCACATGGTAAATTGTCGGCTGGAGACTGTTACCAGCCAGATTGTATCTATGCTTGTTGGTTCATTTATAGATTTATTTGTTTACCCATTCTTCCTTACTGGAAGGATCAAGTAATACCGCAAATTGAGATGACGCTTTAACGCTAATTAATATTTAGATTTATTGTAAACACTGAAATTAAAATATTTTTATGCGCCTGAATAAAGCAACTGTAACTTAGAGCGCGTTCTGCCAAAAATCCCCACTTGCGCTGCCGGTGGGTGACAACTTTTGACAACTCAATCTGAACGCCAGCGTCCGGGCAAACCAGAACAGCGATCTGAAAGAGGCTCGAGGATGGTTGCAAAGGGGGAGTGCTTGACACCTCCCCTTCACGAGTTCGTGTGCCTGAAGTTTTCTGAAGCGGTAGCGGTTGACACTTTCTCCCTAGTTTTCCCTAGTAAGGCATAACAAACTATAACAGGCTGACACCTGCCCTGCTTAGCATCAGGGTTAACAAAAGCTAACAGCCAAGGCTCAACAAATCTCAACGCCAGCCCTTTACACTTCTGCTCTAGCTGCTGTTCGCAGGCGTCAGGATCCGTTAGGTTGGGTTGACACTTTTCCCAGTTTCTCGCGAAAAAGTGTCAAGTTTGAGGGGCTGGGGGGTTTACAGTTTTTCGCCGTCCAGCAGGCAGAGTGACATTAAACCAGTTTTGTTCCAGTCATCCAGCGTATCGGGGTGCATTGTGGCAACGTAAGCCAGCTCAGAACGAAGAAACCGTAAAGCGCCTGCTGCACGGTCTTTGCCATAGAAGCTGTGGGTTTCTTCATCCAGCCGGAAGAGAATCAGTAGTTGCTCTGCGGGCTCGTGCTGAACATCAAAACCCAGCTCAGCGGCTGCTGCCTCTATTCGCTGGCCAGCATCAATATCAGCCGGCAGCTCTTTCCCGCCGTCATGCCCCCATACCCACGAGGCGGCCTGCGCCCACGTCATTTCAGTTTGGTGTTCGCCAGCACCAGCAGAATTTTGTTTAGCCTGCGATGCTTCGACATCTACCTTATCGCATGAAATTACAATTTCACCGCGGGCTATCCAGCCGTAAACAGTTTGCCGGCTGACGCCCATATGCCTGGCGTAGGCTGATTTACTTAACAGCATTCTGGTGTTTCCCTCCGGGCAGAAAAAAGCCGCCCTCAGACGGCCTGCTTCTCTTCTGAATGTGTCTGCCGCTGGCTGCCTTTGAGCATCGCGCTGACATGTTCGCTTAACTAATCAAGGCCAAGAATGAGTAGATGCCAATGATTTAACCGATGCGCGTTTATTTTTCAGGTAATCGAGAATGTTTGCTTCCTGCTAATTTGGATCCGAATCGTTGAAGATAACGTTCAGTAAATCCGTCTCTGCTTCAACCTGAGCAGGAGAAGACGCAACAGTTGAATGCTCAAGAATGCGCTTAGAATTGATGCGAATTTGAGAGCTTCTTTCCCAAATCTGCCCCATCGTGCAGATAAGAAGGGAGCTAATGATGCGAAACTTTTTGAGAGAACTGGTGCCGATAATAGGAGTCGAACCTACGACCTTCGCATTACGAATGCGCTGCTCTACCAACTGAGCTATATCGGCCCTGAGAGGCCGGTTACGAGTGTAACCACGGGGCAAAAGGTTAGATCTATCCGGGTGATGCGTCAATGCCCTTTTGAATCAAACGGCTATTTTTGCATCACCCGTGATTATTTACGCACGAATCGTATCGTCACCGAAGCCGATCCACTTGTAAGTGGTGAGTGCTTCGAGGCCCATCGGACCGCGCGCGTGCAGTTTCTGCGTGCTGACCGCCACTTCTGCGCCCAACCCAAACTGTCCACCGTCGGTGAAGCGGGTGGAGGCATTCACATACACAGCGGATGAGTCCACTTCGTTCACGAAGCGATCGGCATTGCGCAGCGTGCGCGTCAGAATGGCGTCCGAGTGCTGGGTGCCGTGTTCACGGATGTGCGCAATGGCGTCGTCGAGATCCGCCACCAACTTCACGTTCAGATCCAGTGACAGGAACTCGTCATCGTACTGCTCCGCTTTTACGGGAACCACGTTAGCCGGGCCATTCTGAAGCAGTGCGAGCGCATTGGCGTCAGCATGCAGCGTCACGCCGCTCTCCGCCATCTGCTTGCTCAGGGCCGGCAGGAAGGTGTTTGCGATATCCTGGTGCACCAGCAGCGTTTCCACCGTATTACAGGTGCTAGGACGCTGGGTTTTCGCGTTCACGATAATCTTCAGCGCCGGTTCAATTTCAGCGCTGTCGTCGACCACGATATGGCATACGCCGATGCCGCCGGTGATCACCGGAATGGTCGACTGCTCGCGGCACAGCTTGTGCAGGCCCGCGCCACCGCGTGGGATCAGCATGTCGATGTATTTGTCCATGCGCAGCATTTCGTTGACCAGCGCGCGGTCAGGACTTTCTATCGCCTGCACGGCACCCGCCGGCAAGCCGCACTCTTCCAGCGCCTGCTGGATGACCTTTACCGTCGCGGCATTGGTGCGCCAGGTCTCTTTCCCGCCGCGCAGAATGGCGGCGTTACCGGTTTTCAGGCACAGGGAAGCGACGTCAACCGTCACGTTTGGACGGGCTTCATAAATCACGCCGATGACGCCGAGCGGCACGCGGCGGCGTTCCAGACGTAAACCGCTGTCGAGCAGCCCACCGTCAATCACCTGCCCAACCGGGTCAGCCAGATTGCAGACCTGACGCACATCGTCGGCGATGCCCTTCAGGCGCGCCGGGGTCAGCGCCAGGCGGTCGAGCATCGCTTCGCTCAGACCGTTGCGACGCGCTTCCAGTAAATCCTGCTCGTTGGCGAGCAAAATTTCCTGGGACTGTGATTCCAGATAATCAGCGATTTTTTCCAGCACGCGGTTTTTCTCGCGGCTGGAAAGGAGCGCCAGTTTGTAAGAGGCGGCCTTCGCGGCGGCGCCCATTTGTTCCAGCATGTTCTGGCTCCTTAACGAATAATCATGTCATCGCGATGCACTGCAACCGGGCCATATTCATAGCCCAGAATGGCGTCGATCTGCTGCGAGTGGTGGCCCGCAATGCGGCGCAGGGCATCGCTGTTATAGCGGCTTACGCCGTGGGCGATGTCGCGACCTTCAAGGTTACGGATGCGGATCACTTCACCACGGGAGAAGTTGCCTGACACGCTTTTAATTCCTTTAGGAAGCAATGAACTCCCTCGTTCCAGAATCGCAGCGGTTGCCCCTTCATCGACGACGAGTTCGCCTGCGGGAGGCGCACCAAATATCCAGCGCTTGCGGTTTTCCAGCGGGGATTCCTGGGCATGGAAGCGGGTGCCGACGGAAATGCCTTCCATCACATCGCCTATCACGCCAGGGCGGCTGCCCGCAGCAATAATAGTGTCGATACCGGCACGACAGGCCACGTCAGCGGCCTGCAGCTTAGTGCCCATGCCACCCGTACCCAGGCCTGAAACGCTGTCACCGGCAATGGCGCGCAGGGCATCGTCGATGCCGTGAACGTCGGCGATCAGTTCAGCATCCGGGTTGGAACGCGGGTCGGCGGTAAATAGCCCCTGCTGATCGGTCAGCAGCAGCAATTTATCGGCACCGGCCAGAATGGCGGCCAGCGCAGAGAGGTTATCGTTATCGCCCACTTTAATTTCAGCGGTGGCAACGGCATCATTTTCGTTGATAACGGGAACAATGTTATTGTCCAGCAGCGCGCGCAGCGTATCGCGTGCGTTAAGGAAACGCTCCCGGTCTTCCATATCCGCACGCGTCAGCAGCATCTGCCCGACGTGAATACCGTAGATAGAGAACAGCTGTTCCCAGAGTTGAATGAGTCGGCTTTGTCCCACGGCGGCCAGCAACTGCTTAGAGGCGATCGTCGCGGGGAGTTCGGGGTAACCCAGGTGTTCACGCCCGGCGGCAATCGCCCCGGAGGTCACAATCACAATACGGTGCCCTGCGGCATGCAGCTGAGCGCACTGACGTACAAGCTCAACAATGTGGGCGCGATTTAGGCGGCGCGATCCGCCTGTTAACACACTGGTACCGAGTTTTACCACCAGCGTCTGGCTGTCACTCATGATTCTCTGCCGTTCAACGATAAGGGAAAGTAATGTCGAACGAACGTTTTAACAGGAGTCAGCCCGGTTGCCAACTGCCTTAGTGCATCACCAGGCACTTTGTTGCGCGGGATCAGGAAGCGTAGCGGCAGAATTTGACAAATTTATTACCGTAATAATAAATCACAGTTTTTTAAAATTATTCTTAGTTTGTCATAAAAGTTTCATTCCAGAACGATAAAACCCTTCCTGTTTTTTCACGGGACTTAAGCATGAGCTTATCGTCCAGCGAATTTTTTAAGCGCGTTTATAAGACAGGATCGAAAATGAAAAAGAGCACTCTGGCATTAGTGGTTATGGGCGTGGTGGCTTCCGCATCTGTTCACGCAGCAGAAGTTTATAATAAAAACGGTAATAAACTGGACGTGTACGGCAAAGTGAAAGCTATGCACTATATCAGTGATGATGACACCAAAGATGGTGACCAGACGTACGTTCGTTTCGGTTTTAAAGGCGAAACCCAGATTAACGATCAACTGACGGGCTATGGCCGCTGGGAAGCAGAATTTGCCGGTAATAAAGCGGAAAGCGACTCCTCGCAGAAAACACGTCTGGCGTTTGCTGGTCTGAAAGTGAAAGACTTTGGCTCTCTGGACTACGGTCGTAACCTGGGTGCCCTGTACGACGTCGAAGCGTGGACCGATATGTTCCCGGAGTTCGGCGGCGACTCTTCCGCGCAGACCGACAACTTTATGACCAAGCGTGCGTCCGGTCTTGCCACCTACCGTAACACGGATTTCTTCGGTGCGATTGACGGCCTGGACATGACACTGCAGTACCAGGGTAAAAACGAAAACCGTGACGCCAAAAAACAGAACGGTGACGGTTTCGGTACGTCTCTGACCTATGACTTCGGCGGCAGCGATTTCGCGGTCAGCGGCGCGTACACCAACTCTGACCGCACCAACGCGCAGAACCTGCTGGCGCGTGGCCAGGGGCAGAAAGCAGAGGCCTGGGCTACCGGTCTGAAATACGACGCGAACGATATTTATCTGGCAGCGATGTATTCTGAAACCCGCAATATGACGCCAATTTCAGGCGGCTTTGCTAATAAAGCACAACACTTTGAAGTTGTTGCGCAATATCAGTTCGATTTTGGTCTGCGCCCGTCGCTGGGTTATGTCCAGTCTAAAGGCAAAGATATCGAAGGTATTGGTGATGAAGATCTGGTGAAATACATTGATGTTGGCGCGACCTATTACTTCAACAAGAATATGTCGGCGTTTGTTGATTATAAAATCAACCAGATTGACGACGATAATAAACTGGGCGTAAGCAGCGATGATATCGTTGCGCTGGGCGTGACGTACCAGTTCTAAGATTATCCAAATAAGAAAATCCCGGCATATAAGCCGGGATTTTTTTGCCCGAAATAAATACGGTCTGATGCCCTCACCCACAGGGAGAGGGAGAAAAGCATTACGCGGTCAGTTTCACCGCTTCGCTGGAAAAGTCATCCGCTGGCTCGAACTTAAGGTCCAGGGTGGCCAGCAGTGCGCTCGCTTTGTCGTGGAACTCTTTCAGGGTATATTCCAGGCGATCGATCACTTCCTGATCTTTAATGGTGGTCGCCTGCCAGTTGCCGTCTTTATTAAACAGGCCAAACTGGTAGCTATACGTAAAACGTTTCTCCTCTGCTTCCATTTCCATCCACCAGCCCCAGAATTCACGTTTTTCGGGCGCAGGCTTCACGTTGACGCAAACAGCCAGGCAGTCGAAAAAAAAGCGATTCTCTTCACACTGCTCTTCTCGAATATACGGGCCGAGAGCCATAAATTTCTTAATCAGCCTACTTTTCGGGTGTCCACTCGGTAACGTCATTGCGATCTCCTTTTGTGAAGCCACTGTTTTACCAAACCAGCGAAATTTAGCAATCTATTAACACACTCTCTGGGCGATCCAGCGCGTGATCTCTTTCAAGGCTTTGTCAAAATTCTGATACACCGGGCTGAACGGCACCTCAAGCAATTTGCCATCCGCAGATGACGAAGTGATTAAGCGTGACTCTTCTTCAGGGCTGAACGGATCGTTTTTCCAGAAACCGGAAAGCATCGGCGTCGGGCAGCGGCGGCCCAGCAGCCCCTGCGTTTTTAACGAGTAACGATTAAGTTCGACACGCAGCGCTTCGTCTGATGCATCATGCATGCCAAGGCGGCTGGCCAGCACGTCAAGGTACATCTCCGGCACGCTCCCCTGACGGGCAGGATCGCTGAGCAGGGCGTGAACCACCGGGCCCAGGCAGGCGACGGCCTTCAGCCGCGAAGATTCAAGATAAGCCAGACGCACCGCGACGTTGGCCCCAAAACGGAAGCCGAATGCCGCCACGCGGGTGTGGTCAACCCACGGAACATTTTCCAGCGCTTTAAGCGCATGCTGGTGCAGCAGGCTGGAATCCTGCGTTAACTTCCACTTCGACGAGAAGCCAATGGATGGCATATCGAGCGTCAGCATCGCGATCCCTTTTGGTGCGAAGTAGCGCTCATACAGGCTGTAATAATCGATTTGCAGGGAATCCAGCCCGCCGCACATCAGTACGGTCGGGAACGGGCCATCGCCTTCAGGCATGTGCAGGAACCCGGTGACGGGCGCACCGCCCGGAACGGCGAACTCAAGCTCGCGCATCTGACCCGGCAGGCGTTGAGCCGCCTCCTCATAGGCACGATTCGCCAGCGCCTGAGCCTGCTCGGCCAGCTCATCCCCTTTCAAATGCGGATACGCGGCAATGGCGTAGAGATTGGCCGCATGCAGCCAGTGCTTGCCGCTGCGCGTGGCATCCTCTTCCTGGCTGGCTTTTTGCTGCCAGAGCATCGCCTGTTTCGACCATTCGTAGATCCAGTTGCCGCCGCGATAGCCCACCACCGTATCGTACAGCTCGCTGTCGGTCCGTTCAGATTCGCTCATGACGATACGCGCCTGCACGTCAAGGATTTCACGCGGATCGATACCGCGCCAGATCCACATCAGGCGGTTAATCATGCGGTACCAGTGGGGCACGTTTTTACCGTCTAACGCAGACTGGACGGCAGGCATGGTACCCGGATTAAACCGACGGACCAGCGTCGACGTTTCAGGATGTTTGAAACGGGGTTTGAAAAGAGTCTCGGTGAGATTCGCCTGCGTCATTGCGTTGCCTCCATGGATACGTCATATAGTGCCCATTGTAACGCGTGGCGGGATAAAAAGAACAACGCCCGGCATAGCCGGGCGTGTAAAGTTACGTACTGAAATTAACGGCCTGAAATAGGCGGAACGAAGACCACGCCCATATCCCACGGCTGTTCAATCCAGGTATCCTGCGGGATATCAATCACGTAATCGTCAACCAGCGGGCGACCCGCCGGCTTAGCAAAGATCGTCACGAAGTGCGCTTTTGGATACATTTCGCGGATAGCCACCGCGGTACCGCCGGTGTCCACCAGATCGTCGATAACGATGAAGCCTTCACCGTCGCCTTCAGCACGTTTCAGCACTTTCAGCTCACGCTGGTTATCATGGTCATAGCTGGAGATGCAGACGGTATCGACATGACGAATACCCAGCTCACGTGCCAGCAGCGCCCCCGGTACCAGACCGCCACGGCTGACGGCAATAATGCCTTTCCACTGTTCGGAAGGCATCAGACGCGCAGCCAGTTTGCGTGCGTGAATCTGCAACATGTCCCAGGTGACGACGTATTTTTCGCTCATGTGAAGTGTCCCAGCCTGTTTTTATACGGCTTAAAAAGTGTTCGAGGGGGAAATAGGTTGCGCGAGATTATAGAGATCTGACGCACTAAAAACCAGTGTTTAGCGCCCTCTGCCTGAGTTTTTACATGCTTTATGCTACCCGCCAGCAGAGAAAGTGGTATTCTCAGTTGCATCTCGCAAGCCTGTCTTGTGGTAACTATTGACCTGCTAACCCTGTGGCCTGCAACCCTGTTTGCAGCGCCTCGACAAGGAGACTTATCGTGTCTGAACTGTCTCAATTATCTCCGCAGCCGCTGTGGGATATTTTTGCCAAAATTTGCTCCATTCCACACCCTTCCTACCATGAAGAACAGCTTGCCGAACATATTATGGGTTGGGCGAAGGAAAAAGGCCTGCACGCTGAGCGCGACCAGGTTGGCAACATTCTGATCCGCAAACCTGCCACCGCAGGCATGGAAAACCGTAAACCGGTTGTGCTGCAGGCGCATCTGGACATGGTGCCGCAGAAAAACAACGACACCGTTCACGACTTCACTAAAGACCCAATCCAGCCGTACATCGACGGCGACTGGGTGAAAGCGCGTGGCACCACGCTGGGCGCGGATAACGGTATCGGTATGGCCTCTGCGCTGGCGGTGCTGGCCGACGACCGCGTTGAGCATGGTCCGCTGGAAGTGCTGCTGACCATGACAGAAGAAGCGGGCATGGACGGCGCGTTCGGTCTGCAGGCGAACTGGCTGCAGGCAGACATCCTGATCAACACCGACTCCGAAGAAGAAGGTGAGATCTACATGGGCTGCGCGGGCGGGATTGATTTCATCTCTACTCTGCCGCTGTCTCGCGAAGCGATTCCTGCAGGCTTCCAGACTTTCAAGCTGACGCTGAAAGGGCTGAAAGGCGGTCACTCCGGCGGTGATATTCACCTGGGACTGGGTAATGCCAACAAGCTGCTGGCGCGCTTCCTGGCAGGCCACGCGGCCGAGCTGGATCTTCGTCTGGTGGACTTCAACGGCGGTACCCTGCGCAACGCAATCCCACGCGAAGCCTTTGCCACCGTGGCGGTGCCAGCGGCGAAAGCGGACGAGCTGAAAAAACTCTCCAGCGTCTACCTGGATATCCTGAAAAACGAACTGTCGGCGAAAGAGAAGAACCTGACCGTGGTGCTGGAATCCGTTTCTACGGATAAAGCCGCGCTGACCGCGCAGTCTCGTGACACTTTCGTTCAGTTGCTGAATGCGACGCCAAACGGCGTTATTCGCAACTCTGACGTGGCGAAAGGCGTGGTGGAAACCTCCCTTAACGTGGGCGTGGTGACCATGAGCGACGACAGCGCGGAAATCATCTGCCTGATTCGCTCCCTGATCGACAGCGGTAAAGAGTACGTGGTGAGCATGCTGGAATCTCTGGGTACGCTGGCGGGCGCGAAAACGTCAGCAAAAGGCAGCTACCCGGGCTGGCAGCCGGATGCAAGTTCTCCGGTAATGGCGCTGGTGCGTGAAACCTATCAGCGTCTGTTCAACAGCACCCCGAACATCCAGGTGATCCACGCGGGTCTGGAGTGTGGCCTGTTTAAGAAACCGTATCCGGATATGGACATGGTTTCCATCGGGCCGACCATCACCGGTCCGCACTCTCCTGATGAGCAGGTTCATATCGAAAGCGTCGGCCATTACTGGACGCTGCTGACGGAACTGCTGAAGGCGATTCCTGCGAAGTAATCCCCTCACCCCAGCCCTCTCCCTCAAGGGAGAGGGTGAACAACCTCGTGCCACGGGGCTATTACAATCCCAAAACCAACTGACGTTCTAACTGCGGGTCCAGTAATGTGACATGCAGTCCCACCAGCCTCACCCCTCGTCCGCCTCGTCGTTCTTCCCACGCCTTTTTCGCCGTTGCGATAAGATCCTCCTTGTTCAGGCGCGGCCAGACGTGCTCCTGCGTTGTCTGTTGAAAGTCGTTAAATTTCAGTTTGATGCCCTGTCGGGCAATCAGTAAATCAGGCTTTACTTTGCTCAGGCGTCGTTCCAGCTCCGGATAGAGCTGTTCCGTAATAATAGTTTCGCATTCCGACCAGTCATGGATGTCTTCGCTCAGCGTGCGTTCAACCCCGACCGATTTACGTAACCGTTCGCTGCTTACGCTGCGCTCATCGATGCCCTGACTGCGCTCCCACAGCACGCGACCAAACTTCCCAAAGCGCTTGAGCAGCATCGCCAGGTCGCTTCGCTGCACATCTTCGCAGGTGCGTAACCCCATACTTTCCAGCTTAGCGGCGGAGACTTTGCCTACGCCGGGGATTTTGCCAAGCGGCAGCGTTTTTAAAAACGCCGGGACCTCTTCAGGGGTGATGACGTACTGGCCGTTGGGTTTATTTAAATCGGAGGCGATTTTAGCGAGAAATTTTACCGGCGCGACGCCTGCCGATGCGGTGAGATTCAGCTCGTTGAAAATGGTCTGTCGGATCTCCTGCGCCATCAGGGTAGCGGAGCCGTGACAGTGCAGGCTATCGGTGACGTCCAGATAGGCTTCGTCCAGCGATAGCGGTTCAATCAGTGAGGTGTAGCGGGAGAAAATTTCCCGAATATGGTTTGAGGCTTCTTTATAGGCGTCAAAGCGACCGGGCAAAAGGGTGAGGTGCGGACACAGTTTCAGCGCCATCGCCGTCGGCATGGCGCTGCGCACGCCAAATTTGCGCGCAGGATAGTTGGCGGTGCTTATCACACCGCGCTGAACGCGGCTGCCGCCAATGGCGATGGGAATATCCCGCAGCGCCGGGTTGTCACGCATCTCCACTGCGGCAAAAAAGCAGTCCATATCAACATGGATTATTTTGCGCATCGGTCATACCACACATGTATTTATATACAGTATAACAAAAGGCAAAAAATGCGTCAGCAATTTTCCTTACTCACAGTTGTCATAAAAACGTGTTACAAATTCTCATAACAAATCCTTTATTTACATACAGTTAGATAATTAATGAAGGGCAATCATTCATGAAGAAAATATTATCGGTTTCGCTACTGTTTCTGGCGAGTGCCGCATCAGCAAATCCAGAAATCGTCGCCCACCGGGGCGGTACCGCGGATGCACCTGAAAACACCCTGCCAGCCATAAAGCTCGCGCTCGAAAACAAAGCAGATATCGTCTGGATAACCGTGCAGTTAAGCCGGGATGACGTACCGGTTCTCTTTCGACCTGCCGACCTGAAGGCGTTAACCAATCTGCAGGGAAAGGTGTCACAGTATACCGCTGATGAACTGGCAAAGGCGGATGCCAGCGTGAAGTGGAAAGATAAAGGCCTGCCGGAAAACCTGCTTAATACTCCGATACCGACGCTAAAGTCGGTACTGACCGCCTGGCCAGATACGCGATTTTTCATTGACATCAAATCGCCGGATGAAGATCCAGCGACCATGGGCAACACGCTGCTTAACGTATTGAAAGAGACCAACAGCCTGAACCGCGTTCGCGTCTATTCAACCGAAGATCGCTATATGGAAGCATTGCCTGCCGAAATCCCCCGCTTTGTCACACGCAGCGAGACTCGCACGCGTCTGGCCACGATTTCGTTGAGCCACGAATGTCTGCCTCCTTCACAAAAAATGGACGATTACTGGTATGGGCTTGAGTTAAACCGAAAAGTAGAGGTAGTCGAGAAATTCACCTTAGGCGAAGGTGTCTCTCCTGCAACATTAACGTGGGACAAAGAGGCCGTTGACTGCTTCCGCTCTCAGGGCAATGCCCATCTGATTTTTATCGGCGTGAACTCTGAAGAGGACTACCAGAAGGCGAAAACACTGGGTGCCGAAGGAGTTCTGGTGGACTCGCCAGCTAAAGCCAAAAGCTGGGCAAAATAAATGATAAAGGCCGCATGAAGCGGCCTTTTTCTAGATGATCCTCTGCTGGTCCCGAGCCATCCGTTTTTTACGCGCATCGCACGGTTCCGGGCAGTCGCACACCTTTTCCATCCCGATGGAAGAGATGCCTCCACAGCTGCCCTGAATACTTTTACGCTTGATGATCCAGCCCAACGACATCCCGAAGATCACCAGCACAAACACCGCGAAGGTTGCCAGAAAGGTCAACACGATCAGCCTCCGAAATCATCAAGGAGGATGTTCTCATCTTCCACGCCGAGATCTTTTAGCATCTTGATCACCGCGGCGTTCATCATTGGCGGGCCACACATATAGAACTCGCAGTCTTCCGGTGCCGGATGCTGTTTGAGGTAGTTTTCATACAGCACGTTGTGGATGAAGCCCGTATAGCCCGTCCAGTTATCTTCCGGCTGCGGATCGGAAAGCGCCACGTGGAAGGTAAAGTTAGGGTTCTCACGCGCCAGCTGCTCGAACTCATCGTCGTAGAACATTTCGCGCAGCGAACGCGCACCGTACCAGAAGCTGATTTTACGCTTGCTGCTAAGACGTTTGAGCTGGTCGAAGATGTGCGAGCGCATCGGGGCCATACCTGCACCGCCGCCGATAAAGACCATTTCCGCGTCGGTATCTTTGGCAAAGAACTCACCGAACGGGCCGGAGATCGTCACCTTGTCGCCTGGCTTGAGGGACCAGATATATGACGACATGACGCCCGGCGGCGCATCAGGCACATTCGGTGGCGGCGTGGCGATACGCACGTTGAGCATAATAATGCCCTTCTCTTCCGGGTAGTTAGCCATGGAGTAGGCGCGCAGCGCTGGCTCTTTTACCTCGGAAACGAAGCGGAAGAGGTTAAATTTATCCCAGTCGGCCCGGTATTCATCGGGCACGTCGAAGTCAGCATACGCCACGGTGTGCGCCGGACAATCAATCTGAATATAGCCCCCCGCGCGGAACGGGACGCTCTCCCCTTCAGGGACACGCAGCTTAAGCTCTTTAATGAACGTCGCTTTGTTATCGTTCGAGATAACCTCGCACTCCCATTTTTTCACGCCGAAGATCTCTTCCGGCAGCTCAATCTTCATGTTCTGGCGCACCGCAACCTGACATGCCAGGCGGCAACCCTCTTTCGCTTCACGCTTCGTGATATGCGACAGTTCAGTTGGCAGAATATCCCCGCCTCCCTCTTTCACCGTCACACGGCACTGCCCACATGAACCACCGCCACCGCAGGCTGACGAGACAAAAATCCCGTTCCCCGAGAGCGTATTAAGCAGTTTATCCCCTGCCGGGGTGCGGATCTGGTTCTGCGGATCGTCATTGATATCAATGATCACATCCCCGGAATTGACCAGCTTTGCGCGCGCCGCCAGAATCAGCCCTGACAGCACCAGTACTATCAGCGTGAACATCACCACGCCAAGAATAATTTCCATCTGTTAGCCCTTATAGCTGCACACCGGAGAAGGACATAAAGCCCAACGCCATCAGGCCGGTGGTGATAAAGGTGATCCCTAAGCCGCGCAGCCCAGCGGGCACGTTGGCATATTTCATTTTTTCACGGATCCCCGCCATGGTGACAATCGCCAGCATCCAGCCGATACCGGAACCGAAGCCGTACACCACCGATTCACTGAAGTTGTAATCACGCTGCACCATAAACGAGACGCCGCCAAAGATGGCGCAGTTCACCGCGATCAGCGGCAGGAAGATCCCCAGCGCGTTGTACAACGACGGGAAATACTTATCGAGGATCATCTCCAGGATTTGCACCAGCGCCGCAATCACCCCGATAAAGGTGATGAAGTTCAGGAAGCTAAGATCAACCCCCTCCACCAGCGCGCTGTCCCGCAGCACGAAGTTGAACACCAGGTTGTTAATCGGAACCGAAAGCCCCAGCACAACGGTGACCGCCACGCCCAGGCCAAATGCCGTCGAAACCTTTTTAGAAACGGCAAGGAACGTACACATGCCCAGGAAGAAGGCGAGCGCCATGTTTTCAACAAACACCGCGCGCACAAATAAACTCAGGTAATGAGCCATTGTCGGTTACTCCTTTTCCTGCTGTTCAGGCTTCAACGTACGAATCAGCCAGATCAGCAAACCGATAATGAAAAATGCGCTTGGGGCCAGCAGGAACAGGCCGTTCGGCAGATACCAGCCGCCGTTCTGTACCGTATCCAGTACCTGAACGCCAAACAGCTTGCCACTGCCAATAAGCTCGCGCAGGAAACCGACCGTCAGCAGGATTACGCCGTAACCCAGGCCGTTGCCGATACCGTCCATAAAGCTCGCCAGCGGCGGCATTTTCATGGCGTAGGCTTCAGCGCGCCCCATCACGATACAGTTGGTGATAATCAGGCCGACAAACACCGAAAGCTGCTTCGAGGTTTCGTAGGCGAAAGCGCGCAGTAGCTGATCGACCACGATCACCAGCGAGGCGATGATCGCCATCTGCACGATGATCCTCACGCTGTTGGGGATATGGTGGCGAATCATCGAGATAAACATGCTGGAGAACGCCGTAACCAGCGTTACCGCCAGCGTCATCACCACCGCCGTTTCCAGTTTGGTGGTCACCGCCAGGGCTGAACAGACGCCCAGCACCTGCAGAGTTATCGGGTTATTGGCTAAAAGTGGGCCAATCAGCACTTTTTTAACTTCTTTCAGTTCACCCGTATCAGCCATTGTTCAGCGCTCCTTCACGTACATTTTTCAGGAAGGGGCCAAAGCCCAGTTCACCCATCCAGAAATCAAAACTGTGCTGCACCCCGTTAGAGGTGAGCGTGGCGCCGGAAAGGCCGTCAACGGCGAATTCATCACCGGGACGCGCGCCTCCTTTCACCACCTTCAGCGCAGGCTGGCCGCTGTCGTCGAGCACTTTTTTACCGACAAACTGCGCACGCCAGTTAGGGTTCTCAACTTCCCCCCCCAACCCCGGCGTTTCGCCCTGATCGTAATAGGTGATGCCTTTGACCGTGCGGCCATCGGTATCCAGTGCCACAAAGGCGTACATCATTGACCACAGCCCGTTACCGTAGATCGGCAAAACCACTTCCTGTATGCGTTTTTGCTCGTCACGCACCAGGTAAATCTCCGCGATGTTGCTGCGGCGCTTAATACCTGCCGGATCCTGCGAGGCGTCAAGCGCGGTGCTCATCTGCGGATCTTTCAGCGCCAGCGCCTGGTTGTATTTCGCCGGGTCTTTATCCATCAGCTCGCCGGTTTTTAAATCCACCAGCCGTGCGGTAATACGTTCAGCAAACACGGCCGCGACGTCGTCCTTCGTCATGCCTTCCTGCATCAGTCCGGCTACGGCCAGGATGTTGCGCTGTTTATCCAGCGCGCGTTGCTCCTGCTGCAGCGGTTTCAACCCTACGGCAGAACCGGCAACCACGATGGAACAAACCAGACACAGTACCAAAACCACCAGCAGCGTTTTGCTGATGCTGTCGTTATTTTTAACCTCAGCCACGCGCCTTCCTCCGCTTAATGTTGGCGCGCACGACCAGGTAGTCGAACAGCGGCGCAAACAGGTTGGCAAACAGAATGGCCAACATCATCCCTTCCGGATAGGCCGGGTTGACCACGCGAATCAGTACACACATCACGCCAATGAGCGCGCCGTAACACCATTTACCTCTGTCGGTAAAGGAGGCCGAGACGGGATCGGTGGCCATGAACATCATGCCAAACGCAAAGCCTCCCAGCACGAGGTGCCAGTACCACGGCATGGAGAACATCGGGTTCGTGTTTGAACCAATGAGATTGAACAGCGTGGCGGTAAGCACCATGCCGAGCATGACGCCCGCGACGATGCGCCAGGACGCCACGCGGCCAAAGAGGATGATGGCCCCGCCGAACAAAATCATCAGGGTAGACACTTCACCAATGGAGCCCGGAATGTTGCCAATAAACGCGTCGAACCAGGTCACAGGCTGGCCGGTAGCATTGTTGACCAGCGTTTCACCGCCGCCTGCCGCCCACTGAGAAAGCGGCGTCGCGCCGGAGAAACCGTCCGCCGCCGTCCATACGAGGTCACCCGAAATCTGCGCCGGGTAAGCAAAGAACAGGAACGCACGCCCCGCCAGCGCCGGGTTGAGGAAGTTGCGTCCGGTGCCGCCAAAAATCTCTTTAGCAATCACCACGCCAAAGCTGATCCCCATCGCCGCCTGCCAGAGCGGCAGCGTAGGCGGAACAATCAGCGCAAACAGAATGGAGGTAACAAAGAAGCCCTCGTTGATCTCGTGTTTACGGATGATGGCGAACAGCACTTCCCAGAAACCGCCCACGATAAAGACGGTCATATAGACAGGCAGGAAGAAGACCGCCCCCAGCGTCATCATGCTGAGCCAGCCGGCATCTGCCGCAAAGCTCACGCCCAGCGACTGGGCCAGACGATAGTGCCAGTCAGACTGAATTACCTGCGCCAGCTGCTGGGCGTCGTACATATGGTGCAGCGCCGGAATGGTCTGCAGGCCGACGTTGTACATGCCCCAGAACATGGCCGGGAAGACCGCAAACCACACCAGGATCATCATGCGTTTCAGATCGATGGCATCGCGAACGTGCGCTGCCCCTTTCGTTACCAGACCCGGGGTGTAGAAAATGGTCGTCGTTGCTTCATACAGCGGGTAGTACTTTTTGAGCTTCCCTTCGGTAAAGTGCGGCTCAATTTTTTCGAAGAGGTGTTTTAATCCCATGGTTATCCTTCCTGCTCAATGCGGGTTAACACCTCGCGCAATACGGGTCCATATTCGTATTTACCTGGACACACATAGGTACAGAGCGCCAGATCTTCTTCATCCAGTTCAAGACAACCGAGCGCCTGCGCGCCGTCGGTGTCACCGGCCAGAAGATCGCGCAGCAGCACGGTGGGCAGAATATCCAGCGGCATTACACGTTCGTAGTTGCCAATCGGGACCATCGCGCGCTCGCCGCCGTTCGTGCTGGTAGAGAAGTTAAACAGCTTATGACGCAGGAAGTGGCCCAGCGTGGTGCGGGTGACGGAGTATTTTTCTGCGCCTGGCAGAACCCAGCCGAACAGCTCTTTCTCGCGCCCTTCCATAACTACGCTCACCTGAAGATGGAAACGTCCCAGGTACGCGTGCGCATTTACAGCGCGGCGGCCGCTGAGTACCGAACCGGAAATCAGGCGGTTTTCACCCTCTTTCGTTTCCCCCGCAAGCAGCTCATTAATGTCTGCTCCCAGAAGCGTTTTAACCAGACGCGGGTTGGCGGCCTGAGGCCCGCCGATAGCGACGATCCGTTCAGCGCAGAGTTCACCCGTGGTAAAGAGCTTACCGATGGCAATGACGTCCTGATAATTAAGGTGCCAGATCTGTTTCTTCAGGCTCACCGGCTCAAGGAAGTGGATATGGGTCCCGACCAGCCCCGCCGGATGCGGACCGGAAAATTCATTAAACGTGACCTGCCCCTGAGGATGGCCGCCAAGCTTGCCGCCCCCGGCCTGGCAGACGTGCACTTTTCCGGGCGTCAGGCGAGTCAGAACGGTCAGCCCGGCATCAAAGGCTTTACGCTGCGCCAGAATAATGGGCTGCGGATCCGCGCTGAGCGGGTTGGTGTCGATGGCCGTAACGAAAATAGCGGCCGGGGCGGTATCAGGAACGGGCGATTTGCTGAAAGGACGCGTACGCAGCGCCGTCCACAGGCCGGACGCGAGCAGCTGAGCCTGCACATCTTCGCGGCTAAGCGTCGCGAGGTCTGCCGCATCATAACGAGCAAACTCACGCTGTTCATCGCCTTCGATGCGGATAACAACCGACTGCAGCACGCGACGCTCGCCGCGGTTGATCGCCACAACGGTGCCGCTGGCGGGGGCCGTGAACATGACGCCGGGATTTTTTTTGTCCTCAAAGAGCGCCTGCCCTTTGAGCACGCGATCGCCCTCCTGCACCAGCATTGAAGGACGCATTCCCAGATAATCGTCACCTAAAATTGCGACATGACGGACGCTTGCGCCAGACGAGACGTGCTGCTCAGGCACGCCTGCAATCGGCAGATTAAGTCCTTTTTTTATTTTAAACATGTGGTTAGCAGGTTTCCATAAACAACAATCCAGTGGGCGCGAAGTGTAACATTTTCCCCTTCTGACGGGCAGGTAATCCGCCGTCGGGCGCGCCAAAATGCGAGCTATTACGCAAAGTTCCTGGAGCCAGCGGGTATTTGATGGTTTATAAAGTAAAACTAATTTGTAAACTCACCGCCCGGCTCTTGCGAAAATCTATAGCGGTGCTAATGTGAGCGCTCCTAACAGAATAATCTGATTTCGGGTCTCTTTTGCCGTCCTGGCAAGTTGGTCATGGTTTTATCAAGGAACTAGTAGTATGCGTAAAATCGCATTGTTCATTGCGATGCTTCTGATTCCGTGCATGTCGTTTGCCGGGCTGCTCAGCAGCAACAGCTCCACGACGCCGATCAGCAAAGAATATAAACAGCAGTTAATGGGATCCCCGGTTTATATTCAAATCTTCAAGGAAGAGCGCACGCTCGATCTGTTTGTAAAAATGGGCGAGACGTATCAGCTGCTTGATAGCTACAAGATTTGTAACTATTCCGGCGGGCTGGGCCCGAAACAGCGTCAGGGCGATTTCAAGAGTCCGGAAGGGTTTTACAACGTTCAGCGCAACCAGTTAAAGCCGGATAGCCGCTTCTATAAAGCGATCAACATCGGTTTCCCGAACGCCTATGACCGTGCTCACGGTTATGAAGGGAAATACCTGATGATCCACGGTGCCTGCGTGTCTGTCGGCTGCTACGCGATGACCGATTCCGGCATTGATGAGATTTTCCAGTTCGTGACCGGCGCACTGGTCTTTGGGCAGCCTAACGTTCAGGTCAGCATCTACCCGTTCCGCATGACGGATGCCAACATGGCGCGCCATAAGTACTCTTACTACGCCGATTTCTGGAAACAGCTGAAGCCAGGTTATGACTACTTTGAGCAGACCCACAAACCACCAGTGGTCTCCATCGTCGATGGTCGTTACGTGGTCAGCAAACCGCTGAGCCACGAAGTTGTCCATCCACAGCTGGCGTCAAATTACACGGTCCCCGAGACAAAATAGCACCCACTCGCCTGGCATAATCTTTTGCCAGGTTTCGTTGCCCGTCAGCGGCTGCGTTGCAATGACTGTGACCACATCGTTGGGTGTGGTCTCTTTCTGAAAATCTATCTCCACATCCTGATCGAGCAGCGTAGCGACGCCAAACGGCGCGCGGCGCGTGATCCAGAAGAGATTCGTCGAGCAGAACGCCATCACGTAGCGCCCGTCAGACAGCAGCATGTTAAACACGCCTTTTTCTCGCAGTTCAGCGGCCAGCGTCGCGATGTATTTGAATACGGCGGCCATGTTGCCGGGCGTACGCGGATAACGTTCCGTCAGCTTATGCAGCAGCCAGCAGAAGGCCTTTTCACTGTCCGTTTCGCCAACCGGTCGGAAGTTCCCCGTCTCCAGCGACTTATAGCCCGTAAGCTGCCCGTTGTGCGCGTAGGTCCAGTTACGGCCCCACAGCTCACGGGTAAAGGGATGGGTATTTTCCAGTGCCACTTCGCCGCGGTTTGCCTGACGAATATGCGCGATCACCGAACAGGATTTAATGGGGTAATCCTGCACCAGTTTGGCAATCGGTGAGTTAAAGCTGGGCTGCGGATCTTTGAACGTGCGACACCCTTTGCCTTCGTAGAAGGTGATGCCCCAGCCGTCTTTGTGCGGCCCGGTTCCTCCACCGCGCTGAACCAGCCCGGTGAAACTAAAGCAGATATCGGTTGGCACATTGGCGCTCATCCCGAGCAGTTCGCACATAGATTACCTCCACTCCACAACTGCGGGGGGCGCTGGTGCCCCCCAGCGAAGCCTTACTTAACCATCTCTTTTTCGATCAACTGGATCAGGATGTGGATCACTTTGATGTGAATCTCCTGAACGCGGTCTGCATAGCCGAAGTGCGGAACGCGAATTTCGATATCCGCCGTACCGTCCATCTTACCGCCATCTTTACCGGTCAGGGTGATGACCTTCATCCCTTTTTCACGCGCGGCGGCGATCGCTTTGATCACGTTCGCGGAGTTACCGGAGGTAGAGATACCCAGCAGCACGTCGCCTTCACGGCCTACTGCCTCAACGTAGCGGGAAAAGATGTGGTCGTAACCGAAGTCGTTGCCTACGCAGGAGATGTGGCTCACGTCGGAAATCGCAATCGCCGGGTAGCCCGGACGGTTTTCGCGATAGCGTCCGGTCAGCTCTTCGGCGAAGTGCATGGCGTCACAGTGGGAACCGCCGTTACCGCAGGAGAGTACTTTGCCACCGGCTTTGAAGCTGTCGGCCAGCAGGACCGCTGCGCGCTGAATAGCGTGAATATTGGCATCATCTTTCAGAAAGTTCGCCAGCGTTTCCGCCGCTTCGTTCAGTTCGTTACGAATAAGATCCTGGTACATGAGGATAATCCTTCAGTATTGATGAAATAACACAGGGGAGTGTACCGGATAGCGGGAAAAGCGAGAAGCTAAAGCCATGCGAATCGTCCGGCGTTTTGATTTTTTGTGCCGGCGAAAACACGAACAATGTGAACCAGGTTGTAATTATTTTGTAAACACATTGCTAAAGGAATTCACATCAACTACAACCATATCATCACAAGTGGTCAGACCTCCTACAAGCAAGGGAGCTTTTCTTTATGATGATTTTGAGCATTCTCGCAACCGTTGTACTGCTCGGTGTGTTGTTCTATCACCGCGTCAGTTTATTCCTGAGCAGCCTGATTCTTCTGGCCTGGACGGCTGCGCTTGGCGTCGCAGGCCTCTGGAATATCTGGATTTTAGTCCCTCTTGCCATCATTCTTCTGCCGTTTAACCTGGCCCCGATGCGCAAGTCGATGATCTCCGCGCCGGTGTTCAAGGGCTTCCGTAAAGTGATGCCGCCGATGTCGCGCACGGAGAAAGAAGCGATTGACGCCGGTACCACCTGGTGGGAAGGCGATCTGTTCCAGGGCAACCCGGACTGGAAAAAGCTGCACAACTATCCACAGCCGCGTCTGACCGCCGAAGAGCAGGCCTTTATCGACGGCCCGGTGGAAGAAGCGTGCCGCATGGCAAACGACTTCGCTATCACCCACGAGATGGCCGACCTGCCGCCGGAGCTGTGGGCGTACCTGAAAGAGCATCGCTTCTTCGCGATGATCATTAAGAAAGAGTACGGCGGTCTGGAATTCTCCGCTTACGCTCAGGCTCGCGTCCTGCAAAAGCTGGCGGGCGTCTCCGGGATCCTGGCGATTACCGTCGGCGTGCCGAACTCCTTAGGGCCGGGCGAGCTGCTGCAGCACTACGGTACGGAAGAGCAGAAAGATCACTACCTGCCGCGCCTGGCGCGCGGTCAGGAAATCCCTTGCTTCGCGCTGACCAGCCCGGAAGCGGGCTCCGATGCAGGCGCAATCCCGGATACCGGCGTAGTGTGCATGGGCGAATGGCAGGGCCAGCAGGTACTGGGCATGCGCCTGACCTGGAACAAACGTTATATCACCCTGGCGCCTATCGCCACGGTGCTCGGCCTGGCGTTTAAGCTCTCCGACCCGGAAAAACTGCTGGGCGGAGAAGAAGATCTGGGCATTACCTGTGCGCTGATCCCAACCTCTACTCCGGGCGTTGAAATTGGTCGTCGTCACTTCCCGCTGAACGTGCCGTTCCAGAACGGTCCGACCCGCGGTCAGGATATCTTCGTGCCGATTGACTACATCATCGGCGGCCCGAAAATGGCCGGTCAGGGCTGGCGCATGCTGGTTGAATGTCTGTCGGTGGGCCGCGGGATCACCCTGCCGTCGAACTCAACCGGCGGTCTGAAGTCGGTGGCAATGGGGATTGGCGCGTACGCCCATATCCGCCGTCAGTTCAAAATCTCCATCGGCAAGATGGAAGGTATCGAAGAGCCGCTGGCGCGTATCGCAGGCAACGCCTACGTGATGGACGCCGCTGCATCCCTGATTACCTACGGCATTATGCTGGGCGAAAAACCGGCCGTGCTGTCCGCGATTGTGAAGTACCACTGTACCCACCGCGCGCAGCAGTCGATTATTGACGCGATGGATATCGCAGGCGGTAAAGGCATTATGCTCGGCGAAGGCAACTTCCTGGCGCGTGGCTATCAGGGCGCACCGATTGCTATCACCGTGGAAGGGGCAAACATCCTGACCCGCAGCATGATGATCTTCGGCCAGGGGGCGATTCGCTGCCATCCATACGTGCTGGAAGAGATGGCCGCCGCGCAAAACAACGACGTGGATGCCTTCGACAAGCTGCTGTTCAAACATATCGGTCACGTGGGCAGCAACAAGGTGCGCAGCTTCTGGCTCGGCCTGACGCGCGGCCTGACCAGCGCAACGCCAACCGGGGATGCGACCAAACGTTACTACCAGCATCTGAACCGTCTGAGCGCCAACCTGGCTCTGCTGTCTGACGTCTCTATGGCGGTACTGGGCGGTAGCCTGAAGCGTCGCGAACGTATCTCTGCCCGTCTGGGTGATGTGCTGAGCCAGATCTTCCTGGCCTCTGCGGTCCTGAAGCGCTACGACGACGAAGGCCGTCAGGAAGCGGATCTGCCGCTGGTGCATTGGGGCGTACAGGATGCAATGTATCAGGCGGAACAGGCGATTGACGACCTGCTGGCCAACTTCCCGAACCGCTTCGTGGCGGGCGCCCTGCGCGCGGTGATCTTCCCAACCGGTCGCCATCATCTGGCGCCGTCGGACAAGCTGGACCACAAGGTGGCGAAGATCCTGCAGGTACCGAGCGCAACCCGCTCCCGTATCGGCCGCGGTCAGTATCTGGCGCCAACGCCGCATAACCCGGTGGGCCTGCTGGAAGAGGCGCTGCTGGACGTGATGGCCGCCGATCCGATTCACCAGAAAATTTGTAAACAGCTGGGTAAAAACCTGCCGTTTACCCGTCTGGACGAACTGGCGAAACAGGCGCTGGCCGGTGGCATTATCAATAACGACGAAGCTGCGCTGCTGGTGAAAGCCGAAGAGAGCCGTCTGCGCAGTATTAACGTGGATGATTTCGAACCGGAAGAGCTGGCGACGCAGCCGGTAAAGCTGCCGGAGAAGCACCGCAAACCTGAAGCGGCATAACCCGCTTCGCTCTGACAAACCCCGCCCGGTGCGGGGTTTTTTATTGCCACATTTTCTCGTAATGACGTGCTACAGTGTCAAAAAGGGGTCGTTTGAGGAGTCTGTATCGTGCCTGGTTTGAAGATTTCGATTTTGCAGCAGCCTTTAGTGTGGATGGATGGCCCTGCCAACCTGCGCCACTTTGATCGTCAACTGGAAGAAATTACCGGGCGAGATGTGATTGTCCTGCCGGAGATGTTTACCACCGGCTTCGCGATGGAAGCGGCGAAACAGTCGATGCCCCAGGAAGAGGTGGTCGCCTGGATGCATGCCAAAGCGCAGCAGACCAACGCGCTGATCGCCGGTAGCGCCGCCCTGCAGACGGAGCGCGGACCGGTGAACCGCTTCCTGCTGGTGGAGCCGGAAGGAAAAGTGCATTTTTACGATAAACGCCACCTGTTCCGCATGGCCGATGAACATCATCACTATAAAGCCGGTAACGAACGCGTGGTGTTCGAGTGGCGCGGCTGGCGCATCCTGCCGCTGGTCTGCTACGACCTGCGCTTCCCGGTGTGGTCGCGCAACCGCAACGATTACGACCTGGCGCTGTACGTCGCCAACTGGCCCGCGCCGCGCTCGCTGCACTGGCAGGCGCTGCTGGTGGCCCGCGCGATTGAGAACCAGGCGTACGTGGTGGGCTGTAACCGCGTGGGAACGGACGGCAACGGGCATCACTACCGTGGTGACAGCCGGGTGGTGAACCCGCAGGGCGAGATTATTGCCACCGCCGAGCCGCATCAGGCGACGCGCATTGATGCGGAACTGTCGTTAACGGCGCTGAAGGAGTATCGGGAGAAGTTTCCGGCGTGGCAGGATGCGGATCCGTTTAGCATTGGGTGAAATTTTCCCCTCACCCTGACCCTCTCCCCAAAGGGGAGAGGGGGTTGTTCGCTGCTCGCATTAGGGGGATAAAACATTAACTCACTAACGCCTGCCCGTCTTTGCGGCTTTCCGTCGCGGCCACGTAGTGCCCTTCCGGCATGCGGTAAATCACCTGCGCTCCGCCGAAGTTGTAATCCTGGAGCGGATCTTCCACCACGATCTGATGCCCGCGCTCGCGCAGCGCCGCAATCGTATTGCGATCGAACGTCGATTCGACGATCACCTCCCTGCCCTGCACCACGCGCCAGCGCGGCGCGTCGATGGCCGCCTGCGGGTTTTGCCCGTGCAGCATTATGCGCAGCGCCATCTGCATGTGCCCCTGCGCCTGCATCGGGCCGCCCATCACGCCGAAGGACATCAGCGGCTGGCCGTTGCCGTCCATCGCAAAGCCCGGAATGATGGTGTGGAATGGACGCTTGCTGCCCGCCAGCGCGTTCGGGTGATTCGGATCCAGCACAAATCCACAGCCCCGGTTTTGCAGGCTGATCCCGGTGTCCGGCACCACGATGCCTGATCCAAAGCCCATAAAGTTGGACTGGATAAACGAAACCATCATCCCGCTGGCGTCGGCGGTGCTGATGTAGACCGTGCCGCTCTGCGTCGGTGAACCATAGACAAAGTCAGAGGCGTAATCGCGATTGATAAGCGCCGCGCGCGACTTCAGATAATGGTCGCTCAGCAGCTCTTTTGCCGCGAACGCCATGTGTTCTTCATCCGCCACGTAGCGGTCGAGATCCGCCAGCGCCAGCTTCATCGCCTCGATGGACAGGTGAAGGGACTGCACGGAGTCCGGATGATGCTTCTCAATGCCGCACTGCTCCAGAATACCGAGCGCAATCAGCGTGGCGATCCCCTGCCCGTTTGGCGGCAGCTCCTGTACCGAGCCGCCCGCGAAGTCGCGCGACAGCAGGTCAACCCAGTCCACGCGGTGGTTTGCCAGATCTTCAGCCGTCAGGTGCGCGCCGTGCTCCCGGGCGAAGTCGGCAATTTTCTGCGCCAGCTCGCCGTGGTAAAACGCGTCGCCGTTGGTTTTGGCAATCAGCTCCAGTGAATTAGCCTGCGCCGGGTTACGGAAAATCTCTCCCACGCGCGGAGCGCGGCCTTCCGGCGCAAAGCAGGCGCTAAAGCCCGGCTGATCTTTCAGCTTGGTATAGCCGCGCTGCCAGAGATGACCAATCAGCGGCGAGACCGGGAAGCCGTTGCGCGCGTAGTCAATCGCAGGCTGCGCCAGCGTGGTCAGCGGCAGCGTGCCAAAACGTTCCGCCAGGGCAACCCAGCCGGACACAGCCCCAGGCACCGTCACCGCGTCCCAGCCGATTTCCGGTACCGCCGTTTTGCCGGCAAACAGATCCGCATGCCAGCTGGCCGGCGAGCGCCCGGATGCGTTCAGGCCGTGCAGCTTTTCACCATCCCAGACGATGGCAAAGGCGTCGCTGCCGATCCCGTTGCCGGTCGGCTCAACCACCGTCAGCGCCATCGCGGCAGCAATGGCCGCATCGACGGCGTTGCCCCCCAGCTGCAGCATTTTCATTCCCGCCTGCGCCGCCAGCGGCTGCGACGTGGCAACGGCATTATGGCCCATCATCGGTGGGCGTCGTGAATCGTAACCGGACGTAAAATCAAGCGCTTTGGTCATCATGACTCCTTAGTCATGGCGCGGATCGAGCGCATCGCGCAGCCCGTCGCCAAGTAAATTAAAGCCCTGCACGGCAAGAAAAATCGCCACGCCGGGGAAAACAGACATCCACGGTGCCTGCTCAAGAAACCCTTTCGCGGTGTTAAGCATGGAGCCCCAGGACGGATTGGGCGGCTGCTGCCCCAGCCCTAAAAACGACAGGCTGGCTTCGGCGATAATCGCCGAGGCGATGGCCAGCGTGGCCTGCACCAGGATCGGCGACATCACGTTTGGCAAAACGTATTTAATGATGATCCAGCGATCCGGCAGGCCAATCGCCCGCGCGCCGTCGATGTACTCTTCGTTGCGGATGGCGATCACCTGCCCGCGCGTCAGGCGGGCAAAGATCGGCATTGCCGAAAGACCGATGGCGATCATGGCATTGGTCAGGCTTGGGCCCAAAAATGCCCCCAGCGCGATCGCCATGATCAGGAACGGACAGGCCAGCAGCGCCTCGATAAAGCGCGATATCACGCCGTCCCACATCTTCTGGAAGTAGCCCGCCACCAGCCCCAGCGGCACGCCGATGACCACGGCGATAACCACCGACATACAGCCCGCCATCAGCGAGGTGCGAGCCCCCCAGATAATGCGGGACAAAATGTCGCGTCCCAGCTCGTCGGTGCCGAACCAGTACATCGCCGACGGCGCTTTACGCACCGCCAGGAAGTTGGCTTTGACCGGATCGAACGGGGCAATCCACGGGGCCAGCAGCGCCACCAGCACAAAGAAGCCCACCACAAGCGCGCCAATCACCGCGCTTTTGTTGGCGAGGAATTTCTTCAGCACCCGGTTTTCCGCGCGCGGCAGCGCGGGCGCAACGGTTTGCGTCGTCAGTTCCGCCATCGTTAACCTCGCATTTTCGGGTTGATAAGGACGTAAAGCACGTCGGCCAGCAGGTTGAGCAGCAGAAAGCCGATCGCCACGATCAGCACCACGCCCTGCACCACCGCGTAGTCACGGTTGAACACCGAATCGACGATCATCTTGCCAAAGCCCGGAATGGTGAAGACCTGCTCGGTCAGCACCGCGCCGCCCAGCAGCTCGCCGAACAGCAGCGTGGTGAGGGTGATCACCGGTACCAGCGCGTTGCGAAACGCGTGCTTCAGGATCACCGCTTTCGGCAGCAGCCCCTTAGCCCGCGCGGTGCGGATATAATCTGCCTTCAGCACCGCAATCATCGACGCGCGGGTGTGGCGCATCAGCGTCGCCGCGAGGCCGGTTCCGAGCACGGACGCGGGCAACAGCAGCGTGCGCAGGTTCTGGAGCGGATCTTCACTGAACGGCACGTAGCCGGACGCGGGCAGCCACTGCAGGTTCACCGAGAAGACCAGAATCAGCAGGATCCCCAGCCAGAAGTGGGGGATCGAGATCCCCGAGATCGCCACGAAGTTCGCCCCGTGATCGACCCAGCTGTTTTTATTCACCGCCGCGAGGATCCCCATGCTAATACCAAACACCAGCGCGATAATCATCGCCAGCAGGGACAGCTCCAGCGTAACCGGCAGCTTGCTGGCGATAAGCTCAGTCACCGGTTCGTGCGTGCGTAAGGAGACGCCCAGATCGCCCTGCAGCGCCCGCATCAGCCAGTGAAAATACTGCACAGGGATCGGCGCATCCAGGTTCAGTTCCGCGCGCAGCTGGGCGATCACCGCCGGGTCGCGCTCTTCCCCGGCCATGGCGATCAGCGGATCGCCGGGCAGCAGCTTTTGCAGGCCGAACACCATCATGCTCACCAGCAACAGCGTCGGGACGGCCAGCAGCAGACGTTTGCAAATCAGTTCCAGCATGGGTTCTCCTCAGGACCTTTATTTCGCCAGCGTCAAACCGGCCAGACGCACGATGCCGTCCGGGTACGGCTTAAAGCCCTGCACGCTTTTGTTCAGGCCAAAAATGCGCGGCTCGAAGTAGAGGTAGGCAATCGGCATGTCGGTTTGCAGCTGCTTCACCACCTTGTCGTACAGCGGCTGGCGCGCGGCCTGGTCGGTGCTCTGGCGCGCCTGGGTCAGCCACTCGTCGACCTGAGCGTTGCTGTAGCGGCCGTCGTTCAGGGTACCTTTGCTGTGGATAAAGCCGTAGATGCTGCCGTCCGGGTCAGGGCGTCCCGACCAGCCGGAGAAGCTCAGCTGATAGTCACCGCTCTGCTGGCGATCCAGCAGCGTGGCGAATTCGGTCATCTGCAGGTTCAGCGTGAAGCCCGCCTCGGCAACCATCGCCTGCAGCACCTGTCCCACCTGCTGCGAGGTTGGGTTGTTCGGCACCAGCAGGTTGACGGTCAGCGGCGCGGTGACGCCTGCGGCTTTGAGCAGCGCTTTGGCCTTCTCGACGTCACGAGGTGGCACCGGCAGGTTGACGTGATACGGGCTCACCGTAGAAAACGCCTGGTTTGCCGGGGTGTAGAGGCCTTCAAAGACCACCTGATTTAACGCCTCACGGTCGATGGCCTGAGAAAACGCCTCTCGCACGCGGGCATCCCTGAACGGATCGTTCGCCGGCACCTTGCCATTGTTGATGTTGAAGGTGATCCCCTGATAGCCCAGACCGGTTATCTTCGCCAGCGCCAGCTTGCTGTCGGCTTCGACGGTTTTAACGTCGCTGGCGGCGATGCCTTCGGTCAGATCGAGATCGCCCGCGCGCAGGTTCGCGAGGCGCACGGAGGCGTCCGGGATCGGCAGATAGATAATTTTGTCGAAGTGGTAGGCGTCTTTATTCCAGTAATTGTCGAAGCGGGTCAGAACAATGCGGTCCTGCGACACGCGGCTGTCGAACTTATACGGGCCGGAACAGACCGGATGGGCGGCAAAGTCAGGCTTCTTCGCGGCTTCGGGTGCCATCATCGCGCCCGCACGGTCGGTAAGCTGCATCAGCAGCGCGGCGTCAGGGGTTTTCAGGTGCAGCGCAATCTGCATCGGGCCGGTGACCTCTACCGACTCCACGGAAGAGATCTCGCTTTTACGCAGGGAACCTTTGAGGGTCAGGGCGCGGTCGAGGTTGTATTTCGCGGCGGCGGCATCAAATTTTTCACCGTCGTGGAAGGTCACGCCTTCACGCAGATCCATGGTCAGGGTTTTTCCGTCTTCGCTCCAGGCCCAGGATTTCGCCAGACCCGGCACCACCTTCAGGTGCTCGTCGACGTCCACCAGCCTGTCGCACAGGGAGGCAAAGACGAAGCGGCCATAGTAGGTGCGCGCCAGATGTGGGTCGAGCATGTCCGGGTCTGCCCCCAGACCGATCCGCAGCACGCTTTCAGAATGGGCGGGCAGCGCCGCGCCAAGCAACATAACACTTCCCAGTACGGTCAAAAGAGAATTACGCATTGTCATTATCATGAGTTCCTTGAAGGAAGGGAGGAGTGAGTAGCCGCGTGTTCAAACAGCGCGCGGCGGCGCAGAAAGGCTGCGGATGGCGGTGCGATCTGGATAACGCTGCGATCGCGATTAATGTCCTGCCAGCGGTGGCAGGCAACCTGACGCCCGCCGTCGAGCACCTGATTAATCGGCTCGACCTGCCGGCATTCATCGGTGACGTACGGGCAGCGGGTGTGGAAGCGACAGCCGGACGGCGGGTTAGCCGGGTTCGGCAGATCCCCCTGCAGCAGCGGCGCGTCGCGTTCCACGCCGGGCTGCATCTGGGGAGCCGAGGCGATCAGCGCCTGCGTGTAAGGGTGCAGCGGTGCGTCAAAGATCTCGTCGACGGTAGCAAGCTCAACGATTTGCCCAAGATACATGACCGCCACGCGGTCGCTCATGTGGCGGATCACCGCCAGACCGTGGGCGACAATCACCATCGTCAGCCCCAGCTGGTGCTTCAGGCTCTCCAGCAGGTTGACCACCTGCGCCTGCACCGACACATCCAGCGCGGAAACCGGCTCGTCGCCCAGCAGCAGCTTTGGCCCCGAGGCCAGCGCGCGCGCAATGCCGATACGCTGGCGCTGCCCGCCGGAAAACTCGTGCGGATAGCGCCCGGCCCAGGCGGCAGGCAGGCCAACGGTCTTGAGGAGCTCCGCGACGCGATACTGACGATCCGCTTTCTTCATGTTCTGGTGCAGCCACAGCGGCTCGCCGACGATCTGCTCCACCGTCATGCGCGGGTTCAGCGAGGCAAAAGGGTCCTGGAAGATAATCTGCAGCTCGCGCCGGAGCTGGTTCAGACGGGCGCCGGAGGCGTCGGTGATATCCTCCCCCTGATAAAACACGCGCCCTTCGCTGGCGGCCAGCAGGCGCAGCAGCAGACGACCGAGGGTGGATTTCCCGGAGCCGGACTCGCCGACAATCGCCAGCGTTTCGCCCGGCATCACGGCAAGCGAAACGCGATCGACCGCCGTGACAAACCGGGCCGGAGAAAAGAGTTTTTTCGGGCCGGGGAAAAGCTTGCTGAGGTCCCGGGCTTCAAGAATGGGCGTGGTCATGCGGTCTCTCCCAGGGCAATGTGGTGTTCGAGCGGCACGCGGAAGCAGGCAACCTGATGGCCCGCGCCGAGCGTGGTGAGCTGCGGTTTTTCATCATGGCAGCGCGACTGCGCAAACGGGCAGCGTGTCGCGAAACGACAGCCTTTCGGCATGGACTCCGGGAGCGGAACCGATCCGGGAATGGTGGAGAGCTGGCCTTTGCGTGCCCCCAGCGAGGGGATCGAGCCCATCAGGCCGATGGTGTACGGGTGCTGCGGGTCGGCAAAGATGGCCTCCACGCTTCCCTGCTCCACCACCTGCCCGGCGTACATCACCGCCACCTGCTGCGCCACTTCTGCCACCACGCCCAAATCGTGGGTGATCATCAGCACCGCCGTGCCGGTTTCTTCTTTAAGGGTGTTCAGCAGGGTCAGGATTTGCGCCTGAATGGTGACGTCCAGCGCGGTGGTCGGTTCATCGGCAATCAGCAGTTTAGGATGGTTGATCAGCGCCATCGCAATCATCACGCGCTGGCGCATGCCGCCGGAAAGCTGGTGCGGATACGCCTTGAGGCGCATCTCCGCCGCCGGGATCTGTACCTTCTCGAGGATCTGCAGCGCGACCTTCATCGCCTCCGGACGCGTAACGTTCTGGTGACGCATGACCGCTTCACTGAGCTGATCGCCTAACGTGAAGGCCGGATTAAGCGAGGTCATCGGCTCCTGGAATATCATCGCCAGCTCGCTGCCGCGCAGGTCGGCATACTCCCGCGGCGAGAGCTTGCGCAGGTCGTGGCGGCGAAACTGCATCTCGCCGCTGACGATCTGCGCGCTGGCGGGCAGTAGCCCCATCAGCGCCAGTGAGGTAATACTTTTTCCGCAGCCGGACTCGCCCACCAGCGCCAGCGTTTCGCCCGCTTTGACCGTCAGGGAAATGCCGTCCAGGACGCTGACCGGCGAGCCGGAAAATTTAATGTTGAGATTATTCAGCCGGAGTACAGGCGCGGAGTCCTTAAACGGGATCGTCGTCATAGCGTGAAGTCGTCCTCAAGATGGATCGCCTGAATCAGGGCGGTTTGCAGGCTGAGCAGGTGTTCGCGCATGGCGGCCGCTGCTTCATTAGGCTGGCGATGGATAATCGCGGACATGATCTTGTGATGGTGGTCGTTGTAGCTGTCGACACGTTCGGGCGTGCGGGCCAATTCACGCAGATGCTGCCAGCCGGGTTCGCGCCGCACAGCATCAATGGCATCAAACAGACCGAGCATCAGGCGATTACCCGCCGCCTCGGCAATAGCGCGGTGAAAGGCGCTATCCCACAGTTCGTTGAGATCGCGGTCATCCGGGCTGACCTTGTCGATGCGTTCCAGCATGCGCTGCATGAGCGCGAGGTTTTCCCTGGTGGCACGCAGTGCCGCAAGCCGGGCTAAGCCGGGTTCGATCTGTATACGAGCTTCCATCACTTCCAGCAGATTGGTCTGCTGAACCAATCCCTGAAGGGCCAGCGGTTCAACCGGGGCAGCCGGACCAATAAAGGTGCCTTTCCCCTGTTTACGCCAGATCCGCCCCTCTTCTTCCAGCACGTCCAGCGCGCGACGCACTTCACGTCGTCCTACGCCGAGTGTTTCCGACAGCTCACGTTCCGTGGGCAGCGGAATGCCTGGTGTTGACTCATGCTGGTTGATTAGCCCGCGCAGCTGCTCAAGCGCGGTGCTGGAATTGGCCAGAAACCGTGACGGTTTTTCCATATTGGTTCGCTCACTATCATCATTATTTTCTTGTTATGAACGATAAGTTATTGATATGAGGTGCTACTTATCGTGCTAATGATTAAGCAATAAACGAACCAATTTTGTATTGGTTCAAAACAGATTTTGAAAAAAGACAGGAAATGAAGGGGTTACAGCAAGGTATTGTTACAGATGCAGGCGGGTTCCGAAGACAGCAGAGACCAGAAAAGAACACAAAATGCACAAAAACAGTGCAATTATTGCACCAAAACAGCGCTTATGTTAATTTATTGCACTAAAAATGATAATAGTTAGTTAACAAAAAGTAATTAGTAAGTAGCGTTCACGCCTGAAAAAGGCCCCCTTGCGAGGGCCGCGAAAGATTAAGGTACAGGCTGCCAAAGCGACGCAACCGCTGAAGGAGTCCAGTCGGACTGAGACGTATGACCCTGCACGCAGCGATACTGTGTGCCGTTATAGGTAACGATTTCTCCGGTCTTATAGCTCGTACCGACTTTCCACTCGCCTTCCGGCTCAGGCGTCACTGAACCCTCTTTCGTCGTGGCTTTAAGCGGCGCACTTGCAAGAGACTGATGACCTTTGGCATTTTCGGCGATTACCTGGTAGCTGTAAGTCGTTCCCGCACGCAGGCCGCTGTCGGAGATCTGCGTTTCGCTCACGGTAAGCAACTCCGCACCATCGCGCAGTACGCGATATTTCACCGCCTTATCTACCGCATTCCATTTCACCGTCAGGCTGTTTTCCGTCGAAGAAACCAGGGTCAGACCGGTTGGCGCGCCCGGGCGTCCCTCTTCGACCTGGACGGTTTCCACCTCAACCACGTTGCTGCTTTCGGAAATATTGTTCGCTGCATCATGTGCTTTCACGCTGTAGCGGTACACCACACCACCGGTTTCAACCGCACTATCGGTCCACTGGGTGTCCGTTGAAGTTCCGACTTTTTTGTCATTACGGTAGATGTCATATCCCACCACGCCATGGTCATCGGTGGAGGGCTGCCAGGCAAGGGTGATCGTCAAGCCATTGTTCAGCACCTTCAGTCCTGTTGGTGCAGTTGGCGCGACGGTGTCTTGCGGGCGTTCGGGCGACATCAGGTCCGCGCGCTCTTTCATTTCATTGAAGTAGTCAACCTGCTGCGACATGGAAAGCTGCTGATCGTTTGAACCCAATGTCCAGATAAAGAAACCGCCATAGCCGTTCTGCGCCTGCCATCCCGCACGATTTACGTTGTTCTGCCGGCTCTCAACAAAGCGGCCTTCTGGCCCCCACTGGGAGTTGATAGTCTGGCCGAGAACGATTTTACTCTTATCACCCACCGCCCGGGCGTAGTTGGCCATCGCCACGTCATACTTAAAGCGCGGGCCGGCGTCATAGGCCATGACATTGAAGAAATCGAAAACGTTTTTCCCCTGCGTCAGCAGCGGCAGAACTTCGCCGTGATGTGAAGAGCGAGCCGCCTCAACGAAGGAACAATTCTCGGTTACCGCGCTGTTTGCGCAGTTCTCCGGGTCAGCACCAACGTGATAGGTGGTCAGGCTCAGCAGCTTTTTGCTGCCGGACGCATTGAGCTTGCTACGAACCCGTTCAGCCAGATCCAGCAGGTTTGCGTTTTCCTCTGGCGTGACGCGCTCGGGTTTTTCAAAGTCAAAATCGATGCCGTCAAGCTGAACGGTACCCGCCTTCTGGTAGTTCGCCATATTACATTTGCCTTGCCAGTCGGCGCTCAGGCATTCGCCGACCATCTCTTCCGGCTTCAGGTTCTTTTTATACACCGGGAAGTTGGTATTCAGCAGATTCACCAGATTCTGCGCCAGCGTTTCTCGCGTTTGCGCGTTATTCAGATAAGACCACATGGAGGAATAAGTCTCGCCGCCGAGCGCCAGCATCATTTTTTTCTCCGGATGCGCCAGCTTCAACTGACTCCACACGACATAGGCTGGCGCATTAATGTACCAGGGATCATATTGTGGTACTGCAACAATATTATCTGAACTGGACAGCTTACCGCTTGCATCCCAGCCACCAAATGAAAGCAGGAACGTATCCGCTTTCACCTCTTTCATATCCTCAACGGACTCAACCGGAACCCCCCAGGAGGTCAGATAGGTGACCGCTCGCGGTGCCTGCGCCGCGAAAGCCGACTGCGCCATTAATGCGCTACCAATTAACAGAGATAATGTAAGTTTTTTCATCAAAGTTCCTTATTGCTTTGTGATGATAGTCCTGTGGATTACCTCTCAAATTGTCTTTTTTTTTAGCGCTGAGATCGTTGGGGATTAAAGAGTGGCGAATCAGGAATCCGTCCGCGTTAAATAAGAAATTTCTTTTGCCAAAAAAAAATCGCGTTATTTATATTTATTTGCTCGATGTATATTGAACACCATCAAAAACCTACGACTTCACTCAGAAATATCTCTCGTATTTATAATAAATACCTCAACGACAGCCCGGGAAAATTCTCGCATCCTGTAAGACGCTTCTTTATTTAGTTTTCCCATCTTCACTAATTAAAAAAGATGGCATACCTGTGTGCCCTCTCTTTTTTCAGGGAAAATTCAGAAATTAATCACAACTTATATCCAATAAGGACGCTCTCAATGAAATACGCAACAAACGTGATGCGAAAACAGGGTGGTTTCACCCTGCTTGAATTGCTGGTCGTACTGATGATTATTGCGCTGCTGGCAGGGTTCGTCGGACCTAAGGTCTTCTCCAATGTCGACTCGGCTAAAGAGAAAACCGCTGCCCGACAGATGCGCTCACTTGCGGAGGCGCTAGGGCAATATCGCCTCGACACCGGCAGTTATCCAAGTGAAACGCAAGGGCTGAAAGCACTGACCGAAAAACCGTCCAACGTACAAAACTGGAATGGCCCTTATCTCAGCCAGCATGTGCCGTTAGATCCCTGGGGCAATCCGTACCAGTGGCATAACCCCGCCCGGACAAAAGACGCTATTAATGAAGTCGAAATTACCTCCGGCGGTAAAGACGGTAAGCCTGTCACGTACGGGTTCTGAACATGCTGCGCCTGTCCTTATATTCGCTGTTTATCTTCAGCGTATTTTCCTGCCGTGCCGATTGCTGGCAGCTGGCGGGAGAACGTTACGGTATTGAGCCAGAGCTATTACAGGCGATAGCGATAGTGGAATCCAACGGCAACACGCGGGCCATCAACAAAAACCGTGATGGCTCACTGGATGTCGGGCTGATGCAGATCAATAGCATTCACTTCGATGCGCTGCGTAAATTTCGTATTAGTCAAAAAGATCTGCTGACCGACCCTTGCCAAAGTGTCATGACCGGCGCCTGGATCCTGGCAGGTCAAATCCAGCGCTTTGGTTATACCTGGGACGCGGTGGGCGCATATAACGCCGGAACGGCAAATACGCCGCAGCGCCGCGCGCTTCGTCAACAATATATAAAAAAAGTGGCTCCGCATTATGCCCGCCTTAAAAGGCAGAGCCATACACTGTCGCCAAAATGAAACCATATATCGTCACCATCCTTCAGGGGGGGAAGCGCGTCAATCAAACCGTGCTTGCCGCGTCGCCTGATGATGCCAGCGCCCGCATTATTGCCGCCGGCGGCATCGTTTTGCAGGTACAGGAACGCCCTGCCCGCAAGGAGAAACGCTTTCCATTGAATCTGTTCTTGCAGGAGCTTATCGCCCTGCTGGAGGCCGGGCTGGTCGTGGTGGAGGCCGTCGAAGCGCTGCGCGAAAGCAGCCGCGACGGTGGCACCTCGCTGGTTCTGGATACGCTGGTTAAAAAGCTCTATGAAGGAGCACAGCTATCCCAGGCGATGATGGCGCTACCGGCGCTCTTTCCGCCTCTGCTGATTAATACCGTCGCCTCTTCTGAGCAAACCGGACACTTACCCGAAGCGCTAAAGCGTTTTCAGTTTTACGAATCAAGAATGGAAATTCTGCGCAAGCGGATTAAATCAACCCTGCTCTATCCGACGATTGTGATCGCCGCCGGCGGGATAATTCTGTTCTTTCTGCTCGGCTTTATTATTCCGCGTTTTTCCGTGGTGTTTGACGGGATGAAGAACCCGTCCGCCAGCGCACAACTTATCCTCTGGTGGGGACGTCTGACGCAAACCCATGGTTCACTGCTGCTGGCCGGTTGTGCGGCAGCGGTTGCAGGCATCGTGATGGCGGTGCGTAGCCCGCGCCTGCGCCAGCGTGCGCTCGGTTTGTTGCTGCGCATTCCCGCCTTACGCCAGCAGCATCAGCTTTCTGTGCTGGTGCGTTTCTACCGCACACTGGGCCTGCTGCTGCAGGGCGGCCTCCCCGCGCCTGATGCGTTAATGCTGAGCCGGGAGATCCTGCCCGCCACGCATCGTCAGCAGGTTGAACAGGTTATCCGCGACGTCGCCGCCGGCGAGTCGCTCTCCCGCATGCTGGAAGCCCAGCAGATGACGACTCCTGTCGCCAGCCGTCTGCTGCAGGTCGGCGAGCGCAGCGGCGAACTGCCTGCCATGTGCGAGCGGATCGCCGCTTTTTATGATGAATCGCTGGAACGCGCGATTGAAACCTTTAGCAAAATTTTTGAACCGATTCTGATGATGGTCGTTGGCGGCATCGTTGGGCTCGTCGTGTTTTTACTGTACATGCCCATTTTTGAACTGGCAGGAGGATTGCAATAATGTCTCACTCACCGTCTGTAGACCCCCTTTTCGACCTGCCGGACGAGCAGCGCTGTCAGGCCCTGGCGGAACTGCTGGACAGTTTCCCCGGCGCGTTAGAAGAAGCCGCCGGTTCCCTGGGGCTCACGCCGCTCTCACCCACACAGCTCGCCGACAGCGAAGAGGATTTCGAAGCCGTACCGTTGACCGAATCGCTCAGCCAGCGGGCATTGCCGCTGCGCGTGAACGGTCAGCTCCACGTTGCGCTGGGCGATCCGTTTTCGCTGGCGCTGCGCCAGTGGGCCTATAACGTGAATGCGTTACCCGCGCTGGCTCCGCTTTCTCAGCTTAATGCCCGGCTTGATGAGCTCGCCAAACAGCAGCGCACGCTCGATCAGCTGGAACAGCAGCAGAGTGAAGAGAATAAAGAGGCCCGGTGGCTGGAGATCACCCCTGCGGCCATTGCCAGTGAACCCCATGCCGTCATTAAGCTGGTTAACGCCACGCTGTTTGATGCCCTGCAAAGCCGGGCCAGCGATATTCACCTTTGCGCCGTAGCGGATGGATTGATGGTGAAGTACCGCATCGATGGCGTCCTGCACAGCATTCGCCACTGCGCCGGGCTTCAGCAGGCGGAACAGGTGATCTCCCGTCTCAAGGTATTGAGCTGTATGGACATTTCCGAAAGGCGCACGCCTCAGGACGGACGCTTTAAGGCGTTAATTCTCCAGCGTCCCGTCGATTTTCGCGTGTCCATTATGCCGGGCGTGTACGGCGAGGATGCCGTATTGCGCGTGCTGGATAAATCACACGATCAAAACCTGCGCCTGGAGACGCTTGGCTTTGATGAGCACACGCTGGGCGCCATTCGTCAGTTAACCCATCTGCCCCACGGTATGGTGCTCGTCACCGGACCTACGGGGAGCGGGAAGTCCACCACCCTCTATTCGGCACTCAGCGAACTCAACAGCGGTGAATGCAAAATCATCACCATTGAAGATCCCGTGGAGTACCAGCTAAACAGCGTGCTGCAAATTCCTGTCAACGATAAAAAAGGGCTCACCTTCGCCCGAGGCCTGCGCGCCATTTTGCGTCACGACCCGGACATCATTCTGGTGGGTGAGATCCGCGATGGCGAAACCGCCGGCATTGCCGTGCAGGCGGCGCTCACCGGCCACGTGGTGCTCTCCTCGGTTCACGCCAATGACGTCTTTAGCGTACTGGAACGTTTTTTATATATGCAGGTCGAGCCCGCCAGCCTGATCACCGCCCTTAACGGCGTCGTGGCGCAGCGGCTGGTTCGCCAGATTTGCCCGGACTGTATTGATGACACCACGCCCACGGATGACCTTCTCGCGGCGTGGCAATCCGGCCCGCTACAGCAGCTTACGCCCCGCTGGCGTCGAGGGCGGGGCTGCGATACCTGCCGCGACAGCGGCTTTCGCGGCAGGCTGGCGCTGGCGGAAGTGCTGCATTTCAGTGATGCGATGAAAGAAGCAATGCTGGCGCGCTCGCCCCGGCGCAAGTTAAAGGAGGTGGCGCTGAATGACGGTTTTGTTCCGCTCTCAACCATCGCGCTGCGCGCCGTGGTCGAAGGCAAAACCACCTGGGAGGAGGTGAACCGTGTTATCACTCACTAACACCTGGCAGTGCGACATCTGGCCTCATGCCGTGCGGTTGCGCCGCAACAATGTGGTACTTGCCACGCATGAACGCCAGCCCGATCAGCCTCTGGAGGCCGCGCTTGAAACGCTGCTGCGCCTGCGCCCCGCCGCCTTACCGTGGCGTGACGCGGTGGAATTTCACCTCGATACCGACGATCTGACGTTTTTAATCCAGCCCTGGCATGACGGCGTGACCACACCGCAGGAGCTGCTCCAGCTCGCCCGTCAGCAGGCGGTTCATCGCGCGAGTCCGCCCGTCGACTGGCTGGTGCGCTTCGAGACCCTGAACTGGCAGCAGTCGGCGCTGGCCGCGTGCCTGAAGCAACCTTGCTGGCATCTGCTTGGCGCGCTGGCGCGTCGGGAGCGGCTGCGTTTTCGCGGGGTTGTCACGCCGTTTCAAAAGCTGTTAAGCCACTTCGCCCGCGCCCTGCCGGAAAACGGCCTGTTTGTGGCGATGAGTCCCCACCATAGCCGGATTGCCAGCCGTCAGCATCACAGCTGGCGTGACGTCTGGACACTGACTCTTCCACAGCAGGAGATGGACGCCCAGCTGCGGGTTATCGCCCGGCTAAGCGGAATGCAGGAATGTCCAGGCTACGTCATTCATACCGACGGCGAGCATCACCAGGAAGTCGCGCTACAGGAGAGTCTACATGGCACCGCTGTTTACGCGTAGCACCCCGTGGGCCGCACGCACGCTGTTGTTAACCGGGCTCCTCTGTTTACCGCTCGCCAGCGCCGTAGTGTATGGCCTGTTTGAGCACCAGCGCATTGAGCTGGAGACGTCGAAGGTACAGCAGCAGCTCGCCCAACGGCAGCAGGCTCTGCGCCAGCTGCGTGAAGCAGAGCAGCGCCGGTTGCGCATGTCTCAGCAGCTACAGGCCGTCCCACCAGCTATCAAATTGCTGGACAACATCGGCAGCGTGCTAACTCCTGATATTGCGCTACTGAGCATTGACGTCATTGCCAGTAAAGGCGATGCGCGACTGACGGTGAATGCAAGCAATCTTGACGCCCTGCTCGCCTTTAGCGAGCGGCTACAGCAGTTGCCCGCGCATGTGGTGCTGGAGAACCATCGCCAGTCGGCGCAGGGCGATCCCGCCTGGCCGATTAACGCGGTACTCGACGTCAAGGTGACGACGGAGGAGCACCATGCGGCTTCAGAATAAATCCGCCGTGCTGCGCTGGCAGGCGGCGTTGTTTGCCGGACGCATCGGAACGCTTCCGCTCGTGCTCGCCGGGCTTCCCGCTGGGCTGCTGGTGTTATGGCTGGGCGGCGTGCGGCCGCACACCATTCATTTGCAGGAGAACCTTGCCCGGATCCAGACGCAGCTACAAACCGCGCTGCCGCTGGATAAACAGCAGCCGGAACTCCAGAACCGCATCAGCCTCGGAGAATATCAGCAGGTCAGGCTCATTTTTGAGCAGCTCAGGAGCCGAGGAATGAAGGTGGACGCCAGCCGCTACCAGCTGGAAAACGACGACGGTAAAACCGCGCTACGGCTGGATATTCCGCTGCGCGGTGAATATCTGCCGCTGGTGGACGCGCTGGAAACGCTGAGCCGCACCCTGCCGTTACGCATTGAGCAGCTAAGCCTGCGGCGCGCCGGGCCATCGGAAAGCCAGCTCAGCGCCACCGTGCAGCTTCGTCTGTTGAAGGAGTCGCCATGAAACTGCCGCGCTATTTACAGCTCGCACTGGTGCTGACAGCCGGTGCTGTGTTCTGGAGCCAGTTTGCCGATGAAGAGATATCGCAAGCGCCGCCTGAGGTGCAGCCGGTCTCACGCCCGCGCCCCGCGCCGGCAAAGCCTGAGACGGCTCATCCAACGCGCGTCGATCTCTTTTCAACCCCACACAGCAGGGCGCAAGACGCGGCAGAAGAGCAGCCGGACAGCGATCGGCCTGAAGAGGCGATACCGGCCGCACCGCCGCTACCGTTCCAGCTTCTCGGCGCCTGGTGGGAAAACCGTCAGAGGATCGTTGTGCTGACGGATGGCAAAGAGACCTGGCCGGTCTGCGAGCGCTGCAAAGCGGACGGCAGGATCTGGATCGGTAGCTCGCCGGTCAACAACTGGATTTTAAAAGCGGTGGCGAACGACCACCTCCTGTTTGAATGGCAGCCCACCCATACCCAGCAGCGGCTGGAACTGGATGAACTGCAATCGGAACCGACACATTAATCATGAAAAAAACAATTGCTCTCACTTTTTTGTTGTCATGCGCGCTACTGAGCGGCTGTGCACAACGTGCGGCGCCTCCGGCCCGGGAATCGGTGACCGCCTCGCCGCAGGTACTGGTTAAGCGGCTGAAGGAAATAGACCAACAGCGCATCGCCAGTCCGCAGGATATTGCGCTTCGCGCCGAGCAGGCTGATATCAGCAAAAAGCTGGTAAATGACTACCTGAAAAATGCCGATCTCGCGGTGCGTCAGAATAACTACACCCTGGCGACGCAAATGTGGCGCGATGCGCTTACCTATGAGCCCGGCAACCTGCGCGCCCTGCAGGGGCTACGTAAACTCGATGCCCGTCGGGCGCTGGACACGTTGTATAAGGAGGCGGTGGCTAACAGCACCCGCGACCCGGCACGCGCGCTGCACAAAATCCAGCAGGTGCTGGAAGAGGACCCTAACTGGCCACAGGCGCGCGCCCTGCGCGATCATCTGATGCGTGAGGTTTCACGGATCAACCAGCCGGAGCAGCGTCTGAACCGGGAGCTGCAAAAAACGATTGCGCTTAATTTTCGCGAGCACAGCCTGATGGCCATCTTTAACACCATCAGCCAGATGACCGGGGTCAATATCATCTTCGATAAAGATATTTCCTCCAGCACCACCGGCAGCCTTATCGCCAAACGCACCACTGCGGAAGATGCCATCAACGTGCTGCTGTTGTCGAATAACCTGCGGAAAAAAGTGCTGAACAGCAATACGTTGCTGATCTACCCCGCTACCGCGCAAAAAGAGAAGATCTATCGTGACGTGGTCGTCAAAACCATCTTCCTGGGCTACGCGAAAGCGAAAGATGTCAATGTCGCCCTGCGCAACATGGTCAAGCTGAAGGATGTGCACGTTGATGAGCGAACCAACTCCGTCACCCTGCGCGGGCCAAAAGAGAGCGTGGAAAAAGCGGAGCGCCTGTTAGTGACGCTCGACCGGCCTGAAGCGGAGGTCACGCTGGCCGTTGAGGTGCTGGAGGTGAATACCAACGATCTTGAAGCGCTTGGCGTGAAGCTGCCGCAAACCATCAGCGCGGGTTTTGCCAAAAGTAAAGACGGTGATTTAAAGGGAAGTGGGATCCCGCTGGGCGACCTGAGCGCCAAAAATATCATGGTCGATGTCGACAATATGACCATTGACATGAAAAAGGTGTTGAGCAACGCCAGAGTGCTGGCAAACCCGCGGATCCGGGTGAAAAACAATAAAAAAGCATTGGTCGATATTGGTCAAACTATCCCGGTACTGACCACAACCGTCAACGACGGTATTTCGCAACAGAAAGTGGATTATCAGGATGTCGGCCTGAAGCTGGAAGTCACTCCGGAAGTCAGTATGGATGACAATATCTCAATGGAGGTGAAGTTCACGCTCAGTGCCCTGGGTGCCGAGGAACCCGGTGAGAACGGCGCAAAGTATTACCGCACCACGAAACGCGAAGCCAATACCACGCTCAGCAGTATGAACGGCGAGACCCAGATGCTGGCAGGGCTGATCAAGCAGGATGAAACCACGACCCAAAAAGGAACGCCATTATTAAGTGACATCCCAGGGCTGGGCCGCCTGTTTAGCAGCAATTCCGACAATAAAGAGCGCACGGAGGTCGTGCTGTTAATTACGCCGACCATCGAACGCAACCTCGATTTACCGGGAAGCCACGTCAGTACCATTGAGATGGGTAGCGACGATTTAACGGGCGACAGCATCCAGTTGCGCGACCTGCAGCGCGAGGAACCTGGCAGTGGGTTCACCGCACCGGCGCTTGCGCCGCCGGCCCATTTCCCTGACCGCGCGGCAACCCTGCCGCCACCGATCCTCGATGAGTCTGAAACGGAAAACGGAGCATCGTAATGCAGCGCCAGCGCGGTTTTACCTTGATTGAGATGATCGTCACGCTGGCTCTACTCGCCACGCTTGCCGCTGCCGCTGCGCCGCTGATGCGTAACTACCACCAGCGGCAGCAGGAGACGCAGCTACGCGAGTCGCTGCGCACGCTGCGCGATGCCATTGACCGTTATCACCAGGCAAGCGTGGACGGCATCATTGAGAAAAAAACCAGCGAATCCGGATACCCGCCGTCGCTAAAAAGCCTGGTGGAAGGCGTGCGGGATAAGACGTCGCCCACTGGCGCGATGATCTACTTTCTGCGCCATATTCCGCGCGATCCGATGTGCGATTGCGAGGGAAAAAATGATGAAGAGACCTGGCGGTTACGCGCATCCACACAGCCACCCGGCGATTTCAGCGGCGGAGGGAAAGACGTGTTTGATGTCAGCAGCACCAGTACGGCCAGCGGTTTGAATGGAGTGCCCTATGCGCAATGGTGAAAAAGGTTTTACGCTCATCGAGCTGCTGGTGGTGATGGCAATCATCGCGACATTGATGACCCTTGTCGCCCCACGATTTTTCCAGCACGCGGACAGAGCCAAAGAGGTGGTGCGCGAGCATAACCTGCATGCGCTGCGCAGCGCGATCGATCACTACCGCCGCGATCGCCTGGCGGGGCCATACAGCCTGGAGGATCTGATCGAGGCCGGTTACCTGCGCCAGATGCCGCTGGATCCGATCACCAACCGCCGCGATATCTGGGAAGCGAAGACCGATGACGAAGGGCAAATTATTGACGTCGAGACGCCACCTAAACCCGGGCAGGATCATCCCGATGCGTTCGATTAAACAACAGGGAGGCTTTACCTATCTTTTGCTGCTGATTGCGCTCTCCACGCTGGCGTTGTCGCTGCTGAAAAGCCGCGACGAGGTGCAGATGCGTTATCAGGCGCAGCAGGAGGCTGAGCTTTTATTTCGCGGCGATCAAATCCGCGCAGCAATACAAGCCTACCGCGGCAACGGTGATGGCTGTTTTCCCGTGCGTTTTGAACAGCTACTTATTGATAAACGCGGGCGAAAACCGCTTTATCACCTGCGCCAACACTTCGCCGACCCGCTAACCGGGAGTAAAAACTGGGGAATGATCCTCGACCCTCAGGGGCGATGGATTGGCGTGCGCAGTCTCGGAAAAGGTACACCACGGAAAAAAACCGGCTTTCGTCACGATCCAAAACAGTTTGCCAAAGCCAAAACGTATTACGACTGGAAATTTCAGGTAGAGAGCGATCCGCAGGCCCCGCTGCCTGCGGCCTGTGGTCGCTAATGGAATAATACGGTGTTAGACACAATATCATAAAAATATATCTTTTTCTTACCAGCGGGGCCATGACGGGCATGTTATTGATCGTCACTCTGGACGTGCGGAAATACACAAACTGGAGAGTGCGTATATGCCAAAAAAACGACTGGCTTACCTTCTTATTTCACTGGCCGTGGGATCTCAAAGCATCCTTCCTGTATTTGCAGGCGAACAGGCAATAACGGTAAATAATCATGCAACGAATACCCCACTGGAGGTCGCTGATAATTATCTTAATCAAAATAAAACGCAGGAGACGGTTGTTATAGAAGATGCGGCGCTGCTTGATGTCCATATCTCGTATGCTAACTTGCCCGCCGATGCGATAGTGGAAATTGCAGGTAAAAATAACAACGAAGTTTACCGTTATGCGGCTGAGAAAATTCTGAGCGGCTCAGATGAGCACCATGTCAGTTTCGATGCATTATCCATCTTTGGTGATAGCGTAACGGTACGGTTGTTAGCTGCCGATGGTTCTGCACTTCCCTCTTCCCGACAGGCCGAAATTGCCTTCCAGGTCAGGGGCGAGCCAGCGCTTCAGGATATGTCATTGTTTAATATCATTCCGGGTGACAAAAACCCGCTCCCGCACTCCTGCTTTAAAGACTCACCTTTTATCTATAACTATACAAAACCCGTCGCGGTGATCCGCGATACCTATGACCGAGAAAAACCGCATTACAATACCGGATGGCGCATCGGCGAAAAAGGGGTTGATGGTGACCTGCTGGTATTAAGCAGTTTCCCGTTAAAAGAAGATAAAAAGGTGAGAACCACAGAGGTCTGGTTTGTTCAGGAGGTTGAGGTCAATCCAAATGATTGTACCAGTTATCAGATAAAGAAAACGGCCAAAGTGAAAGCGTTTGGCAAGTCATCCAGCAGAGACGGTAAATATCGTTTATTGTCGTTAGATTTTGCGGGCGATAAAGCGCAGGAAGATTTTGTCAAATCACTGGGTTATTTAGGAATTGATCCAAGAGATGAGACGAAGGCTAACGACATTGCCACCCAAAAAACCGAATTTTATCTGCCGCAGGCGCAGTTTAAAAAAGATAATGCGCGTTTGTATGCTGCAGTGAATAAGTCAGATGGCACCCACTGTGCTATTGAGCTATACGACCGCGAAGCGGGTCAGTTCCGGCATCGTTGTAGCACATACAACAACGATATGGGTAATAAGAACAACCCTATGAAGCCGGGCGTAGGTGCGCCGCTGATCGATAACTACACGCAGCGCGTTCTGGCACTCAGTACCAGCGGTGAGCTGGTGAATGGTTATAACCAGGCAATGCCGATTGCCCGGATCTGGCCGCAGATTAAAGCATTCTTTCCTGATGGCGCGATTCCCGATACGTCTTTTATCATCAATGACCAGGTGGCTGCCGCTCAGAAATCATTGAAAGGTTATGCGAGCGTCAATGTGGCGCAGGTCATTCCGGATCCGGGCTCCATACCCGATGTTTCCCAGTTTGCATGCAAATGGTGGCTACCCGCAGGGGTTAAAGCATCCGAACCCAACCCGGAGAGCAGTACAATGTTACTCTATGAAAAAACTGGCGCTGTTACCGACCCGCTAATGGCCTGGTGTGATATCAAAGGTGGGGAGCAAAAATATCGACCACAATGGGTGATGACCGCCATTCCATAAGACTATGACGCGTCAGGCAACATGCTCTTTGAGATGTTGCCTGACGGCTTGTTAGCTTTTCGCTAACCTATTTCGGTTTTTACTGCGCGATGGGAATGGTCCCTTTGATAACCACTAATGTGATCGTCGCCTTTGCATCCCCTGCTTTCAGCGGGATTTTATATTCATCCGGCTGGGTAAAGAGGGCCTTGAATTTATCATCTGGCATATCAATGATGACATCATCGTCTGCGGCGGTGGCTTCGATCCGTTGCAGCAGCTCTGCTTTGGTCAGAGGTTTGTTCCATCCGGCAACAATACGATCGTTTTTAATGTGAATCTCATTACTCTCAAGGACACAAAGCGCATTCTGCTCTCCGCCCTGAAGGCGATAAAGCCGGTTTTCAGTTAAGGGGTCCAGTGACGGGCAGACGACCTCTTTTTGCGAACCCGACTCTGCCAGCGTGTAGCTAAACTTCACTTTCAGGTTATCCCCGTGGCGAACGCCCTGTTTTTTCCAGTCGCCACTGTCCCCGGTGAACATGCGGATCCCGTTGGGGATGATCGCGCTGGCGGCAGCAAAAAAGTCATTCCCGTTAACGGAAAAATAGGGGCGAAGCGTTAAAGATGAATCATTAATAATGGTGATCACCGGAGAGTTAATGGAACGGTAACTCTTTTTCTTATAACGACAGTTTTTCCCGTTTGCCTGTAAGTTGACGCCGTTGTCTTTACTGACAATCATGGCATAGTTGCAGTTAAGGCCGTTTTCAATAGATTCGTTCAGCACCGCACCATTATCGACAATGATATTCATCACGCCGTTATCTTCGTTACCAAACCAGACATGAGGAATAAAATCGCTATCGTAACCCTCTTCATAAATAGCATTCTGAACCCTGATTTTCAGATGGTCAGGGTTTTCAATATTGATCATTCGCGCGTAGTCACTGGCAAGTACTGATGCCGTTGAAAAAGCGCTAAGCATGGCTAATGCTACGACGGTCTTTGTCATGAAAATGTCCTCTTTGAGAAATATAAAAAAGTACAAATTTGCTCAACAGTGACCATACCTTAATGTATCAGGCAGTAAAACATGACTCTGAATAAAATCATCGTTTATTTGTTTTTAACTCACGGATGCAGAGACAATTCTTATTAATCGCAAGACTCATTCCGCCTTATTTTATTCTGAGGAATGAATATACTGCCTTGCCAGTATTCAGACTGGAAGAGTAGGCTTGAAAGCCATCTCATACTTTGTGCCATAATAAGCGAGACAAAAGATGGATCAATCAATTAAACAGACTCCTGAAAAAATTCGGGTTTGTGTGCGGACGAACTCTTTTTTATTCGAAAAGGGCCTTGCGGAACTAGCACGCTATTACTTTATCGCCCGAGACAAAATGCTCTGCATTGTTGATGCAGACACATTTGGTACGAAGACGCATCTGGTGAAGTATCTGGAGTTCATCAGGAGAATAAAACCCGACATGCTTGTTTTGATCACCGGCCATCTCCCCCGGAGCGAGCAGCATGCATGGTATGTAAAAGCAAATGAATCCCTGGCGGGCTGGCGGGACACCATTGATGCCATGAACTTTATGCTCCCCAATCTCGACAATATTATTGAACATTATAAAAGGAGGAAGGCAGGTGAAATTAAGTTTTTGTATCAGGACGAATATTATGGCAAAGATGGCCGACGTGAGTGAGGCTGAATTAGTTTATGCGCTGATGACAACGGGAAAGCTGTTCGGCGTTAAAATACCGGCACCGTTACCCGGCAGGCATAACGCCAGAACGCGTAGTTTTGATTATAAAGAAGCTCTGGATTTTGCTGAACAAGTGAAAATTGCCCGAGGCAACAAAAGGCAGGACTGATAATGCAATAACACGCCATGCTTTTAAGCGACAGGTTTATCGCGACACGCCTCATCGTTATAACAGAACCGTTCGGCTGGCCTGGCGTTTTCCTTCAACATTGCAAGTGCAATACCAATCACCTCAGCATACAAGCAATCATCAATACGCCTGGCATACTCAAGTTTTTTACTCAGGTAATGACTGAGCGAAACATGATCAATATTAATACCCTGCAAGGATAAATGCGTGGCTGCATCACCGATGAGTATGGATGCTTGTTTTTCAGGATAAGCATTTTTCATGCATGCGAGCCTCTTTTTCGTTAAGAACCAGCTAACAGGATCATAGAAAAACCCATACCCCAGCTTACAACATCACCTTATATTGAATTAACGAACCCACCTGTCAAAATGCTGAATCCATTTTTTTCATCCAGCATTACTTTTAATTCCAGTATTTATTAGCATCACGCTAACACAGGTATTCCCTCCCATTAAGCCGTCAGATTATTTAACCATGATACAGAACAGTTTGCCAAAGCGGAAAGGGCCTGTGATGGGACCTTCCGGGGGAAAAAACGAACCGCAGGTCCCGTTTCCGGGAGCCTGCGAAAGGTAAATTATACCACGCTGATATAGGTGTTAATGGTTAACACGGAGAGCGCTTATTTGACGATATTAACCGGGGCAGAATAGGCAGTATCACCTGTTCTTTGCGACCCCAGAGTACCGCGTGGGGTAACACTTACCCGGATATCTTTCAAAAATCCATAGGCTTCTTTTATGTATAACGTTTTACCGGTCTCTCCGTCTAAATCCCGATAACGGCCGCTAAATTCATCCCATGAAGCCCACTGATATAACGAGTTATCCTCACCACTGCCATTAGCATTGAAGATATAACTGGCCTCAATTGTATTACCCACCCGGGCTTCATTCTCAATATGAAGTTGGCTGACAGAAGGTGTACCCGCATCTGTAACCCTGAAATACCCGTCGTTAAATACCTTAGCACCTGAGCCGCCAGCGCTGCCCCTTGGCGTGACCGAGACATAAAGATATAACCCGTACTGGCCTCGATCGGTCTTCAGCGTTCTTCCGGTAGCTCCGGTAATAGGTGTCGGAGATTTATCGTAAATGTTCTCAGACCAGTACCATTGATACTGAGTTCCGCTTTCATCGCCTCCGCCGTTGGCTTGATAAACATAGTCCACCGATATTTGGTTTCCATATACTGGATCGCCCTTAATCTGCACATTACTCGCGGAAGGTGTACCTCGAATCGTGACCGAATCTGATTCAAGCCGCATTGATGAGTTTTGGCTATCGATAATTTCTACGCTCACTTTTTGGTTTATCAGAGTGGCGTCTGTCAACTCAAGCGACGCGTTGTCCACCGTGGTATTGGCGATCGAACGGTAGATTGTGCCATTAACCTTCCAGTTGACTGTTGCGGTACTAAACCCAGAACCTTTGCCTATCGTGAGGGTGTAACCTATTTGTGGCGTACCCGCGATCCAGGGTTTTTGCGCCATCACCTTAACGGTCGCTTTAAGCGCGCTTAACTCAACTCGGTCTACAATAGGGGTGACAGTATAGGTATCAGCACGTGTTCCTTTTACATTGAACGGATAGTTTCCTTTTTCAGTCTCTACAATGCCCCCGCTATTAGTATGGATCAATCCTCCATTGTTTCTCCCCTGACTATCGGCCAGCACGGCGCCGATTCGTCCCGTCAGGCCACTGACAGGGTTACCAAACTTATCCTTCATCGCTATCAGCATGGATAACTGATTGCCAACGACCATCGTGTCACTGACGGGGGTCAGACTCGACTTCGCGTAATCAATTTGCCCTACACTGAGCTGTAACGTTTTCGAATCCTTCACTGAATCGCTGACTTTCGCTGTGAGGGTATAGCCTCCCATTGCACCAAACCCTTTTTCCGGTCTGATGGTAGCCACGGCGGTGGCTACACCGTTGCTGCCCGTTGTTGCGCTTTCTGGCGTTATCACCATCCAGTCCGGATGGTTGCTACTAAACGTGACCACAGCGCCAGGCATCAGTACTCCGCCTTTATCCTTTGCCGTTACCGTGAGCGTGACAGGTTCGTCCACGCGTGCAGTCGATGCCATCGTAAGTTCAACGCTACCTGCAACCGGCGGCAGGGCAATCGAGGAGGAATCCTCTACGTTGTTTTCCGATTTCGCGGTCACGACCAGATTTTCCGCTTTTACTGTACCCATTTGCAGCGTCAACTTAGCCACCCCAGAGTTGTTGGTCATTGTATCGCTCTGGCTGTCGATTTTTGTCGCCAGTGCCTCGGGGAAAATCCAGTTTACAGCCGTATTTGGCACAGGATTATTAAAGCTGTCGAACATCGCTATCTGCCAGGTGGCATGAGTGACACCGTCCGCCTGAACACTTTCCGGCTCGTCGATAAAAGTCACCCGGTTGACCTTTCCTGGCACAAAGTTAACCAGAACAGATTTTGCGTGTAACCAGTTATCGCCAATGGTCGCGTTTACCTGAAACTCCCCGGCTTTCTGGCTGGTCTGACTGACGGTAACGGTACCATCCTTCCCGGTCTCTGCCGTTGCCGGAATGATGACGCCGGTTCCGGCATCAAAACTCACTGCCTGTCCTGCAACCGGGTTCTCATGGGCGTCCTTCACCGTCACCCTGACGCGCGTGGTGTCCGTCCCGTCTGCTGCGGCGTTATTGTCGATCACCTCCAGCGCGCTGACTTTTGCCGTGCTGCTGTCAGCCGTGAACGTCACCAGGCCAGACTTCGCCTGCGTCCAGTTATCGCCGGTGGTTGCCTCCACCCGGAACTCCCCGGCCTTCAGGCTGGTCTGGCTGACGGTGACGGTGCCGTCCTTCTCCGTCGTTGCCGTTGCCGGAAGGATAACCCCCTCTCCGGCCCTGAAATTCACCGCCTGCCCGGCAACCGGGTTCTCGTGGGCGTCCTTCACCGTCACCCTGACGCGCGTGGTGTCCGTCCCGTCTGCTGCGGCGTTATTGTCGATCACCTCCAGCGCACTGACTTTTGCCGTGCTGCTGTCAGCCGTGAACGTCACCAGGCCAGACTTCGCCTGCGTCCAGTTATCGCCGGTGGTTGCCTCCACCCGGAACTCCCCGGCCTTCAGGCTGGTCTGGCTGACGGTGA